>Ga0233423_10001259_pt1 | contig 12844 bp, 11 predicted proteins | sample Watercolumn_Mata_FD_180713 | JGI IMG/M metagenome (GOLD analysis project Ga0233423, IMG submission 180713) | Freshwater microbial communities from Lake Matano, South Sulawesi, Indonesia - Watercolumn_Matano_2014_112_MG | ecosystem: Environmental > Aquatic > Freshwater > Lake | place: Indonesia... | reverse complement strand
AGGTGGCCCTTGACTTCAGTACCGCAGAACAGCATGAACCGGATGTTGGGGTTGGCGATCACGTTGGCGATGACCTTTTCGAGACCGAGGTTTTCCGTTTTACAGGAACCGCAGAGTGCGGCGCCGGCGTCACAGATACCTTTCTCGTCGAGGTGGGAGCCCATGGTCACTACAGCGACCGGGCTGTTGGCGTCACCGGAGATGAAGTCTCCCTTGATGAGCGGCCAGCCGCTTGCGGGTGATTTTTTGTCTGCCATATTAACCCACCTTGATCAACTGGAATGCAATGACTCCTGCAATGAGTAGCCCGACTGCAAGCCCGTACCAGAACGAGTTCATCGTACCGGCGATCTTGAGTGACTTCTCACGGTTCGGGAACGAGGCAAGGAAGTTGCCCTCTCCCGAGAGCATGTTGACAAGATCATCGGTGACTGCTTCAAGGACTGTCACTTTCTCAACAATCGGTGAAAGCGATTCACCTGCACTGGTAATGACACCGACCATCGGGTCGGCAACGAGCCCGAATTCCGGAAGTACTTGGATATATGCCATATCACTGTCCCTCCACGTCCGGGATTGGCTTTGCATCAAGCCAGGCAGCCGCATCGCGCTTGGAGAGTTCGAAGTACTTCATGTACGTGTAACCCCACCCTATCAATGCGACAATCAGGGAAATCAGCGCTGCTCCTGCCGGAATCAGTGCAAAGGACATGACTGCACCAACGATCATGCTCAGGAATCCGCACTCAGCGGTCAGCATGAGCATCCGGTCCTGGGTCCAGCCTGGTCCGAGACAGGCGTTGAACGGGTGCTGGATTGCAAGTGCTCCTAGCATGAATGCCACAGCGATCGCACAACCTCCGATGAAGGAGACCTGGTAGCTGGGCAGGGTTGCTAATCCTCCGAGGAACGAAACTGATCCAGTCGTGAGTTCCGTAAACGTGAACCTGCCGGTGATAAGGACAGCAAATCCCATGAGTGTGAACGCTCCGACAACAGCGAGCTCGGTAAGAGCCTGGACCATTGCCGGGATCTTCATGTTCAGGACCTCATTCGAAAGGTAGCCGAGGATGAAGCCGATAACGGCTGCGAGAACAAGGGCTACGACCGGCGCTGCAACACCAAACTTGGTGGCAAGCAGCATTGCGATTACACCGGAGCCGAATGAGATCATACCTGCTGAAGGTACGCCGGTTCCGATACCGTAGCTGCAGAGCACCTTGATTGTGTGGCTTCCCCAGTAGAGCGCTGCGACAACCGCAAGCCCGCCGAAGAATGAGTACAGCATGGTATTGGTCATTACATTCAGGTAAGACAGGTAGAGACAGACAAGGGAAACGATAACGCCTGCCGCAAGGATCTTTTTATGCGGGACGCCTCCTTCTACAACTTCAACTTTAACGGTCATTTCTCCACCTCACATTGCTACAATAAGGACTGCGACAAGTCCGCACAGTGCCGATGCGGCAGCCGAGGCGACGATTGACCGCGGCCAGCGCTTGAACTTGGGATCATGGGGTCCTTCGATTGTTCCCGTGATGTTATATGCAGTCAGGACAGCGTTCACAAGGAACATACCTACCGCGAACATGCCGGCCAGCGAGACAGCGATCGGCATGATCTGTGCCTCTGTTGCTTTCATCGTGATAGGAAGTGTTGCCTTGTAAAGGTCAAGGAGCATCAGGTAGATGATCGTTCCTCCCGCCCCGCCAAGGATACCGCCGATGACACCACCGACAAACGAGACGAACGGGAGCCCGTGTCCTTCGGTACCCTGGGACTTGAACTCCGCCTGTGTATCGCCGGTAATCGGGTCCTTCTTTACTTTGCCCGATGCTGCCGGGATGCCCATGCCGAAGACGTAGACGAAATTCACCAGCATACAGGTGATTGCCATCATCAGCCCGCCTCCGACGCCACCGGTAATGACTGCAACTGCAGTTCCCTCTTCAGCAGCCCATGCCCCGCCAGAGAGTCCGGCGAGACCGGCACCTGCTGCGAGCATCGCGACACCGGTCGCAATACCGGGAGCCTGCCCCATTGCAGCCGGCGCACCGCCGACCGGGACGAAGTGGGTGCCGAATCCGATCAGGACACCGCCGATGATAATGCCGATAAGCGCCATGAGCCCGAGGCCCGGCGAGACGAAGTAACATGCCCCGAGAAGTATGAGCAGCAGGACGACGCCTACCCCCATTGCTGTCGGATTCATGGCACCGCCTGCCGCGGGTTTAGCCGCTACTGCGGTCATGAGGACGCCTCCTCAGGCTTGGTGTACGGCCCATAGGTCTTGCGTGCCCATGTCTCGATATACCGGTCGATGATGGTGAACACGAGGATTATTAAGATACCGACAAAGATCGGATACCAGCCGGCACCAAGGCCGGGGAACTTCATATTCTCGAAGATGACGGTACGCCAGAGTTCGAGGAAGACGATCAGGCCGAAACAGACACCGGATGCAGGCCCGCCGAGCTTTGCGGTGAAGAACCCGTTGTCCAGCGAGTTGCGTTCGCCGGCTTCGGCATAGCGGACGATATTGCCCGATGCCGAGATCGGGACGCCTGCACCGAACTTCTGGTTCTGGTACTGGCGCTCCTTGCCATAGTACGGGTTACCGGTTGCAGACCCTGCCGCACCGAGTGCTATGCCCGATAACAGGCCGAGCAGCGGCAGCGGGAACGGGTGGCCGAGAGCTGTGTTCATCAGGTAACAGAGGGTGACAGTACAGAAGATGGCGACAAATGCATGTGCCATGGTAACCGTGGTCATGGACTTCAGGATGTCCACGTAGATCGGCTGGCCGAATTTCTTCAGGCTGGCCTGTCTCCCAAGGTAAGCGGTCGTTGCATAGACGCCCTGGACGAAAACCGCGAGGATACATCCCAGAACGATAGCGAGGACCGCGTTAATCTGCATCGCCATGAAAGCCCATGCCAGGCCGGCGCCAAGACAGCACCACAACCCGTATGCCGGGGGTTCACCGGCGACCGCCTTATTGAAGATGCGGTGCAGGAAACCCATCTGCGGAGCGAGCTGGACCTGTGAGTTCGGGTCCCCCTGAGACCCGATGTTGGACTCAGTATCTTCCGCAGCTCCGGCTACGGTGGCAAGAGCTCCTGCCAATGCAGTAATTCCAATGCCAAATACAATATTCTCCATTTAGCCTCCTCCCTGCGTGCTTGAAGAGTGCACGAGAGTATTCAAAATGCAATGCCACGCACATCGAGTTAAAACTCTTTGTGGTCATTCTAAAATTGGCATGTACTTAAAAAAAGGTTTCGAAACGAAATTCGAATTTAACGCCTAAAAACCGGCCGTTTTTATAAAAGACCCCGTAAATGCGGTAATTAACGCATGTAAATTTACTTTAATGAAAGAAAAGTTGAGTTGAGTTGCGAATTATCCGATGCCGGCAATCCTGGATAATAGTCCATTCCGGTGAGAACATTTGGGAAGGGCCGGAAACGGTACAATTAATACAATTCAGAAGGCATCCGGATAGTATGAAAACCCCGTTCCACATCATGCTCATCCCGACGCTGGGTTGTCCCGCACGGTGCAACTACTGCTGGAGTTCCGAGCCGGGATCGCCGGTAATGAGCATGGAGACCTTAAACGGGGTCGTGGAATGGCTGGAAGATTTCAAAAATGAGCGGATCACCATCACGTTCCATGGGGGAGAACCGCTCCTTGCCGGAGAGGATTTTTACCGGCAGGCGCTCCCCCTGATCTCCTCCCGGCTGGAACACTTAAGTCCGGTATTTGCCCTCCAGTCGAACCTCTGGCTCATGACGCCATCCCTTGCGGATATCCTTGCTAAATACCATATCCCGATCGGTTCTTCAATCGACGGTCCTGAGGAGCTCAATGATTCCCAGAGAGGGAAGGGATATTTCCAGAAGACGATGAAAGGGTACGGGATCGCGAAAGCCCACGGGGTCGATGTACGGTTCATCTGCACGTTCACTGCACAATCGGTAAAACGCCGGGAGGAGATATTCGACTTCTTCTTGAAAAACAGGTTCACCATGAAGCTGCACCCGGCGCTCCCGTCACTGAAGAGCAACCAGCCGGGGCAATGGGCGCTTGAACCGGCAGAGTACGGGGAGCTGCTCGTCTATCTCCTCGACCAGTACCTCGACCACCTGGGCGAGATCGAGATCATGAACATCAACGACCTGTTCCGTTGTGTCTTTACCCGCCACGGATCGGTCTGCACGTTCGTGGACTGCGTGGGGAGCACGTTTGCGATCGGCCCGGACGGGGATATCTACCCATGCTACCGGTTCATCGGTATGCCGGAGTACTGCTATGGCAATGTTGCCGACAAACCTTCCATGGAGGAAATAAAAAAGACCGGTGCATGGATGCGGATGCAGAAGTTTACGGAATATGTGGATACGGCCTGCAAAGAATGCGCCCATATCAGATACTGCCGTGGCGGCTGCCCCTATAACGCAATCGTAGCCAATGGCGGGGTGGATTTGGGCGTTGACTGCAACTGTGCCGCGTACAGGAGGATTTTTGATGAGATTACCGACAGGCTGAACCGGGAGATGTTCGAATCGCCGGCCATGGATACAGCACCTTTTGGCGGGAAACAGGCAGGAAGGCGCCGGAAGCCCGGCATCATGGCCCTCATGCGGACAATAGCATCCAGATAATCTGCAAAATCTTCCGTGTGGTATCAGTGACATGGTGAAATCTGTCAACCGGACGATATCGTTTTCTCTCCCCAAGCAAAAGTTCACCCTCCGACCCCCTGCATCGCCCGGTCATGCCTGCAGGCACGTACTCCGTCGAAAAACAAGGAAAAAACGGCAAAAAACCGTAAGAGATATGCAGGGGGTTGGGCTGTGTATTTGCGTAAACGGAACGCAGCCACATCCAGCAGATCCGCCTTTCCGGGCGATGGCGGCACGAACATTATTCACGACTGTGATTCCGGGAATATGTGATGGGACATGACGTCCGGGACAGGATAAGGAACACAGGTGTCCTGTTGCGATTTATACGTGCCTGACCCCCTCCATCCGACGTAAAAATCCAGCCGGCTCTTCCGGCAGCCACCTGATGGAGGCACCTGAGAAAATACTCTGGCAAGAGAGAATCCAGCCTTTTTTTACGGATTGGTGCACTATCGGATCCCGGTAAAACGCAGAGACTGGTTATCTTTACCGCTGAAACTTGCCGCAAAAAGAGGAAAAAAATTTGTTTATTTTCCCGTTTACCTGGCCGGAATGACCAGTGAGCGCTCGCCGGCGGGCATGAACTCGCGGATAGCACCCTTTGCAAACTCGCGGCGTGGTTCGGAGAAGTCGAACTTGAGCGACGGGTCCGCAAACGTGATCTTGATCAGCGGGGACAGTGACCATGCGTCCTGGCGTGCAAAGTGCGGGGCACCTGCGATAGCGGCGTAGCCGCCCAGGTGACCGACGTTCATCGCGTAGTTCGGGAAGTTCGGGCCACGGAGCTCTCCGATATTTCCTTCGTCGGAACGGATGGAGAGCGAGTTTGCAGTACCGCACTGGTCCTGCAGGTCGAAGCCGTAGAAGCCGAGGCGTGACCAGCCGTCCTTGTGGAGCAGCATGGACAGGTACCAGGCGTTCAGGCCGGCGTTGGAGTTTGCCGTTGCGATTGCAGCGGTGACACCGGATGCTGCGGCGAGGACCGTCGCACGCTGGGAGCCGCCGAAGTGGGACTCGAGCGCGGTCGGGAACTCCTCGTACTGTTCCATACCGTAGAGGGTGACCTCGGTCGCGATGTCGTTGACAACGTCCTGGTTCGCCTTTGCCTTGCAGGCTCCGCCGAACTTCTTCTTGATGTAGTCCATACCGTAGTAGGTATAGTCATCAAGGATGTTGTCGGTGTATGCAGCGGTTGCGTACTGGGTGAACCCGACACCGCCGGACATGTAGGATCCGAGCCAGATCTGGTCGAACAGCATGCACCCTGCAGCGACGACCTCAAGGGATGCCTTGGCGGGGTCGTTCGGGTACTTGCGGTCTGTCTGGACCATGTCGGAGAAGTGTCCGAACTTGATGCCACCGGGTTCGTTCGGGCCGCGTGCACGGCGGGCGGGCAGGATGGTTGCCATCTCTACCATGCCGGCGTGCTTTGCGGTGAATGCGAGGTCAGCGACTGCTGCCTCACCGGCGCACATCTTGTAGGCCCCGATGAACGACATACCGATCTGCATCGCAGACCACCGGGAGGTGGTACCGCCATCGCAGGTGCGGGAAACGATCGTCGGGATGTGGATTGCCTGGTACATCGACTTGCCGAGTGACGCCTTGAGCTGCTCTGCGCTCTTCTTCGGGAAGAGCTTGTCGAGGTTCAGGACGAACTGGGGCTCGAGGTCGTCTGCGGTCTCGTCGTCACCGGTGAACACCTTGACGTAGCAGTCATCGGTGAGCGACGGGTGGGTCTCGACCATCTGTTCCTGCACGACGGCTGCACCGGGCATTGCGTGGTTCAGCACGTGGAGGTACTCGTTGATGGTCTCAGGGGTGACTTCCTTGCCCAGACGCTTCTGCAGGGTCCCGTGGGCGAGGTCGAGGCCGACGATGATTGTCCGGCGGATGTCGTCCCACATCTGCTGCATTGCAGCGTTGTTGACGAAGTGGCAGTCATCGCCCTCGACAAAGACGCCCGTGCCGCTGATCTCGTAGGTCATCAGCTTCTTCTGCCCGAGCGGGATACCGCCGCAGTGGCAGCGTACCGGGTCGTATGCCGAGATGCCGCGCTCCAGTGCTACGGCGTTACCGGCCTTGACAAACTCCATCTTGCGGGGAGACTGCTTGAGGCCAATGCGCTCGTATACGGTGTTCTGGGCCTGCGGGTCCTCGACGAATTTCTCCTTCATTGCCTTCAGGAAGAGCTTCTGGGTCCTCTCGATTTTTGCTTTTGCTGCCATGTCTTTCACTCCTTGGGCATGAAGCCGTATTTGGTCCTCAGCGAGTGGATGCGCTGGACGTATTCGACATATTCCGCATCCTCACGGAAGCCGGTGCCGGCAACAGAGTGGAACATGGTCGTGTGGGCCTTGAGCCACTTGTCGTCGGCCGGCTTGCCGACCTTGACTTCCGTGTCCAGCGGTACGCCGACCTGGTCCTTGACAATCTTGACCGTGCCGGCCTTCTTGTCATAGGCAGTGCGGGCGAGCATGTCAAACATCACGCCGTTCTCATCGAGACGGAGCGAGTGCCCGTGAACGGTACACCCGCGGACGCCGGTCCTGGCCGGGTCGAAGAGCTCGGTGTTGACAAGGTCCTTTGCGTACTTCTCGAGGTCGCGCTCGCGGCACTCGATGATCTGACGGCCGGACAGGGTGCCCGGGTCCATCCCGCGGAACCGGTAGGACTCAAGGTAACTCCTCTGGTACGGCTGGCAGGGTGCATTGTACATCGAGTCGGTGAACTGGATGTACCGGATGCGGTCGCCGGCCTTGGCGCCATCGGTGGGTGCAACGAGCTTCCGGATCGGGCAGGCAGGCTCCTGCTGCTCAGCGAGTGGCGGGTGCGATGTCTTGTATGCGGAACCCGGTTCACGGTGTCCCATCATGAGCACAATGTCCTTGTCGCTGATGTCGCGGAGCTTCTCCAGCTTGTGGTTGGGGTCCATCTGCTTGCGCCTGTTCTCGGCGACCTGAGTCTGGCCCGGACCATACTGTGGTTTATATGCCATTCTTTTATCACTCCAATTTTTCTTTTGTTTTCAACAGTCTCATCACTGCCGAAATGACGTCAACCATCTTCTCGCGTGTGGGAGTCTGGCCACGGGTGACGCCGCTCACGATAGCCGCAACCGTACCTTTGGTAACGATGCGGTCTTCCGGGGGCATCACAAGAGCTGTCTTGACTCCTTCCTTTGCAAAATCCTCGTAATCCACGGGTGCCTGTGACACAACAACAGCCCTGATATCGCATGCCGAAAGGATGTACCTGACCTTGTGCACCACGTGGGAACGGATATTCCCATGGTGGAGGATAGCGACCTTGTGCCGCTCGATCTGGGCGATCTCCTTGGGTGTAAGCCCGAAGTATGCGCCGATCACACCTCCCCCGATTTTCGGGGCATCCGGCGGGACACCGCTCCCTGCCCTCAGGACAAGGGTGCTGATGCTGTATTCGACACCCTGTTGCCGGAGCCCTGAGGTGATATCGCAGACAGGCTTGGTGACATGGCGGCGGCCCGGAGACATCCCTACAACAATGACGTCCGGGTACCGGCACTCGGAGATGGTGCCCACCTGGGCAAGCCCTCCTCCTTTTCCCAAACCCATCGCCTCGCGGCAGTCAACAACCTGGGTTACGCGTCCGATTGGCATTACTTGGTACCTTGCAGGATTATCGGACCGATCCGGCTGTTCGGATCGGCAAGGCCCAGCAGATCCCTGTCTGCATTGGGCCCGTATTTTGCATAGTCAACAATGGTTGGTTCAGTTTTCATGTACCTTCCTTCGGTGAGGCGGTACCAAAACTGGGTGAACACTTCGTCACACGCGGCTTTCAGTGCAGGAATCGCATCCCGGTTCTCCAGTTCCAGCAGGATGGTTCCGACATGGACCTGGAGTATAAAATCCTGGTTCCCTACCCGGATGCTCCTTCTCATCCCATGGGGATTGGAAAGCCCCTTGCTCGGACCGTAGGGAACGACAGCGGGGAGGCTGGGCCCGTTGAGGACCATCCGCCGGATCCCGGGAATGCTGTAAATTTTATTCAGCAGCCGCTCCACGGTTTCGGGGTTCAGGAACCGCTCCGTTGTAATCCTGCACTGAGGGAACGTGGCTTCGGTCATTTTTATCCTGGTGGGTTATACGCCCTTTGCAATTGCCTGGATCGGCGTCTTGAACTCGGGCAGCTGGCCGAACGTGTCCTGGTAGACCTTCGAGGTCGCCTCGGGGCCGAACATCTGGGTGCCGGCATCGAGTGCACAGGCTGCAACGACGCACGGCATACCGACGCCTGCTGCGTGCCGGGTAACGATGTGGTTACCGCTGAATCCGCCGGGACCGCCGCCACCGTAGATCGAGTGGCTGAAGAACGAGAATCCGACAGCAACTCCCATCACACGGCCGAAGTCACAGCCGGGGAGGCCGGTCTCGTGCTCGAGCAGGTCGTTGAAGTACAGGAGCGTTGACGAAACTGCCTGCGCACCACGCATTGCACCACAGTTCACCATGGTTGCTGCGAGAGTGCCGGCTGCTGCGTATGCGTTCCAGAGCATCGGGTCCTTGGTCTCGTAGAAGACGAAGCCGCTCTTGCCCTTCTTGCCGGCCTTGATGACCTTGTCCTCAATTGCCTTCTCAACAAGGCTCTGCACGACAGTACCGATGGTACCGGTCTTGCCGTTCTCCTTGACGAGGCTGTAGAGGAGGTTGTTGGCGTTTAAGCCCTGGTATGCGTAGAGCAGGAGCTGTGCACGCTCGAACGGGCCGACCGCCATGCCCATCTCGAACTCTCCCGCCTGTTCAAAGGTGGATGAGAGTGCGGATGCCTGGATGGCGTTCCGGTGGGTCATCATGGCGACATGGTTGGCAGGGATGTTGCGCAGTGCGTAACCGAGACCTTCGCTGTTCTGCGGGATGGTGAGCACTGAGATGACGTTTCCGCCTGCCATGTCCATCGTCTGCGGGTAGGTACCCCAGACGGCGGCCTTGACCATTGAAGCTTCATACATGCCGACCTTGTACTGGTCGATGACTGCCTGGGTTGCTGCTGCAGCTGCTACTGTCGATGCGACATCGTAGGTTGCTGCTGCTGCCATGCGTGAGCTCGGGCACTCGACAAGGAGCATCTTGCCGCCGCCGACCTTGGTGATCTTGGTGTCGTCACCGTCGGCAACCTGGACCATCTCCTTGATGGCCTTTGACAGGGCATCGCAGTCCTCGACACAGTCGGTCTTGATGACGCGTCCAAGGACCTGGTTGCCCTTGCCGCCGACCTTTCCGGTCTTGAGCTGCTCATCGATGCCGCCAAGGTTGATGGCGACCGTCCGCTTGACAAGGTCGAGAATCCTCGCTGCGCCCTTGTTCACACAGGGGCTGACCTTTTCGAGGGTTACATTGCTCTTTAAGAGTTTACCCTCATCGTCATACAGGTCGATTGTTTCCTTATATTTCATCTGTATTCCTCCAAATTCGTTGTAAACACCGATACAGTATAGTCGTTGAATGATAGTCGTCGCTATCTGTGTACAGAAAGTGTATGAAAGTCACTATTGCACGTCCCCTAAGGTGGGACATGTAATAATAACCAAATTCGGCTTATAAGCGTTGCTATTTTTTTCGGATTTTACCGTCTATAATATCAGATTAATAATTGGCAAAAAAGGCGCAAAATTGAAATAGTGCATATACGTTACAATGGATTGTTTTACGCGGTGTGAATAAATAACTAAAAAGTATTATCAGTTATTATTTCAGTCAGACATCTTTCCGAATTTCCGGTGCGCTCTTTGCTTAAAACTTTGCATAAAAACAATCAGCGACCGGGGATGTGAGGGTCCTGTCATATGCCGGGCCCGGCATACGTATCCCCGTCGCTGTTTCTCTGTTATTGTTATTTACCGAACTCTTTGATCGGGCTCGGGCCGAGTTCTTTTATGGTCTTTGCGACATCGGTGATCACGGCCCCCCATTTCGCCCCTTCGGATGCCGATACAAATGTCATCCGGAAGCGCCGGTCATCAAGGCCGATGCTCTTCATGAGACGCTTGACCATGAACATCCGCTTTGCTGCCTTGTAGTTGCCCTCAAGGTAGTGGCAGTCACCAAAGTGACAGCCCGACACGAGCACGCCGTCTGCACCATCCGCGAACGCCTTCAGTACGAAGAGCTGGTCGAGACGCCCGGTGCACATGACACGGACGATCCGGACATCGGGCGGGTACTGGATTCGGCCGCCACCGGCAAGGTCTGCACCTGCATATGAGCACCAGTTACAGACAAGACCCAGGATCTTGGGTTTCCACTCCGGATCTGCCATTACTGCTCACCCCCGAGCAGGAAGGCATCGATCTGTGCCACGACCTGCGGGGTTGCGAAATGGTTCATCCATATTGCACCGCCGGGACAGAACCCGCCGCAGGTACCGCAGCCCTTGCACTTGGCCTCGGTGACTTCCATGACTGTGCGCCCGTCTTTCTCGACAAGCGCGAGCGCGCTGTAGGGACAGAGGTTCACGCACATGCCGCAGCCTGCACATTTCTCGTCGATGCACATGGCGAAGTACGGCTCGAGCTCGACCTCTCCCTTGTGGATCGGGATGCTTGCAGCGGAAGCGGCACCTTCTGCCGATGCAACCGTGTCCGGGATATCCTTTGGTCCCTGGCAGACCCCGGCAAGGAATACTCCTGCCGTGGTTGTCCCGCACGGGTTCAGCTTCGGGTGGGCCTCAAGCAGCCAGCCGTCCATCGAGCAGGAGACACCGAAGAGCTTGCGTGTCCTGTTGGTGTCTGCCTTGGGCTCGACAGCTGCCGCGAGGACCACGAGGTCGACCTCAAGGTCGATCGGGCGGTCAAGCAGCGTGTCGTCCGTGTAGACATGCAGGTTCTTGGTCTTCTCGTCCTCGAGGATATTGGCGACACGGCCCCTGATGAACTTGGCGCCTTCGTCCTGGATACGATAGTAGAACTCCTCGTACATCTTGCCGAACGACCGGATATCCATGTACAGGAGATAACTCTGGACACCGGGGATCTTCTCGTAGATCTGGTGGGCATGTTTCAGGGAGTACATGCAGCAGAACCGGCTGCAGTAGGGTTTGCCGATACCGGTGTTGTCACGCGACCCTGCGCAGAGCACGAATGCCACGCGCTTGGGCGTCTCGCCATCGCTCGGTCGGATTAGGTGGCCACCGGTCGGGCCGGATGCGCAGATCAGCCGCTCGAACTCGAGGCTGGTAATCACGTTCTCGAACCGCTTGTATCCCCACTCTGTCTTCTTCTCGATCGGGAAGATGTCATACCCGGTTGCAAGGATTACGGTCCCGACCTTGACCTTGACGAACTCGTCTTTTGCTTCAAGGTCGATTGCCTTCTTCTCGCCGCACGCGGTCACGCAGAGGCCGCACTTGATACAGGAGTTGAAGTCGATCGTGTAGAGAAGCGGGACGACCTGCGGGTGGTTGATGTAGATCGCTTTCCGGGGTTTCATGCCCACTTCGAATTCGTTTGGCTTGACTACCGGGCACGGGGCTTCGCAGTCGCCGCAGCCGTTGCAGCCGCCGCCTTTGATGCCCTTTGCCTCCGCCTCCTCCATCGAGATGACGCCGCGGGCCTTCTTCCGGACTGTGACGTCGAAGTTGCCGATGAAGCCTTCGACTGCATCGACCTCAGACCAGGTCATCAGCTGGATATTCTCGCTCCTGCCGACGTCCACCATCTTGGGGGTTAAGATACACTGCGAGCAGTCCAGCGTCGGGAAGGTCTTGTCCAGCTGGGACATGCGCCCGCCAATACTCATATCAGACTCGATCAGGTATGTCTTGATGCCTGCTGCCGCAAGGTCGAGCGCTGCCTGCATGCCTGCGACACCGGCCCCAACGACCATCGCGGCCTTCTCGACCGGCACGGTCTTGGGGAAGAGGTCCTGCAGGAGTGAGGCCTTGGCCACTGCAATCCTGATCGCATCCTTTGCCTTTGCAGTCGAACCCTCGCGGTCGTGCATGTGGACCCACGAGTTCTGCTCGCGGATGTTGGCCATCTCGAACCGGAACGGGTTCAGGCCGCCTTCCTTTGTAGCCCGCCGGAAGGTCGGTTCGTGAAGGCGCGGGGAACACGCGGCAACGACGACGCAGGTCAGCTTGTGGTCCTCGATAGCCTTGATGATCACTGACTG
>Ga0233423_10001258_pt1 | contig 12858 bp, 12 predicted proteins | sample Watercolumn_Mata_FD_180713 | JGI IMG/M metagenome (GOLD analysis project Ga0233423, IMG submission 180713) | Freshwater microbial communities from Lake Matano, South Sulawesi, Indonesia - Watercolumn_Matano_2014_112_MG | ecosystem: Environmental > Aquatic > Freshwater > Lake | place: Indonesia... | reverse complement strand
TCAGCTCGTCTCCTTCGTGTATGGGATGCCTGAAAAGCGCTTCCTCGTCGATCCCGAAGGCGAATTCCCCGTCCAGAAAGACGCTGACCCGGCCGGGATTGTGTTTCTGCCTCTCGACAGCGGAAACACGGTGGATGCCCTCGCCCGTCATCTGAATCCCGCCGGGATGATCAGGAGCCTGTTTTCCTGGACGGAGCCTCCTTGGATGAAGCCTCCTTGACTGGAGTCTCCGGCTGAGGCTTTGTTCTCGGCCTCAGATTCATCTTCTCGCGCACGGCGGTTTCCATCTTGTCCATCAGATCCTTGTTCTCCGGCTGCGAGAGGAACTGCTTGACATTCTCCCGGCCCTGGCCGATGCGGTCCTGGCCGAGGGAATACCAAGTCCCGCTTTTTTCGACCACGCCGTGCTCCACGGCCAGGTCGAGGACATCGCCAACCTTTGAGATGCCGGTCCCGTAGGTCAGGTCGAACTCGGCGTCCTTGAACGGCGGGGCCACCTTGTTCTTGACGACCTTGACCTTGGTGCGGCTGCCGATCATGTCCGTCCCCTCCTTGATGGGGCCGATGCGGCGGATGTCCATGCGTATGGAGGCGTAGAATTTCAGGGCCCTGCCGCCCGTGGTCGTCTCCGGGTTCCCGAACATGACCCCGATTTTTTCCCTGATCTGGTTGATGAAAATGACGACCGTGCGGGATTTGGAGATGGCACCCGTGAGTTTCCGCAGGGCCTGGGACATGAGCCTGGCCTGGAGGCCCATCTGGGCGTCTCCCATTTCCCCTTCCAGCTCGGCCCGCGGCACCAGGGCTGCAACCGAATCGATCACGATCACGTCCAGCGCCCCGCTGCGGACCAGGGTCTCCGTGATTTCGAGGGCCTGCTCGCCCGTATCCGGCTGGGAGATGAGAAGCTCTTCGATGTTCACGCCCAGGGCCTTCGAATACGCGGCGTCCAGGGCATGCTCCGCGTCGATGAACGCCGCGATGCCCCCCTCCTTCTGCGCTTCCGCGATGATGTGAAGCGCCAGTGTCGTCTTTCCGGAGGATTCCGGACCGAAAATCTCGATGACGCGTCCGCGCGGCACGCCCCCCACGCCCAGCGCCAGATCCAGGGACAGGGCGCCGGTGGAAATCGCGTCAACGGAAACGGACTGGTCCTTCTTGCCGAGCCGCATGACCGAACCCTTGCCGAACTGCCGGTCGATCTGGCCGATGGCCAGTTCCAGGGCCTTCATTTTTTCCTGGCTTTTTTCTTCGCTCATGGTTTCATCCTTGCAATTGAATGGATTTCAGCACCGTGTATTCGGCGCCGGCCGGCTTCAGATCGCTTTTCATGATCCGGATTTCCCCGGCCGTGAAGGGATCGAATGCCGGCATATTCCGTTGAAGGGTTTCAACAACGGATGACAGGCCCTTGGCCGAACGGACACGGCCGATGGTGAGATGGGGTTTGAACGGGCGTTCCTCGGCCGGAAAACCGAGAGAACCCGTCCCGCGGTCAATGCGGGCTGCCAATTCGATCAGGCGGCCCGTATCCCCTTCCATGCCGATCCAGAATACGCGGGGCGAACGCAGGCTGGGAAATCCCCCGAACCCCTGCAGCCTGAGCGCGAGCGGATTCTCCCGCACTGCAGCCGCAGCAATCGCCTGCCCGATGTCCCCGATCCTGCCCGGATCGACATCCCCCAGGAATTTCAGCGTGATGTGCAGACCCTCCGGCCGCACCCACTTGACATCCGCCCGCTCAGCCCTGAGCAGGGCGAACAGGCCCGCCAGCTTCTGCACTGCAGGTTCCGGGATCGCGATGGCAATAAATGTACGAATAAGATTCAATGAAATCAACGAATCCTTGAAATTGCATCGTCCGCCACATGATCAACATAATCTTTTTCATTAAAAAATCAAGGGGAATGATAAGGGCAAGAATGGAAATTGCCAATTGCGGAATTTTAATTGCAGGTTGAGAGAAAGGGGATCGGGGTTCGGGAAAAGAATTTGCGCCGGGCTTCCTGCTTCGGGCATGGTGAAAAGAAGGGGATCGGGGTTCGGGGTTGGGGATTCGGGGAAAGAGAGGGGTTTTTTCTTACCGGCTAAGCGGGAAGGAAGATTCGGTTTTGATCCTGATCCGGTATTGCAGCCTGTGGCAGAGATCCTCACACCCGGGATACAGGGCGGGATAAAGACGGGCTTCGGGATTCATGATTGGAAGACCCCGGGGTTCACCCCGGGGCTGCATGATGAAACCATGCTTCAGGCCGAACGCATCAGCATGATGCCGACGAAAAGAACAATCAACAGCAACGGGAGAAAAAGAAACCGGCGCCCGGAAGGAGCGGAACCCTGCAGGCCGCAACCGAGGAAAAAGAAAAGAAACGGATCATAATATTTCTGATAGATCGTCGTGTTGAGCATATTGGAGGCCAGCCACATGGGAAAACAGGTCATCAGGAAAAAATCCTTCATCCGATACAGGTGCAGGTAGAACAGGGTCAATGTGTAGATTCCCAACGGGAAGAGCAGCCAGAACAGGATGGAGGTTTTGTGCCACTTGGGCAGGAAATCCGACAATTTCCAGAGAAGACCGCCCATACCGGACTTGGGCATGTAAAAAATAGGATTCACGGCCAGGTAGATCCAACTCAAAAGCATCATCCCCGCCAAAAACAGCATTGGGATCCGGAATCCCCTGCGCCAGGACAAGTAATGCCCGGCCCAGAAGAAACTGTACAATCCAAAGAGTGAAAAGACGTACACCGGCACATCCCCGTTGATATGCTGCTTGGTATGCTCGGCAAACAAGGGTGGCGTCAATCCGCCCCAGGCCAGCAGGAAATAGCCCATGACGCATAGGGGTGCCAGAATCGGGACCAGATACCGGATGAATCCGGAGCGGTCTGCGGTCTTTCCATCCTTCGGCAGCCAGTAGACAAGGATATAAAACAGGATCAACCATGCATAAACCTGCCGGATCAACGCGGCAAGAAGGATCCACCCGGTTGCGCGCATCGGCCGGCAGGTGCAGCAGATCTGCGTATCAAGCTCGTAAATGGCCAAAGCGGCAAAACAGAAAGCTGCAGGATCCGTGGACAGCCGGGTGGCTGGACCGATGAAATACGGGGAGACCAGCAGGAGGATCGAGAAAAGGGCGCCTTTCCTCCGTCCGATGCGCAGTTTCAGATACCGGTAAATCACCAGGAGGCAGGCTATCCCGAACAGGAGATGAACGAGCCTCAGACGGATGAGGTCAGGTCCGGTCAGGAAGGATATTCCGGCCATGACAATATGGTACAACGGCGTGGTTGCGGATTTGTAATGGATCAGGTCGAGCTTCGGCCACTCGCGCCTGAAGTCCAGAATGGTGATGTAATGGTAGCGCGCTTCGTCCTTGTCGTTGAATGTGACCAGCTCTGTGTCGAAAACCTGGGGCACCGTGATCGACAGGTACAAACCCGTGATCAGCAGGGGGATGCTGAACCGCCGCCTCCAGAATTCCATGGAAAACGAGGGGAGACGGATCCTTTTCATGAAGCTGTCAGAGGACGCATCCCCAGCCCTTTGCCGCAGGGCAGGCAGGCGAGCCAAAATATTCTTCATCCTCCGCGTCGGATATCCCCCGCCCCTGGCTGCGGGATCTGCAGGATGCCGGTAAAGTGCATGGGAAGGCGTTGTCAAATGGATCCCAACAGAAATCTCCGCAGCAGGTTCAAAGCCGCGTATGCAGACCGTTCCTTGTTGACCTCGCGGTCCTGGATGAACCGGTTTTCCTCCACGCGGGTTCCCGTCCCGCCGCTCACAGCGACGAATACCAGTCCCACGGGTTTTTCTGCAGTCCCCCCGCCCGGACCGGCGATGCCGGTCACGGACAAGCCCAGGTCCGTGTCGCTGTTTTTCCGCACGCCTTCAGCCATCGCTGCTGCAGCCTCCCGGCTCACGGCACCGCATTGTTCCAGCAGTGATGCAGGGACACCGAGCAGATCCAGCTTGGCCTGGTTGCTGTACGCGACAACGGCCCGGTTGAAATACGCCGAACTCCCCGGGACCTGGGTCAGTTTGTGGGACAACAGCCCGCCCGTGCAGGATTCGGCCACGGACAGTGAAAGCCCTTTCCGGATCAGCAAACCGCCGACGATCCCTTCGAGCGAGTCGTTGTTTTCCCCGTAGCACCATTCGCCTGCCTTCCCCAGGACATAGCCGCGCGCGCGTTCCAGAAGTTCCGCACCGGATTGCCCGGGCGAATCCTCGGCCATGAGCCGGAGGGTGACGCCTGAATAGGAAGGCAGGGAGGCCAAGCCGACCTCCGGGAACCGCCCGGGGAATCCGTCCAGCACCTCTGCGAGCCCGGACTCTGAAATGCCGGCAGTATGGATGCTGCGGAAATGGACGGACCGGTCGCGGGGCAGGCCTGCGATCCTGGGAAGCACCGAATCGGACATCATGGACTTCATTTCATAAGGGACGCCCGGCAGGGCGAACAGCATCCGACCCTCGGGCTGGAAAAGAAGCCCGGGGGCCGTCCCGCGCGGATTCGGCAGGATTTCCGCGTTTTGGGGCACTTCTGCCTGAACGCGGTTGTTCCGGGTCATCTCCCGGCCCATTCTCCGGAACCGGTCCGCAATCGCATCCCACACATCCTGCCGGAAAACAAGCCCGCAGTGAAAAAACCGGCACAGAGCCTTTTTGGTGATGTCGTCCTGGGTCGGCCCGAGCCCGCCGGTCATGATGATCAGATCCGAACGGTCATAGGCGTCCTGAAGGGCTTCCAGAATCGCTTCCTCCGAATCCGGTACCGCAAGAATGCGCATCACGCGGATGCCCGATTCAGTCAGGCGGCCTGCGATGAAGGAGGCGTTCGTATTGACCGTGATTCCGGAAAGGAGTTCGTCTCCGATGGTGAGAATGGCTGCGCGCATGGGAACCCTCACGCAAAGAGGGCCAGCAGGATGCGCAGGCAGACATGCGCCCATATCGCGGCAAGGACATCGTCAATCATGACGCCCCAGCCGCCGCGGAGCTTCTGGGAACGGCCTGCAGGAAAGGGCTTGAGGATGTCGAAAACGCGGAAGAGGATGAATCCGGCGACGCTCCAGACAAGCGGCAGCCGTCCGGGCATGAGTCCGAGCGTCAGCCAGGTCCCCACGCATTCATCGATGGTGATCAGATGCGCGTCATGCCCGTGTTTCTTCTCCATCTCCGTGGACACCCAGACGCCCGGGAGAAAGAGAAGGGCTGCAGCAGCGAGCCATTGCGCATCCCAGACGCACGGCAGCGCCAGATAGAGGAGCAAGGCGACAAGGCTTCCCGCCGTCCCCGGCGCGATTTTCGAATGGCCCGAGAACAGGGTCGTGGCCAGGGCGTGGACAAGAAAGGAAGCCGCCTTCTTCATGGCATTCCCGTGTTGGAAGGCAGGAATGCCCTTCGGATCGCAAGCAGAAAATAGGAGAGGGACCTCCGGTTTTCCCAGAGGTAGACGACGCCGGAAAAGACGGTCAACAGGGTGACGAAATACATCATCATGAAAATCAAATTGAATTCCGGGATCCAGGCAAGCCAGCCGGGGATCGGATCGCCGAATCGGGAACGGGCGAACAGGTGGTACAGGTAAATGAAATAAATCGCGATGACCTGGATGAAGGTCTTGCATCTGGCGAGCCGGTTGGTCTTGACCGGTTTGCCCTTGAGTATGGCGTAGGATCGGAACGCGGTCATGAGCAGGTCCCGGGTCACGATTACGAGCACCATCCAGGCCGGGAAGTAATTCATGACGCTGAAACAGATCAGGGCGGATGAGACGAGAATCTTGTCCGCGAGCGGATCCAGGAACTGGCCCGTGATCGTGATTTTCCCCGACTTCCTCGCGATGTATCCGTCATACCAGTCGGTCATGGAAGCCACGGCAAACACGGCGAAGGAGAGAAGCCGGGAGATCCCGCTGTCCATGAAAAGCAGAAACACGAATAAAGGTGTCAGCAGGATTCTCAGCAGGGACAATTGATTGGGAAGATTCATGGGAATAGGGTCCCTTCATGCCCCGCAGCGATGCGCCGCATCCGGGGCATCCCTCTTCAGGAGTCCACTTCCAGACGTCCTTCCATGGCCTTGCTCAGGGTGACCATGTCGTTGAATTCGAGCGTCCCGCCGTAGGGGATCCCCCTCGCGATTCGCGTCACCTTGACGGACAGGGGCTTAAGCAGCCTGGCCAGATAGGTTGCGGTCAATTCCCCCTCCACGGTCGGATTGGTCGCAATGATGACTTCCGAAATCCCCGGATGCATCCGCTTCATCAGCTCCTGGACGTGGAGACGGGACTCCCCGACTCCGTCCAGCGGAGACAGCGCGCCGCCGAGCACATGGTACTTGCCCCTGAAAATGCCCGTGCGCTCGATGGCCATCAGATCCTTGGGCTCCTCGAGCACGCAGATGCGGGAGTCGTCCCGTTTCGGATCCCTGCATATCGCGCAGGGGTCCTCTTCCGTCAGGTTGAAGCAGACGGAGCAGGAGGACACCTTGTTGTGCAGGTCCACGATGGCCTGCGCCAGCTGTTCCGCCTCGCTTTCCCCTTCCTGGATGAGATGCAGGGCGATGCGCTGCGCGGACTTGGCGCCGATTCCCGGAAGCTTGCAGAGCGCCTCCACCAATGATTCCAGTGTCCTGCTCGAGTATTCCAAAATATCCTTTCCATGCGCCCCTCTGCAGGCACGGATCGGCGGGGTCCCGGCCTGCGGAGTCCAAAAATCTGCAGAGAAACGGTTTTTGAGGCCTGCGCCGGACCGGTTACAGACTGAGGCCCGGCAGTTTCATGCCGCCGAACGGCAGATTGCCCAGCATGCCCCCCGCTGCTTTCTGCATGGCTTCCTGGGCCTTTTCCTGGGATTTTTCAAGCGCCTGATTCACGGCTGCAGCAACGAGGTCTTCCAGCATCTCCACATCCCCGGAGGATACCACCTCGGCATCGATCTTGACCTTGACGATTTTCTGTTTTCCGGTGGCTGTGACGGTCACCATGCCGCCCCCGGCCGTGCCTTCCATCATGGTCGTTTCCAGTTCCTTCTGGACCCGGTCCATTTCTTCCTGCATCTTCTGGGCCTGTTTGAACAGTTCGGCCATGTTGGGTTTTGCCATCTACCCCTTGCTCCTTCCCGGCATTGGTTCTGTCTGCAGGCGGATGATCCGGGATGCAGCCGGCTGCCGGCCGGTTCTTGGGGCGGTCCGCAAACCGCCCCTGCTCGTTCTCCAGCGGCCGCATCCTCCCATTCCTCCCGTCCATCGCCCGGCTTTCATTCCACGAACTCCGCGTCGAAATCGGTGATCAGCTTCTTGACGGTCGCATTCTGCCTGTCCTGCCCGCCGGTGCCGCTGTCCGCATTTCCCGGGCCGCCGGCCGTCCGGTTGAAGTCGCCGCGTATGCACCGGAAGGGCAATTCCCTGCCCAGGACATCCTTCAGGGCGGCGCCGACGATTCCCTTGCATCTCATGATGGCGTCTACATGAAAGCCGTTGGAGTTTGCGAAACCGATTTCCAGCACATGCCCGTCCAGCCGCACCGGCACACCCTCCTGGAGAAAGGAGCCTATGGTGATCCGGCTCTTCTTGGCGTGCTCGACGATGTCCTCCAATCTCATCTTGATGGTCTCGAAGCGTACCGGTCCGTCCGGGACCGGATTCGGTTGTCCGGCTGCATCCGTCACGGCGGGTGGTTCCGGTCCGCCGCCCTTCACGGGGACGGGCTCACCGGGATTTTTTTTTTGAGGTTCGGCGGAATCCTGACCGCCCTTTTCGGGGCCGGCATGCGGATGATGGCGGGTATGCACCTGCGTCCCCAGGGCCTGGATTTCCGCCAAACCGGCCAGGAGTTCCTCGATGCGCACCGTCCTGTCCAGCCGCGTCATCCGGACCACGGCGGTCTCGATCGGGATGCGCGCATTGGGATTGCGCTTCAGGCCGAGGGACGCATCCGCCGTTATCCGGATCAGGCGGATCAGGTCCTCGGCCGGCAAGTCGGCTGCGAGCTCCTGATACCGCTTCCGGTCGGGTTCCGATGCTTCAATCAGGTCCATCGAGCCCCCCATGGAGATGATCAGGGCGTTTCTCAGGTGTGAGGCCAGCCCGGACCAGAATTCCTCCAGATCGTATCCCCTGGCGATCGCCTTGTCGACCAGGTTCAGCGCCCTGCCCGTATCCCGGCTGATGATGCAGTCGGTCAGTTCGAAGAATACCTCCTGCTCGATCAGGCCGAGTGCCTGGATCACATCCGGTCCCGTGATCGCCTTGCCCGTATAGGAGATCATCTGGTCCAGGACGGACTGGCTGTCCCGCATGCTCCCGTCCGCCTTCCGGGCAATCAGGTGCAGGGCCTCTTCGTCGATCCCGACGTTCTCCGACCTGCAGATCAGGCGCAGCTGATCGAGAATGCCCTGAAGGGGGATCCTCCTGAAATCGAAGCGCTGGCAGCGTGAAAGGATGGTGGCCGGGATCTTGTGGGGTTCGGTGGTCGCGAAAATCATCACGACATGATCGGGAGGTTCCTCCAGGGTCTTTAAAAGGGCGTTGAAGGCCTCTGTCGTGAGCATGTGGACTTCGTCGATGATATAGATGCGGTACTTGCCCTTGGCGGGGGAATAGCGGATATTTTCGCGGAGGTTGCGGACTTCCTCGATGCCGCGGTTGGACGCCCCGTCGATTTCAAAAACGTCAACGCTTCTGGATTCCGTGATTTCACGGCAATTGGAGCATTGATTGCAGGGGGTCAGCGTCGGGCCCGATTCGCAGTTCAGGGATTTTGCCAGCACGCGTGCAGCGCTCGTCTTACCCACGCCCCTCGGGCCCGTGAACAGGTAGGCATGCGCCAGCCTGTTGTGCTGGATGGCGTTCTTCAGGGTGGCGGTCACATGCTCCTGACCCACCAGCCCTTCCCAGTCCCGCGGCCGCCATTTTCTTGCCAGTACCAAATAGGCCATGATCAGTCCGTTTTCAGTTCAAAAAGGCTGTGCACCCCCATTCGATCCTCTTCCATGCCCCTTTTGCGGCCGGCAGTCGACTCCGGCCAAGCAAACCTGCGGCACATGGTAAAACCGCTTACCGCTGCTACCTTCCGGTCCTGACGGGGTTCGGCAGTCGCCCATTGCGCAGGGCTCAGACCATCCGCATCTTCTGCCGACGCTGCAAACGGGGGGAGAAAGACCTCCAGAAGGGAATTCAACCCTGCTATAGCGGATTGCAGGTTACAAGGCACCGCTGGCTCCCCGTCTAGCACAGCCTTCTTGTGGAGCAGAGCGGGATCGAACAGCCGGCCTGTACGTTGCGAACGTACCGCTCTCCCATCTGAGCTACTGCCCCATCCTATCGAGATACGTCACCGCCGCACGGGATGTTCCTCAACCGCGGGGGAAGGGTTGCGGAGAGGGCGGGATTCGAACCCGCGGTAGCTTTCACTACACACGCTTTCCAAGCGTGCTCCTTCAACCGCTCGGACACCTCTCCAAGAAATTTGAAAAATCCCTGTTTGACTGCGGAGAGGGTGGGATTCGAACCCACGGTCCCGCTTGCGGCGGGACAACGGTTTTCGAGACCGCCCGATTCAACCGCTCTCGCACCTCTCCGGGTTGACTGAACTCTCAGGACGGCGGGCCGTTCCTGAGATTGAGAAAGAACCGCTTCAACAGGTCCGCGGACGCATCCGCCAGAACGCCCGTCTCGAGGCGCACCCGGTGGTTCAGGCGCTGATCCTGGACGATGTTTCTCAGGGACCCGCATGCGCCCGCCTTGGGATCATGAGCGCCAAAAATGAGGTCGGGGATTCGGGCGAGGACGATCGCTCCAGCGCACATGGAGCAGGGCTCCAGCGTGACGTACAATGCGCATTTTTCAAGACGCCAGGACCCGATCGTGTTGGATGCTGCGGATATCGCGATGATCTCGGCGTGTGCGGTTGGATCCTGCAGGCCAAGGATCTGATTGTGCCCCCGGCCGACGATTTCACCCTCCCGGACCACCACGGCCCCGACCGGCACCTCATCGGCCGAAAACGCCTTCTCCGCCTCCGCCAGGGCGATGCGCATCCATCTTTCCTGACCGGTCATGAACGCCCTTTTATTGGCCCGCGTGTACGCCCGAAGGGATTTGAACCCCTAGCCTTCTGATCCGTAGTCAGATGCTCTATCCATTTGAGCTACGGGCGCATGATGATGAAACGGCGATCCCTGTCCGGCGCACCGGCCGATGCCGGAAACTGCGCCGCTCGGACAGGCATCGTTTCTTGTAGCGCGTACGGGGGTCGAACCCGTGTTACCGACGTGAGAGGCCGGCGTCCTAGGCCGCTAGACGAACGCGCCGTCATAATCCGGGGATTGTTAAAGAACACGGCCGTTTGGGGGTCTTCCGGACTCCGCAGCTCCCGTCACCGCCGCATCCCGGCAACCGCCCCGGCCTTCTACCCGTACGCCCGGAGGGACTTGAACCCCCAACCCTCTGATCCGAAGTCAGATGCTCTATCCAATTGAGCTACGGGCGCAATCCTTGGCTGGGGAGCAGGGATTCGAACCCCGATACTACGGTCCAGAGCCGCATGTCCTGCCGTTGGACGACTCCCCAAGGTGCCTTGATCGAGCGATCAATATAGGGATTATCCCCAAAAAAGTCAATTGTTTTTTAGGTCAAAAAACCGCGCAAAACAAACGGATCCTCCGCCTTCACGCCCCTCACGCGGCCGCTCAGGGCCTGGAAAACCGGCTTGAGCTTCCGGTATGCCTCCACATGGGCGGGTAACGGCTTTTTTCGCTTCGCCTGGTCGAGTTTGACGAATGGACTGGAAAAACCCTCGAGGGATATTGGATTCCCGTTCTCCCTGTTCCAGACCCATCCCGCGTGTATGGCTGCGCCCAGGGCAGCGCCCTCCCCTTCCACAGGCACGGTCTCCGCCTCGAACACGTCCGCAATGGTCTGGCACCAGGCCTCTGATCTGGAAAGGCCCCCGGTCAGCCGGATCTCCTTCGTCTCAACGGGCATGCGCCGGAAACCATCGTAAAGATTCAGGACATGCCCCTCCAGCACGGCGCGGCAAAGGATGTCCGTGGTGAAATCGGAAAGATCGAATCCGAAATAGACAGGCGCAGCCTGCGGCACATCCGGCGTGCGTTCCCCCGTGTACCACGGCAGAAGCAGCCTGCCCCCGTTGCCTGCCTGCGTCCTGGCCGCCCGCAGATTGAACTCCTCGTGCGAAAGGCCGTGAAGGCGGAGGATTTCGTTGTATCCGTTTGCGAGGTTGGACACGCAGAGCAGGGGCAGGAATGCGCCTGTGCTGTCGCAGAAGGCAGCGATCTCCCCCGACGGATCCACAAAAGCCGCTTTCATGTATGTGTAAGCTGTGCCGCTGGTGCCCAGGCTGACCGTGACGATGCCCGGTTTCACGTTGCCCGTGCCCACGGCGCCGTACATGTTGTCCCCGCTTCCCGCATCGATCCTGCATGCCGGTGAGAATCCGAACCTGCGCACCAGATCGGCCGAGATTGCGCCGATCGATTGATCAGACGGTTTGACCGCCGGGAGCTTCCCGGCCAGCCCCGGATCGATCGCGTCCATGACCTTCCTGGACCATTTCCTCGTCTTGGGATTCCAGAGCGCCATGCCGGACGTGTCACCGGGCTCCATGACACGCACGCCGCTCTGCCTCCCCCCGGTCAGGTGCCAGTTGATGAAATTGTGCACCAGGAAAAAAGTCGCGGTTCTCCGGTAGGCCTCGGGCTCGTGACGGAACAGGTGGAAAATCTTGGGGGCGGTGTAGCCGGTGCGCTGGCTGTTGCCCACCTCCCGTATCATGGCCTTGACGCCGCCCGTCTTTTCCGTCAGGATCCCGCATTCCTCCTGAGTCGAAAAATCGTTCCACAGCTTGCTGTAGGGGCGTGTCAGCATGCCCGCGGAATCGAGCGACACGAGGCCGTGCTGCTGTCCTGACACGGAAATGCATCGGATATCCGCGGAGGAAACACCGGATCCCGCAAGTTTCCCGAAAAGGGTGGAGACCGCGTCGATCCACATCTGCGGATCGGATTCGCTCACCCCTTCTGGCACGCCCTGCCGGACGCCGTTCCGGGTCCCGTACTTCGGCAGATCCGCATCATAATTCACCGATTCGACCAGGACGACATTCCCCGGCCCGGAATCGATGACGACCAGTTTGCACCCCTGCGTGGAGACATCCAGTCCAGCAAACAATCCTTCCATGATATCCTCCGATTGATTGAAACCGAAGCGCCACCGGATTTGAAGCTCCCCGCCGCTTGCGGCTGGGAATCCTCGGTCTGTAAAGAAGAAAACATTGATATTCGCTCGCCTATACCGCGGTAAACCGGCGGGGATGCGATCGCTGTCAGATTGAAGCTCCCCGCCGCAAGCGGCGGGGAATCTTCGATCTTTAAGGAAGAAAACAATTATATTCGCTCGCTTACCCCGGGGCAAGCCCCGGGGAATGCGCTCGCTGAAAGATTCAAGGCCGGGGCCGGGTAAAAAAAACACGGATGGAAGCGCTCCTCTGTCCCCCATCCGTGTTCGTGGAATGCATCTGCAGGATCAGCGGATGTACCGGTTGATCAGGCTTTCGTACAACTCCTGCTTGCCGCTGATGGTCTTGGGCTCTCCCGACTTGACGGCCAGCTCCGCCAGTTTTTCCAGATCCAGCTCGCCGCGCTCGAAGGCTGCGCCCTTGCCGGAATCGAAGCTCGCGTACCTTTCCTTCCTCATCTTGAGATAGGGGGATTTGCTGAGGATGCTGTCCGCGACCAGCAGGCTGCGGGCGAGCGTGTCCATGGAGGAGATATGCGCGATAAAGAGATCTTCCGGATCCGTGGAATAGCGCCGCCTCTTCGCGTC
>Ga0233423_10001257_pt1 | contig 12865 bp, 12 predicted proteins | sample Watercolumn_Mata_FD_180713 | JGI IMG/M metagenome (GOLD analysis project Ga0233423, IMG submission 180713) | Freshwater microbial communities from Lake Matano, South Sulawesi, Indonesia - Watercolumn_Matano_2014_112_MG | ecosystem: Environmental > Aquatic > Freshwater > Lake | place: Indonesia... | reverse complement strand
TCTTTGAGAGACATCGGATACTCCTAAAACATCGCGTCGCTCACGTCTTTTTCGCGCAACATGCGGCGCTTCCACGTGGAAATGTTGGGAACAACGTACGGTAGCAAGCGGAGAGAGTAGTACGGGGGGAGAATCGGAACACCGATCAAGTCACCCATCGTGATGAGAATGAAGAGATGTTCCATCGAGGCGCGTGTACGGAGCGCATAGCGGCTCATGTCGTGCGCCGCCATGCCGTACATGATTTCCTTCATGTTGTCGAAAAAGCCGCCGAGTCCACCGCGTTTTTCGACTTTGGGTTTTTCGTCTGGCATAATTCACTCCTTCGTCGGATTCACTCTATTTTGCATCATACGTGCTTGTCTGTCTTCTGTCATCCGAAATTTGTGGATTTCGCCCTCCACATTTTGATGAGTCGTACTCAAAAGCATCCTGAGTGGAGCGAAGCGAAATCGAAGGATGCGTCAAATTGGAAGACGCCTTGCCCTTGACGCATCCTTCGACTACGCCACAAAAATCGTTGCTCCGCTCAGGATGCTGTCGTGCTACCCGTCGAGCGTCGTCAAGCCCTGCCGCAGCGCGTACAACGCTGCCTGCACGCGATTGGCGAGTTGCAACTTGTTCATGATGTTGCCGAGATGTGTCCGCACCGTCGCTTCGCCGATGTTCAGTTGCTTGGCGATTTTGTGGTTGTCCAAGCCCTGCGCGACGAGGCGCAACACTTGCACTTCACGTTCGGTCAATGGCTCGGGAGTTAACGGTTGTTTTTGCGGATGGCTCAACTCGTCCAAGACTTTAAGCGCGATGCTTGGATGCAGCGATGCCTCACCCGCGTGAACGCGCCGAATCGTCGCGATCAGTTCTTCCGGTTCCGAATCTTTGAGCAAATAGCCGCGCGCGCCCGCTTTGATCGCCGGGAAAACTTTATCGTCCGCGACGAAACTCGTCAGCGCGATGATGCGCGTTTCCGGCTGCCGCGCCAGAATTTGCCGAATCGCTTCGACACCATCCATCTTGGGCATGACGAGATCCATCAAGACGACATCGGGCTTGAGCGCGTCTGCCTGCGCGACCGCGGCTTCGCCGTCGCTCGCTTCGCCGATAACCTGCATATCTGCAACCTGCGCCAAAAGTGCGCAGACGCCTTTGCGGACGATGCCATGATCGTCTACGACGAGGAGACGGATTGGTTCGTTCAATTCGTTACACTCTGACCGTTCGTTTTTTGCTCTCTGGAATTGTGGTCAACCGCAGTACGAGGCGCAATGCTTCATTCACGGCTTGCTCATTCGGAAATGCCTTGGCTACATCGGGGTCAAGCAGCACCAAATTCGTGCCAGCACGATATCGCGCGGCGTATTTTCCGCGCGTAGCGCCTTTGAGCAATTCTTTCAAGTTGTATTCTTGACGTAATTCGTCATCCATTTCGTTACGGAGTTTCTTCTTCATAGGATTTCCTTTCGGCGCGTGTCAATTCGCGCGCGCTGATAATCCGAATGTGGTCACCTTGTTCCACAAAAGATACGATCAGCTGTCGAAAACGATTCGACACACCGACAATGATGTACCGCTCTTCATCTTCCGAATGATCTGGATCATGAACCGTGGCGCTGAGCGGATCGCTGAACACTGTCGCCGCCTCTGTGAAGGGAACTTTGTGCTTACGGAGATTCTTCGCCGCTTTCTGCGGATCCCATTTGAATTCCATTGGCGAGTCCTTCGGTAAGTTTGTTGTCCGTGCGGCAACATTCTACTACGGTCATACAGCGAGTGTCAAAGTGCCGTGATCGTCCACGCCTTTCACTACGCCCTATCAGTCAACCACGCGTATCTTGCGCCGATGTACTCCCACCATTTTGTCAGTCCCAAGCGTTCCACTGGCAATTTCGTGAACAACTGCTCGGTGCTACTGCTTGTAAATCTATCTGACGCCCTTACCAATTTTTTCCAAACATCTGTTGCCGATTCGCCGAGTGGACGCAACGCGGGGGATGTGATGCGGCGAAAATCAGAATTGTGTGTGGGGGCAATATGCAAGACGCTAACAATATCTGCGCCTAATTCATGCGCTTTCTCCATTTCGTTCGCCAAAAATTGCTGGCGCATTAGTTGATAGAACGGCTCATAGAAAAGGGCATCGAAACATGGCAAAAGTGTCTTGTTCAGCGGGCAATCAGCGCGGCTGTAGAGATGCGCGTATATGGTTGTCCTATCCTTTCCACTTTTGGCAATCTTGAGAAAGGTATCGCTATACGACTCTGTATACTTCCACTCAATCAACACGATTTGTCGCCGTCCGTTTGTGTGCGTGAACATCACTGCCGCATCCGCACTGGTAAAATTCGCTCCGCGTGTGCGTTTGCCGTTGCGCGAGATTATTTCACCCAGGTAATTTTTCTCACCAATCCACTCGAAGGAAACATACTGACCATCAATTTCCATTGCGAGCACTTGCTGAATTGTTGGGAAAACCTGACGCAGAAGCTCGGTTAGGGCGTCAGGTTTGTCTGCGAACGGAAATAGAAAGTTAGCGCAGCAAACTTGCGAATCGCAAAGGTGGTTGCTCGGGCGCCTATCTTGTCCATCGTGCCACTTGATTTCTCTTGCGGCGAAATACGCTGTAATTGAATTGCGAATATCTGGAAAGAGATTCTCTTCAGCGCACATACGCGGCAAGCAGAATGGATATGCTTTTTTCTTGTAATATCCATCATCACGCGACACATCAGAGAAATATGGTGACGTATGTTTGAACGTGGCTTGTCCTAGTCTTTCGCTTTCAAGAAATGCACCCATTGATCCTCCTGTGCGGGAAACAATGAAATGTCGCAAAACGCCCGTCAATCACCTGCCCGCGCCCGTCACACCGGTATCCTCACCCACAGCCGCGTCCCCTTCCCCGGCGCGCTCTCAATCTGCAACTCGCCGCCCATTTGCCGCACGCGTTCCTCCATCCCGCGCAAACCAATCCCGCCGTTGCGCTTTGCTGCGTCCGGATCGAAACCGATTCCGTCGTCTGCCAACTCCAGCATAACTGTTTTCTCGCCGTACCGCAAATTGATGCGGACTTGCTGCGACTGCGCGTGCTTGACGACGTTGTTGAGCCCTTCCTGCGCGATCCGATAAATTTCTTCTTCGATCGTCAGTGGCAAACGACGCTCACCTTCCACCGAAATCTGCGCGGGCAATCCGGCGCGCTCTTCCACCGCCGAAACGCGCGCACACAACGCGGCAACAAGTCCCTCTTTCTCCAAAGCGAGCGGGTGCAATTCGTAAATCAGCAACCGCATGTCAAACATCGCTTCGCGGATCACGCCGCGCAAGTTCTTCAGGTTTTCCGTCGCGGCGTCCGATTGTTTGTTCTCAAGCGCGAGCCGCGCTGCGTCGGCGTGCAGATTGACGCTGTACAGCGCTTGCGTCACCGAGTCGTGCAATTCGCGCGCGAGGCGTTGGCGCTCTTCCAAGACGGCAAGTTCTTCCGCTTGTTGTTGCAAGCGCGCGTGCTCGATGTTGATCGCGGCTTGGTACGCAAAGAGATTGATGACGCGCACATCGTCTTGGTTAAAGCCGCCGGGCTTGTTCATCACATCGAGCGCGCCGATCACCTTCGTTTCGGTTTTCAGTGGCACGTTGAGCAGCGAAGTCAAGCCCGGAATTTGAATATCACCGGGCGCCGAATCGTCGCCGCTGTTTTCGTCGAGGTTAATCAGCACCGGTTCGTCGGTGTGGACGACGCGCCCGGCAAGCGCGCCTTTCAATGGCACACACTCAAGCGTCAAGTCGGGTTTGCCGACATGATGCGTCACGCGCAGACAGCCATCGTCTTCCAAAAGCAAAACCGCGCTGCCGCGCGCGCCCGTCAAATTCTTCGCCTCCGCGCAAACGATCTCCAAGATTTCCGGCAAGCCGACTTTTTGCAGAAATCCTTTGGCGACGCGCTGCAGCCCTTCGCTCTCTTTCAACCGGCGACGCGTCTCTTCGTACAGCCGCGCATTGTCCGCCGCCAACGCGACCGAATTGGCGATGCCGCGCAGCAGTTCAAGTTCTTCCTGACCGAACTGATCCCTTTCCCTCCCGGTGATAAGCACCACGACGCCGAGAATCTGTTCGCCTGCGCGCAGCGGCACCGCCAAGAGTGAGCGAAAACCAAAAGCCAGCGGAGCTTTTGGAGTCGCCTCCGCGCTCGTCTCAAGATCAAAAAAAGTCAGCGGCTCGTTGCGTTCGAGCGCTTCGGTGAGATACGCATCCAACTCGAATTCCAAGAGTCGTTTGTTCGAGCCGTCGAAATACTCTCTGGCTTGCCAGCCGCCGACCGCGCGCGGGATCAATTTGCTGTGTTGGGGGTCAATGAAGAAAATGGCGCAGAACGGGGCGCGAATCGTTGCCGCCATCACCTCGGCGATGCTTTCGAGAACGGCGTCGAGTTCGAGTGAACTGCTCGCGACGCGCAGCGCGTTCAAAATCTGCGCCGTATGTTTCTGCGCGCGGCTGAGTTCGACGGTGCGTTCCTGAATCCGTGTCTCCAGATTGCCGTACAAGCGGCGGAAGCGCTCTTCGCTCTCCTGCAAAGCGACCAGCGTGTCCTGGAGGCGCGCCTGCTCCAGTCCTTGCCTTGCCAGGTTCTGCGCCATCTGAACGAAGAAACGAATAAATGCCGCGGTGCGTTCCTCCGAGATGACCGGCACCTGGCGCAGCGCGGCAAGGTAATCGCCTTGCTTGAATCCTAACTTGTGCGCGACGCGGAGGAAGGATTCTTCGTTTGGTGGTTCGTGCAGAAATTGACCGAAGAAGAAGGTCGCCACATGCTGACCTTCGATCTGGATAGGGACAGCGTAATCGCGCAGCCCGTTCAAACAAGGGTGGCAAACGTACGGCTGGTCGCGTAGATCAGCTTGGGGACGGCGGTTGCGTCGCCAGCACCAGCGTTCGGTTTCGGGGTGCGCCCAATGAAATTTGCTGCAGATGTCGAGCCAGGCAGTGCTTGCCAATACCGTATTGTCGAGATCCAGCAGCGCGCTCGACAAGCCGGTTGCCGCGTAAAAGGAATCAAGCATCTGCTGCAGCCGGGGGAGATCCACCAAGCGAGAGAACCGATAGCGCATGAAAAACCTCGACGAACAGTATAGCACAAAGGGAGCGAAACCTCAAACGAAAATGAAAAATGCGCTTTGACTTTTCCTCGTACTTATAGTAGTATCTGAATATGAACTTTCGCCGACAGTGATGCAGCTGTCCTACGCCGGGTAACGCGAGGTGATGGATGCCTTGAGTGCGACCACTCGGCGGCGATTGCCATTTCTTTTCGCGAAGATGTGGGGAGAGAAATATGTCTTGGCTTTCCGGACTGGGGCAGCGCGTCCGCTCGATCACGCTTCGACAAATCGCGCAGACTGCAATTACGCTCGCCGTCCTCTTGCTCGTCGTCATCGGTTTTGTCTACGCGTGGGATTACACCAACAGTTCCCCGTTCTGCGGCACCACGTGCCACCCGATGCCGCCGCATTATCAATCGTACTTGCGCTCGCCGCATGCGCGCGTGCAGTGCGTCGAATGTCACATCGGACGCACATTTGTCGGTGTCGCCTTCACGCGTAAGGCGAATGACGCGCAGTACATCATTGACTATCTTTCCAATAATTACAAATTCCCCATTTACGCCAAGGAAGTTCAGCCCGCGCGGGAATCATGCGAGAAATGCCATTGGCCCGAAAAATTCTCTTGGGACAAAATCGTCACGCTGACGAGTTATGCGTCCGACAAGACGAACACGCCCCTGCAGACCGTGCTTGCGCTCAAGACCGGCGGTGGTACGCATCGCGAGGGATTGGGACTAGGCATCCATTGGCATGTCGAGAACGCGATCGACTTTGCGTATGCCGACGAACACAAGCAGGTGATTCCTTATATCGAAGTGACCAATCGCGATGGGAGCAAGCAAGTTTACACTGACATCGAAAGCAAACTGACAGCGGCAGATATCGCCCAGCTGCCCAGGCGCCGGATGGATTGTATTGATTGCCATAATCGCGTCTCGCACGGTTTTCGATCACCGGATCAAGTATTGGACAATTTGCTTTCGACCAAGCAGATCGATCCGGCGATGCCGGAGATCAAGCAAAAGGGCGCGCAACTCCTCGTCGAGAAATATCCGAATCGGGACGCCGCAAAGCAAGCGATCGCCGGACTCGAATCATTTTACAGACAGAACTACGCGGACTATGCCGCGAAGAATTCATCGGCGATTCAGCAAGCTATCGGTAAATTGCAGGAGTGGTCAACGCAGATTCGCTATCCCGAACAGGGCTTGGATTGGACGGTTCACGCGGACGACATCGGGCACAAGGAATTTCCCGGCTGTTTCCGCTGTCACGGCGGCAAACATTTCACGCCGGATCGCAAGCAAGCGATTCGCCTCGAATGCAATATCTGTCACACGATTCCTCAAGTCGTCAGACTGGGCGAGCCGGCTCCGGCAATCGCGGTCACGCGCGGCAATGAGCCCGCATCGCACAAGACGACGACCTGGCTCGCCGAACATCGCAATGTGTTCACCACAGCGTGCCAGCAGTGTCACGACACAAACAACGCGGGCGGCAAAGACAATTCGTCGTTTTGCTCGAACAGCGCGTGTCACGGAACCGCGTGGAAATATGCCGGGTTGAACGCGCCCGCACTCGAGCAAATCGTCAAGCCGCCGGTGCGTCCGCCGACGGCGCCGGGCGCGCAGCCGACTAACGTCCCGCATCCTGTCGGCGGCAATCCTGACTGCCAGATTTGTCACGGCGGGCAGAGCAAGGTACGTCCCTATCCCGCCGATCACGCCGGCCGCAAGAATGATACCTGCCTGGCGTGCCACAAGCCGACTGTGTCATCCGCCGCACCGTCGCCGACGGCTGTGCCAACCACTGGCGCCGCGCCCACGCCCGCGGCTAAACCGACCATTGCGCCTACCGCGCGCCAAGCCACGAAATTGCCAGCGGATCACGCGGGTCGGACCGTCTGCTTGATGTGTCATAACACAGGTATCAGTAAAAAAATGCCTGCCGATCACACCGGACGTACCGACGAGATGTGTCGGGCGTGCCATCAATAGACAGCACCCGCAGAAACCAGGTTTCTCCGAGAAACCTGGTTTTTCTACTTTGGCGATTCACGCTGAATCGGGTACAATAGGAATGTGTCCACTCTAATCCATCTTTCCGATTTGCATTTCGGTCCGCAGCACGACGCCCATCTCGATGAAATCATCTTGCGCGATATTGCGACCTTGAATCCGGACGCGGTCGTCGTCTCCGGCGACCTCACAATGCGCGCGCGCGAACACGAGTTCGACCAAGCCCGCGATTTTCTCGCACGGATCGCCCAGCCGCTGCTTACAATCCCCGGCAATCACGATCAGCCGATTCTTACTCCGCGCGATTGGATTGAGCGGTTGACGCATCCGTACGCGCGTTACCAGACGCGCATTCATGCTGCGATTGATTCCGCCCTGAGCGTAAAGGGCTTGATCATTCTCGGCTTGAATGACAACCATCCGATAATGCCCGGCGGTTTCTGGACACGCGCGCAGCGCAGATGGATTGACGCGCAACTCGCACGCGCCCCGCGCGATGCGGTGAGAATCATCGCCAGCCATCACCAATTTCGATGGGAAGGCAGGTGGCGTCCCGCCGGTTTCTGGCACGCCGAACGCGCGCTGGAATTTCTTGCTGCGCGGGGTGTCGAAGTGGTGCTGAACGGACATACGCACGTACCCGGCGCGGCGCAGACGCCGCACGGCATCGTCGTCGCACGCGCCGGCACCGCAACAAGCGGGCGAATGCGGCGCGGCTGCGGCAACGCGTATAATCTCATCGTGATAGACCCCGAACAAATCACGGTATTTGCGCGCCCGTATGATGAGGTAGCCGATGCCTTTGTCTCCGCGCGCGCCCGCACATTTCCGCGTCAAGTGAGTGCCCGATGAAACTTGCGGTTCTCTTGCCCATTTACAACGAAGAACGCGAGCTTGCCGCGTGTCTTGACCGTGTGCTCGCCTCCATCGCCGACGAGATCATCGCGGTGGACGACGGCTCGACCGATGCGACGCCGCAGATTCTCGCGCGCTATCGCGATCCGCGTTTGCGCGTGTTTCGGCACGCGCAAAGTCGCGGCAAGGGCCGCGGCGTCCAGACCGCGCTCACCCATGCCACTGGCGATTATTGCATCATCCAAGACGCTGACACCGAGTACGATCCGCGCGATTACGCCAAGCTGCTCGAACCCATCCGGCAGGGGCGCGCGCAGGTTGTCTATGGCGCGCGCGATCTCAGCACGCAGCCGCTCATCGGGCATCTCGGAAACAAGTTCCTGACGATTGCGACGAACGTTCTGTGCGGCACGTGCCTCGATGATATGGAAACGTGCTACAAAGTCGCACCGACTGCGCTGATGCGCGAGTTGTGTCTGCAATCGCGCGGTTTTGAGATCGAGCCGGAGATTACGGCGAAGATCGCCAAACGCGGTGTGAAAATCATACAAGTACCGGTGGCGTACGCGCCGCGCCCGGACAAGAAACTGCGGCGGTTTCACGATGGCTTTCGGTCATTGTTTGCTTTGCTCAAGTATCGGTCTGCCAAGTGAGTCGCGAGCCGAGTCACACATCACGGGGCATCTGCCTGCCCAGATTTTTCTAAATTCATTTATAAAAATTATACGCACGTCGCACCTTTGGCCATTGACGAACTCTCACCACAATGGTATAATATCGATGTCAACGTCTCAATTCCCAGCCTCTAATCTCTCATATCCAGGCGGAGGTTGCTTTTGCGCGTTCTACTGATCAACCCGCGTTTCCAATTACCAATTGACACGCGAACAACACCGCATCTCGGCATTGCCTATCTTGCCGCGGTCAGCGAGCGGCGCGGCGACGAGGTGCGCGTTTTCGATATGGATGTCGAGGATGTCGGACTAGCCGATGTAGCGCGCGAGTATCAACCCGAAATTGTCGGCATCACCAGCAATACCCCGCAGGTCAAACAGGGATGGCGCGCCGCGCGCGAGATCAAAGCGGTGCTGGACGTGCCGATTGTGCAGGGCGGTCCGCACGTTTCCGCGCTGCCCGAAGAAGCGGCGTCGCGTCAGGAGATTGACCTCGTCGCGCGCGGCGAGGGGGAAGATACCTGGATCGAGTTGTGCGGCGTGATTGAACGCGCCAAGGCGGATAATCCGCACTTCAAGACGCGCGAGTTGCTCGATCCGGTGGGCAAAATGCTCGATGGTGTGCGAGGTATCACCTACCAGGCGACTGACGGCATCATCCATCATACGCCCGAACGCCCGGCGATTGCGGACTTGGACACACTGCCGTTTCCGGCATACAAGTATTTCAAGATGGAGTGCTATACATCGCTGCAGCCCGCGATCGACGCGATCGAGATGGGCAAATCGTACAGCATTATGACTTCGCGCGGGTGTCCGTACCGCTGCACGTTCTGTTCCCAAAGCGTGATGGCGGAAAAATGGCGGGCGCGTTCGGCGAAGAATGTCGTCCAGGAGTGGCGGCACTTGATCGAAAACTTGGGCGCGCAGGAAATCGGCGTGCTGGACGATTCGGCGAACATCCATCGTCAGCGCGTCCACGAGTTATGTGATCTCCTGATCGCGGAAAAGCTGAATCACGTCCCGTGGATTCCGATCAATGGCATCCGGGCGAACCTTGCCGACGAAGACCTGCTGCGGCACATGAAACAAGCCGGGTGCATCCGGGTCGCGTTCGGAGTGGAGACCGGCGATGAGGAGATCCTCAAATCCATTGACAAGCGCGTGACGCACGCACAGATTCGCGCGGCGTTCAAGAACGCGAAAAGAGTGGGGCTGGAGACGGTCGGCTTTTTCATCATCGGCTTGCCGGGCGACAATGAGGCGACAATGGAAAGGACGATTCGGTTTGCGTGCGAGCTCGACCCGCTCGTCGCGAATTTCTCGATGCTGACGCCGTATCCGGGAACGCAAGTGTGGGAGCAAGTGCATCGCAACGGTGGACGGATGATCGTCAAGGATTGGCAGGATTACGTTTTCTTCGAAGGCAAGGCGCGCTACGAAATCGGTGCAACGACGGCGGAATTGCAGGAGCGCAAGTGGAAAGAAGCGTACCGCCGCTTTTACCTACGCCCGCATCGAATCGCGATGACGTTGGTGCGAAAATCAACCTGGCAGCATTTTCCGCGCACGCTGCGAATGGCGCTGAAGATTGTTTTGCCAAAGAAGACGAAGGACCAGGTGAAGGCGGTGGTCGAAGAAACGCAGGTGGCGTGCTAGTCGAAGGAGAACGGCATGACAGCATCTCTCGCCCGCGCCCAAGATTTCGTTTGGCGGAACGCTCGATGACTGGAGCGGCAGCAGTTCGCGTATTTGTTTGCTAACTGCGATTTTCTCGCTTCCATCACGACTCCCGAAGGGGGAGTCCCCTATACTGAATGCACAATGCAGTGAAAGGAGTTTTCATGCGACTCTATGCCGAGAGCAGCAAGTGTTCCGGGTGCCGCGCGTGCCTGGTGGCTTGCTCGCTCAATCTCTTCAAAGAGAACAACCCGAAGAAAGCCGCGCTGACTATTCTCGCACGCTTTCCCGCTCCAGGCACGTATGAGGTGAAAGTGTGTACGCAATGCGGCAACTGCGCGGAGGTCTGCCCAACGAACGCGATCAAGCAAAATGCCAAAGGCGCGTACTATGTTGAGCCAGCCGATTGCACTTTGTGCGAGGCGTGCGTGCCGGTTTGCCCGGAGAATGTGATGTTCGTCCAGACTGAATTAGCCAAGACCGCGTGGAAATGCGACCTGTGCGGTGATTGCATCGCTGTGTGCGGAACGGACGTGTTGCGCATCGGCGAGGTCGAGGCGAAGGTGTAAGGGGGATACGATGAATGGTTACGGTGGAAATATCCTGCGCGTCAATCTCTCAACCGGAAAAATCGTCAAAGAGCCAACCGCGCCGGAACTCGCACGCGACTTTATCGGCGGACGCGGCTTTGGCGCGTATTTTCTTTTCAAAGAAGTGCCGCAAGGTACCGATCCGCTCGGTCCCCAGAATAAATTGATTGTCTCAAGTGGTCCTCTCTCCGGCTTGATGATCCCCGGCGCGGGCAAATGCGATTTCACCTGCAAGTCGCCGCTGACCGGCGGGTACGCCAGCGCGTCACTCGGCGGACTATTCACGGCGGAAATCAAGTCCGCCGGGCTCGACAGCATCATTCTGGAGGGGATCAGCCCCAAGCCGGTCTACTTGTGCATTGACGATGACAAGATTGAATTGCGCGACGCGGCGGTGTTGTGGGGCAAGGGCACATTCGCGACTGAGAAAGAGTTGAAAGAAAAACTTGGCGAGGAATTTCAGATCGCGTGCATCGGACCCGGCGGTGAGAATGGTGTGGCGTACGCGCACATCAATCACGATTACGGACGCCAAGCCGGACGCGGCGGCGTCGGCACGGTGATGGGCGCGAAACGGGTCAAAGCGATTGCGATCCGTGGCACGAAAGCAATCCCGGTGGCAGACCTGGACGCGTACCGCGAAGCCGGAATGGCAATGTACGACGCGTGCAAAAAGTCGGAATTACTCAAGCCGTGGCAGAACCTCGGCACGACGATGGTCGTGAGTTGGTGCGACGAAATCGGCGCGCTGCCAACGCGCAACTTTAGCGCAGGTTCGTTCGAAGGCGGCAAAACGCTGTACGGTCCATATATGCGGGAGAAAATTGTCATCACCGACAAAGGGTGTTTCGGTTGTCCGTCGCCGTGCGGCAAGTACAGTCGGATGAAACGGTATGGCACCAACGTCGAAGGTCCCGAGTATGAGACGATCGGCATGGTCGGCTCGAACCTGGGTCTCGCAGAAATCGAGGATGTCGCGCAGGCGAATCTATTGTGCGACGACTGGGGCATTGACACGATCAGCGCGGGCGGCGCGATCGCGTGGGCGATGGAGTGCTGCGAAAAGGGCATTCTATCGAAGGCAGACACCGATGGACTCGATTTGAAGTTTGGTAATGTGGACGCGGTGTTCAAGCTGATCGAAAAAATCGCCAAGCGCGAAGGGTTTGGTGCGCTGCTCGCGGAAGGAACAAAACGCGCCGCGCAAAAAGTGGGCAAGGGGAGCGAAAAACTCGCGATTCAGGTCAAGGGGATGGAGCAGTCGGCATACGCGACGCACAGCGCGACCGCGATGTTGCTCGCGTATATGACCGCGGATGTCGGCGCGCACCATAATCGCGCGTGGGCGATCACCTACGATCTACAAGTCGGGCGCGAACTGGTCAACGCGGACAAAGTCGCGCGCGTGATTTGGCTGCAGCATGTTCGCCCGATGTTCGACACGTTGGGCGCGTGCCGCTTGCAGTGGGTCGAGTTGAATCTCGACCTCGAGCTGTATCCGCCCGCACTCGAAGCGATCACGGGTATCAAGCGTTCGTGGAAGGACTTGGAGGTGGTGAGCGAACGCATCTGGAATTTGACGCGAATGTACTGGGTGCGTGAGCAACCTGGATTTGGGCGCGCGTGGGATATGCCCGCGCCGCGCTTTTACACCGAACCGCCCAAGACCGGTACGACCGCTGGCAAAATCACGTCGTTGGAAGATGTGAACCGATTGCTCGATATGTACTACAAGCAGCGCGGGTGGAACACGAACGGCATACCCAAGCCGGAAACATTGGAGCGGTTGGGATTGACGAACTTGGTCGCGTGAGCGGATGGAGGTTAGAAGTTGGATTGCATTGTTTCCAGCTTCCAACCTCCATCCTCCAACCTCCAGTTTCCAATGTAGGCAAAACTCCAAGCCCTCGGCATCATCAAATCGTACATCGGCGGCAAGTCGGGAATTGTCA
>Ga0233423_10001256_pt1 | contig 12880 bp, 13 predicted proteins | sample Watercolumn_Mata_FD_180713 | JGI IMG/M metagenome (GOLD analysis project Ga0233423, IMG submission 180713) | Freshwater microbial communities from Lake Matano, South Sulawesi, Indonesia - Watercolumn_Matano_2014_112_MG | ecosystem: Environmental > Aquatic > Freshwater > Lake | place: Indonesia... | reverse complement strand
GGAAGGCGCGTCCGAGGAACGGCGAAGCCCGGAGTCGGAAACAAGGAGTTCCCCGCTCACTCCATCCTTCTTGAGTTGAGGCAGAGCGAAGCGACGGTGAGGAGGTGACTGCCGAAGCTTGACACCGACGTGCTGCGAGGTAGCCTCACCAGAGTGTCAGAGCTCGTGACAAAGCTGCAACCAGGAGGTTACCTGTGAGGTTTCTGCTTTCGCTTGTCCTGCTGGCCGGTTCGGTTCCGGCGGTTGAACCCTACGTCGGCATCAACGCCGTCCAGCCGCTTCCTTCCGACATGCACGCCATCTATCGCCTGATGCCCGGCGTCAGTCTGGGCGCCCGGCTTCCCCGGACCGCGACGCTGGCTTTCAGGGTCGGCGCGTCCGGACTCTACGGTCTGGGCACCGGTGACTTCGATGACTTCCAGCTGGCCAGCGCCGCGCTGGAAATGGGCGTGGAACTCCGTACCCGGTCGCCCCTCGGCGCATATGTGGTGCCGGCGATCATGGTCGGCTACGCCGCGGAGCACACGCTGGACGACGATACACTCGGCAACATCTTCGACCGATGGGATTCCGGCACCAGTCTGGGCTTCGGCCTGAACGGTGGAGCCGTGCTCTATCGAGCGGGTTCGGTTCGGCTCGATGCCGAGGCTGGCTTCCGCTTTCTGGCTGTCCCGACCGGCCGGGAGCAGATCGGCTACTGGCACTCCTACTATCCCTCGATTGAGGCATCCACGTTCGGGGTCGGGCTGGTTCTCCGCTTCGCGCCGCCCGAGCCGGGATCAGGGAGGGAGTAATGAAGCCCGCGCTCGCGCTGCTCTTCCTGGTGGCCGCGGCCTTTGCTGACGGCGGCATGGTCGCACCGCCGGATGCGGCAATTGCGGAGTTCGGCCAGGTGGCGCTGTTGCGGCACCAGGATGGTGTGGAGCAGCTGTCGGTGGCCTCCTCGTTCCGTTCCGACGCGACCAGTTTCGCCTGGATTCTCCCGCTGCCGTCCGAGCCGGTTGTCGATTCCTTCAGCTTGGGATTGCTGACTGAACTCCAATACCACTGCCGACCTATCCACCGGGGAAGTTCCGGGTTTGGCTGCGCCGGTGACGCCGTGACTGAGCTCGGGCGCAACAGCGACTCGCTGGGAGTGGAGGAGATAGAGCACGGGGTGATTGGTTCGTATGACTACCAGGTGCTGCGCACGACAGAACCCGAGACGCTGGCCGGCTATCTTGCCGACCGCGGGTACGCGCTGCCGAGCAATGCGGCCGAAGTGTTCGGTCACTACACGGCGAAGAACTGGCAGTACTTCGTTGTCGCCAGTCTGAGCGACAGCGCGGCCTACGAACACGACCGTTCGGTAGGGATCAGGCTGACGTTTGCTTCCGACTCAGCGGTCTATCCGCTCTACATCAGCCGGCTCAGTTCCGAGTACAGCGCGGTGGTGCTCTACGTCGTCGCCGACCATCGCCAGATGTTCACCGGCGCCAGGCTGCTCTTCTCCGGCCGAGTCGACGCTGGGACATTCGCCGGCTATCCAGGTTTCGTCGACCGAGCGAGCCACCTGACCAAGTTGCTCAAGTACTACGACCCTGCCGGAATGGAAGATATCACCCTGCGCCAGGCGCCCGATGACCGTGAATACCGCGCCATCGAGCGCGGCTACGGGTACGTCTATGGTGCCCTGGGGAGCTTGATTCCCCTGTTTGGCGTCGTCATGTTCGCCCGGCGGCGACGGAGCCAGCGCTAGAAAAGAACTCGCCATCCCGCCCCGCAGTTGAAGTAGTTCAGGCGGGGCGCTACTGTTTTGGTAGCGGCTCGGTCTCGGTTCCGGGCTGCTCGGCCAGGGCCGAGCTGATCTCCAGTTTGCCCTCAAGCTGGCCGAGCCGCTTGAGGGCGTCGTCGTACTTGTTGTGGGCGTTCTTGAGGTGGGTGCCCACGGTGTCGAACTCGTCGCGGAACTTCCCGAAGTCGCCCTGCAAACGGTTCAGGTGACTCAGGATCTCTTCGGCCCGCTTCTCAATCTGCAGCCCGCGCAGGCCGAAGACTATCGCCTGCAGGTAGGCGTACAGGCTGTTCGGTGACACCGGGATGACGCGGCGCGAAACCGCGTAGGCGCTGACGTTCTCTTCATCCGGCTCGTCTTTGATTATCGTCTCGTAATAGACATTCTCAGCCGGGATGTACATGAGGGCAAAGTCATACGTGCCCTCGTCGGGCAGAACGTACTTGCTGGCGATGGCGTCCACGTGTTTCTTCACGTCCGTGATGAACTTCTTGCGCAGTGCTTTCCGCTCCGCGTCACCGGCCGCGGAGAGGCGCTGGAAGTTCTCGAGCGGGAACTTGGCGTCGATCGGCACCAGCTTGGGCCCGAGCCGGATGACCGCGTCCACTGCTTCTCCACTCCGGAACCGGTGCTGGAGCTCGTAGTTTTCCGGCACGACCTGGTCGAGCAGGTTGCCGAGAAAAAACTCACCGACGACCCCGCGCAGCTTCGGCGCCTTGAGGATCTGCTGCAGCGACGACAGGTCCTTGCCGATCTCGTAGATCTGCTGCGATGACTTGGAGAGCTCGCCCATCTTGGCCGATACGTCGCGGATTACCGTGGCCGCATTGTCCAGCCGCGTGTTGACCTGTCCGGTGGTGTCGCGCATCGAACGGTCGAGCACGTCGAGGCGTTGCTGGACCTGCGAGGTCAGGGCCGTGAGTTGCTGGTTGACGTTCTGCGTGTTGCGGGCGATGGCATCGGAGGTCTCGCGACGGAGGGCAGCGACCTGCTCCTGCATCAGGGACAGGCCCGGTTCATCGCCGGACCTGGAGCCGAGGCGGATGTAAACCAGCAGCAGGAGGACGAACAGCACCACCGCACAGGCGGCGAGGACGACCGTACCAAGCATGCCGGGCATGGCAGTATCATAGACCGGCCCTGCGGGCAGTCAAGAAGAGAGACGCGAGAAGTCCGAAGCTCGAATGACGATTGGAGCCCGAAACCAGAATGACGAATCAAACCCGAAGTCCGAAGGAGCATTGACGAAGACAGGCGGACTGCCGGTCAGTTCTGGCGGGTGGTGGTGTCGGGTTGGGGGCCGGGCGTTGCCACGGCTTCGCCGCCGTTCCAGCTGTAGACGGTATTGAGCAGCGAGTTGAAGAGCTTGTAGGCCCGCGTGCCCGACCCGCAGCCGTTGACGATGAAAGAGAAGGCGAACGTGTCGGTCTGTCCGAACAGGAAACCCGACAGGCTGAAGACTCGCCGGATGTAGCCGGTCTTGGCGGCCAGGTGGGGGCCGACTTCGAGGTTCCGTCTGACCAGCGTGCCGGGACGGCCCGGAACGGCCAGCGTCGATATGAAGAGGTCACGCCACTCGGACTCGTAGACGGTGACGAGCAGCTTCGCCATGGTGACAGGCGCGACACGGTTGCGGCGAGAAAGCCCGCAGCCATCCCAGACCCGCAGCCCGGGCCGCGCGATCTTGCGTTCATCAAGGAAGTCGCTCATCAGCTTCCACGCCGGAACCTTGCGCCGGCGGCTCAGAGCCTGGAGCATCCACTCCGCCTCGGAGTTGTTGGATTCGCGGTTGGCGAGAACGAGGTGGCGGTAGCCGGGGAAATCGGGCCGGGCATCAAGGCCCAGTGAATCGATGAACTTGCGATTGATGCGGTGGACATGGGCACGGAGGCCGGACGAACCGAGCCGGGCATCGAGCGTCCGGACGAGCGACGAGTCCCAGTGCTCCAGCGCGCAGGCGGTGATGAGGAGTTTCTGGCAGGAAGCCGGGGACAGCGCCGACTTCGCGTTGAGTCCGTAGACGAGTGAGTCGCGCGAACAGGAGTAGACCGCCAGGCCGGTTCGCCAGCGGGGGCTGCCATGAGTCCTGACCTGGGCGTCGATCGCGGACTTGAGGTCGAAGTGCAGCGAGGGTGATACCGGCTCGGCCGGCTGGCCGAACAGCAGCACCAGAATCATCAGCATCGTTCTGTCATTCTGGTTTGGTTCGGATTTCGAGTTTCGGAATTCGGACTTGGCTTCTGGCCGCTAGCGCTTGCCAATGAGATAGTCGTGGGCGGACATCGCGGCCAGTGCTCCGTCGCCGACCGCGGTCGCGACCTGGCGCAGGTGGGTGTTGCGGACATCGCCCGCAGCGAACACCCCCGGTACGTTGGTGTGGAGGCGGTCGTCGGTTTTGATGTTCCCGGAGCTGTCAAGCTCAAGCAGGCTCGAGCACCAGCCGGTGTTGGGCAGCCACCCGACGTAGATGAACGCGCCGCTGACCGGCAGCGAGTAGTTCGACTCATCTTTGAGGTCCTTGACCGTAAGACCGGCGAGGCGCTGGGTACCGTCGAAAGAGGTGACCGTACAGGAGAGATGGTAGTCGACGTTGCTGCGGGCGCGCAGCCGCTGCTGGGCAAACCGGCAGGCACGGAACTCGTCGCGGCGGTGGATGACGTGGACGCGGGAGGCGATGTTAGTGAGGTAGATAGCTTCGTCCAGGGCCGAGTCACCGCCGCCGATCACCGCGACCTCTTTGCCTTTGAACAGCGGGCCGTCGCAGACGGCGCAGTACGAGACACCACGGCCAGTTAGTTCGGTCTCACCGGGCACGCCGAGCAGCTTCGGCTTGACTCCGGAGCAGACGATGACCGCTGCCGCAGCTACCGGGCCGGCAGTGGTCGCGAGTTCGAACCCGTGAGTTGCGGCCGCGATGCCGGTGGCTTCGGCGTTCAGCATCTCGCAACCGAAGCGCGTGGCCTGCTGTTCCATGGTCTGGGCCAGCAGCATGCCGCCGACCGGTTCGGAAAAGCCCGGGTAGTTTTCCACTTCAGAGGTGAGGGCCATCTGGCCGCCGGCAAACGCCTTTTCGAGTACAATGACCTTGTGTCCGGAACGGGCGGCGTAAATGCCGGCGGTGAGTCCGGCCGGGCCGCCGCCGACTGCGAGGATTTCAGTCTGCTTCACGGTTCCGTATTGTAGGAGAAAAGGCGCGGAAGGGCAAGTTTGATTCGCCCTCCCGCGCAAAAACAATGCTCTGGCCGGAGTACGGATCCGGACGGCCAGGGTGACTACTTCGTGCGCGCGAGCAGGACCGCGAGCAGGGCGCGCTGGGCGTGGAGACGGTTCTCGGCCTGGTCGAGAACGGTTGATGACTGCGGGCCGTCGAGCACCTCGGCCGAGATCTCCTCGCCGCGGTGGGCCGGAAGGCAGTGGAGCACCCTGGCGCCGGGCTTGGCCTGTGCCATCAGTTCCCGATTGAGCTGGTAGGGCCGGAAAATCTGCTTGCGCTGTTCCACCTCGGCCTCCTGACCCATGGACGCCCAGACATCGGTGTAGATGTAGTCCGCGTCCCTGGCCCCGACCTTCGGGTCATAGGTCAGGACGATGCTGGCGCCGCTCTCCTTTGCGTATTCGAGGGCGCGGTTGGTGACCGCCTGGCGCGGCTCGAATCCCTTGGGCGTGGCCACGCGGAGGTTGATGCCGACCAGGCCGCAGGCAAGCATCAGGGAGTTGCAGACGTTGTTGCCGTCGCCGGTCCAGCAGATGGTCGCACCTTCGAGGCTGCCGCGGTGTTCGAGCACGGTCAGCAGGTCGGCAAGGATCTGGCAGGGGTGCTCCTCGTCGCACAGGGCATTGACGACCGGGACCGACGCGTTCGCGGCCAGCTCGGTGATCTTGGAATGCTCGAACACCCGGGCGATGATGCAGTTCACCCAGCGCGACAGGTTGCGCGCAACGTCCGGCACGGTCTCGCGCTTTCCCAGCCCGATGTCGGCAGGCCCGAGGTAGATGGCAGAACCTCCCAGGTCAACCATCGCCCGTTCGAAAGTCACCCGCGTGCGCAGAGAGGGCTTTTCGAATATCAGCGCCCCCATGGTGCCGGGCGCCAGGTCGAGGCGGGGCTGCTTCTTGAGCGCCTGCTTCAGTTCGATTGACTTCGCGAGCAGGCTCAGGATCTCGGTCTTGGACAGGTCGTTAATCGAGGTCAGGTCTTTTTTCATAGCAGTATCGGCAGTGGCCTTTTCTCTCCAGTGTGTTCTTCAGTTTCTCGTGTACGCGATGTGCTGTCGCCGCGCCCCGCGACTGCTGATTCACAAGCTGGGCGCGGCATCCCGCCGTGGCCGCGGGACCGGCTGCCCAAAGCATAGGCGAAGAGACCGGGCAGTCAAGCCGTCGTCGTTTGACTTCTTCAGGCGTGCGCCTAGAGTAAGCGCACTGTGAAGCGCAGGACGCCCTGGTTCGAGAACGACCTCTTCTGGGGGATGGTCAAGCCGACTTTGTTCGGTGAGGAGCGGTGGCAACTGGCGGTAAGGGAAACCGAGCTCTTGGTGAAGCTGTTGAAGCTGAATCCCGGGGCGAGCGTCCTCGACCTCTGCTGCGGGCCGGGACGTATCAGCATCGAGCTGGCGCGACGCGGCTTCGAGGTCACCGGGGTCGACCGAACCGTGCTCTACCTGTCCGAGGCCCGCCGGCGGGCGAAGCAGGAGAAGTTCGAAGTCGAGTTCGTGCGCTCCGACATGCGGCGGTTCGTCCGGCCGCGCGCGTTCGATGCCTGCATCAACATGTTCACCTCGTTCGGATACTTCGAGGACCAGGCTGATGACCTGAAGGTCTGCCGGCACGTCCTGCGGTCGCTTCGGCCCGGCGGCAGGTTCCTGATTCAGGCGGCCGGCAAAGAGTGGTTGGCGCGCAACTTTCAACCGAGCGACTGGCGCGAAGAGGCCGGCACGTTCATCCTGGAGCAACACAAGGTCGCGCCCGGCTGGACCGGACTTGAGAACCGCTGGGTGCTGATTCGGAAGGGCAAGGTGAGGGAGTTCCGGTTCTTCCTGCGCGTCTACTCAGGGGTCGAGCTGCGCGACCTGCTCTTGCGCGCCGGATTCGCGAAGGCCGACATCTACGGCGGGCTCAACGCAGAGCCATACGACCACAATTCGCGGTGGCTGGTGGCGGTGGCAAGGAAATGACGAAGTACGAGTTGCGAATGACGATTGAAGCTCGAATGACCCAATGACCGAATCGGACAGGCGGTCAGGACTCGTTTCGGTCGCGGCGGTCAGCGCGGCCTACATCGCGGCGCAGATGCTCTCGGATATCGCCAGCCTGCGCATCGTCGTCATCGCCGGGTTCAGCGTGGACGCGGGCACGCTAATCTACCCGTTCACCTTTACCCTGCGCGACCTGGTGCACAAGACCGGGGGCATCAGGACTGCGCGCTGGCTCGTCGTCGCGGGGGCGGCCATCAACCTGCTGATGGCCGGGCTGTTCTGGCTGGTGGCAGAGCTGCCGCCGGACATGAACGTCGGGGCGCAACTCGAGTTCGGCCGAGTGCTCGCGCCGGTATGGCGCATCGTCATTGCCTCAATAGTCGCGGAAGTCGCGTCGGAACTGGTCGACGGCGAGGTCTACCAGCTCTGGATCAAGAGGGTCGGCATGAAACTCCAGTGGATGCGCGTGCTGACATCGAATTCAGTCTCGGTGCCGCTCGACTCGGCACTTTTCTGTGGCCTTGCCTTCATCGGCCGTCTGCCCTTCGCGGTAGTGGTGTCCATCTTTGTCGCCAACATCATCGCCAAAGGCATAACGACCGCAATCAGCCTGCCCTGGATATACCTGGTCAGAGAAAGAAAGCCAGGGCCCGAAGTCCGGATCCCGGACTAGGCCGTACAGGCCCGGTCTGTGCGAGGGGCGAATCCCACCATCCCGGTGGACAGCCTTGTCGGCCCTGGCGCGTCTCTGCACCAACTCAACTGCTCCTGCGCGAAGCGCGGTGGTCTTCCCGGGATCCGTCCAGTACCAGTCCAGGTTCTTCTCCAGAGAGCTCGGCAGATTGGCTGCGGGGTGTTCTACTGAGGAATCCGGCAGCGAACCCGGAAGGCGAGGTGGACTGCAACCTGGCAAGGACCTTGGCAGGGAGCTGTGGCTGTTACCCGGCAAGGAACCGGACAAGTAGCTGTCCTCGTTCCTCGCCACATAGCGGACGAAGTAGCGGTGGAAGTAGCCGTCGAAGTAGCTCGCCTCGTTGCCTACAACCCGCGTCGCAACCGGGTCTACTGCGCGAATGAGCTCGGCAATACGCTGAGCGTGATTGACTGCTCGACCAACACGGTGACGGCGACATTCCCGGCACCGTACTCCCCGGCCGCCGTGCTCTCGACGCTCTACGGCCACACCTACGTCGCTGACAACGGTGGGTCGTGGTTGCTCGCTAGCGCCGTTTGACACCGGCTGCGCGGGCGGCATTATCTACGCGTGACAATCAGAGCGATGATGGAAGCCGACCTCGACCAGGTGATGGATCTGGAGAAGGCCATCTTCGCCAACCCGTGGCGGCGCTCCTTCTTCCTGTCCGACCTCAACCGGTCGCAGGGGTTTTCCGTCGTGGCCGAGGATGAGGGCGTGATTCTGGGGTATGCCGTAGCCTGGGCTGCGGAGGAGACGCACCTCGCCAACCTGGCCGTGACTGAGGATGAGCGCGGCAAGGGAATCGGCGGCAAGCTGCTCGACGAGGTAGTAGCCTTTGCCCGGCGAAGCAAGGCCGGGTCCATGTACCTCGAAGTGCGAGTCTCGAACACAACTGCCCGCAAATTCTATGCCGAACGCGGGTTCGTGCCGACCTACCTGCGCAAAGGGTACTACGAGAACGGCGAGGACGCGGTGATAATGGAAAGAGAAGCGCAGGCAGAGGACAAGGGATCGAGGGATCGAGAGATCAAGGGATCGAGTGGCGGACAGCCGACCGGGACAGAGCCAGATGCGTGAAGTGGCGGCTGGCGACAGCCAGACGTCACCCCGAGCGTAGTCGAGGGGTCTCGTTACTTTCGGCCGAAGTCAGAAGCTAGAAGTCAGAAGGCAGAGGTGGCTCCCGAAGCGTGACGCTCTACTCATCACGCATCACGCATAATGCCTGAGTCCGGCGTCAAGCGTCGGGCGTAGTGCATCAGGCGTATCTTTCGTAGCAGACAATCTCGGACAGCGGCTTGCGTGGGCGCGGTTTGGCCTCGACCGCAGGATAGCCGAGCGGCGTAAGCGCAATCGGCTTGACCCCTTCGGGGATGGCCAGGACCTTCCTGACCTCGGCTTCCAGGAACGCGCCGATCCAGCACGTGCCCAGGCCTTCGGCGGCAGCCGCGAGAATCATGTGCTCTAGGGCGATGGTGATGTCTACGGCTTCGGCCGACCAGTAGCCGCCCATTCCTTTCCACACCTGCGCGTCGATGGCGCAGCCGCAGATGACGACCGGTGCCTGGCCGACTGAGCCTTGACCTCGGCAGGCCGGTACCAGCGCCTGCCGGATAGCCGAGTCTTTGACAACGATGAACTTCCACGGCTGGTAGTTCTTGGCCGACGGGGCGAGGCGACCGGCCTCAAGAATGCGGTTCAGCACTTCTTCGGGAACCGGGTCAGGCTTGTAGGAGCGAACGCTTAGACGACTGCGGACGGTATCGTAGAAATCCACACTACCTCCAGAAGGACTCAAGGGGTCTAGGATTCAAGGGGTCGAGCGTCCGGACACCGGAATCCTAGAATCCTCGAATCCTGGATTCCCGTCCGTGGAAAGCGCCCGACGCGAATTGAACGCGTGGCCTGCAGATCCGGAGTCTGCCGCTCTATCCATCTGAGCTACGGGCGCGTGGCGAGAATGTAGCACAGCCACGCGTGGCAGTCAAGCAGGGTGTGCTCCAGCCTTCACCCAGCCTTAACACTTGACATGCGCCACAAGGGCGGTAACATTCGCCGACCGCAAACAGAAGAGGAGGCGTATGCGACCCATCGTCCTGTTCGTGGTTCTATGCGGACTGGCCGTGGCCTACGTGCCCAGCTCGTTCCGCAGCCAATCAACCGCAGGTCTGTGGTCGGACGACTACGACCTGTTGTTCGAGCCGGCACGCATCCCGCTCATCAACGGAGACAGGGTCTATACCGCACTGTCCAACTTCGTCTCCGGCGAGGAGGAGCAGTTCGGAACCAACACAGACAACTTCATCCTGCTCGGCGGCTCGACTTCGCGTCTGGCGCCGTTCTACCCGGGCCTGCTTTTCAACCGCTATGCGAGCCGGGACCCGTTGTCTACCGGGCTTGTGAATAACGCGGGCGACTCCCTGCTCGGGGAAGGCCGGGTGATCTACACCGAGCTTCAGGACTTGGACGGGAACGGCAGCTACGACTACAAGCGCGAAGACATCACCTCGGCCGCAGCCTGGGATGAGGACGAAACCACCAATGGCTACGTCGGGGTAGGATTCAAGGCCGGCGATCTTCGTCTGGGTGCGGCGTTCGCGCCCAGCATTTACTCCAGCCAGTCCGTTGACCCCGCGCGAAACTTCACCTATGACCGGCGCGATTCCAGCCTGGTCGACCGGATGCTGACCTATCGGGAGACCGATACCTTCACGGGCTTTGACCGCAGCCGGATGACCGAGAACAACGTCATCGTGAATGGCTGGTATGACTTCAGCGCGCTACGGGTCGGGCTGCTCGCTAGCTTCGCGCCGGTGAGCAGCGACGAGAGTCATGACTACCGGGGTTGGTCGAGTATCGACCGCAGCCCGTCCAATCCTGCTATCGTGGACTTCAGCCGCGAGCAGATGCTCGATACTTCCGCCACTCCCTATACCGGCAACCGGATAGGCGGAATGGCATCCCTGTTCTACGTGCCGAAGCCTGAAATCGAGAGCAGATTCTACGTTCGCGCGTACACCCAGAGCCTGGCAGTTGGGGCTGACGGTGGCGGGCTGGAGGCGCGCCAGATTGACAGCGTCTGTCATCCGGGCACGGCGAGCGGCTCGGATACGACCCGACACAAGTACCGCGGACAGGAGAAGCGACAGGGCGTTTCGGTCAGCACCAAGCAGCTCTTCACAGTGACGCCACGGTTCCGGCTCGGGTTGGGCCTGGGATTTGCCACCAGCGCGTGGCAGGATTCGCTTGAGGACAGCACGGCCCAGCGCAGCTACTACGAATACAACAACGGTGACTCAATACCCGGCCACGAGGACTTCCAGAGCACTACGACCTTTGCCGAGGAGTGGCTCACACGGACGACGGGCACGGACCGCGTGCTCACCGCCCCGGTTGGAATCGAGTTCAAGATCGTGGAGCCGCTGGCCCTGAGGCTGGGCGCAAGCCCGACCATGACCTGGCGGGACGAGACGACGGTCGAGCAACTGACCGCGTCTTCGCCCTGGTACACGCACACGGTCTATGGCGACAGTACGTTCTCGGACCATATCGGCGACGCCCAGCAGAACCCGGGTTCGTCCGAGACCCGAAAGACCGTCACCTACTCGACCGGCCTGACCTACGGTATCGGGTACAGCCCGATAGACAATCTCCAGATTGACCTGATGGGCTTCTCCCGGTTGACCGACCTGCGAAACTGGCGGCTGTCGGTCACGTTTAGGTTCTAGGAGACGACATGAGAAGAGCATTACTGATTCCGCTGATACTGCTTGCCGTTCTCGGGTGCAACAAGCTCGGCAACCCGCTGAACCCGGATACCAACCTGCCGCTGGGTACCGGGGCAGGCAATCTGCCGACGGTGGCGCAGGTCGAGCCGGCGTCCCGCGACGAGCTCGCGGACGACGAGCCGGGAACCTCCGGGATTCAGGCAACCGTGGTGGTCACCTTCTCGGACTACATGGACCCTGATTCGGTCGTGAGGAGCGCTGTGGTCACGAACACGAACACCGGCCAGGTTGTGACCGGTCTGGTCGTGAGCTATGACGCGAACGCGCGCCGACTCTTCCTTCGGCATCTCGTCTGGCCCGCGAACTCCGCATTCCTGCTGACCTTGTCGTCAGGACTCGCCCGGAACCGGTGGGGTACCCCCCTTGACGGCAACCGGAACGGCAAGGCCGACGGAACCCCCTACGACGACGCACTGACGACCTTTTACACCTCGGGCAGCACCGCCGGCGCCTGCGTGCCCACCTGGCCGCCGACGCTCGACTACATAGATCCCGACACGGTTCGCATGGCGGATACCCTTGTCGCGATCGCGGTCTGGTTCAACTCGGAGATGGACACTACCACACTCGTCCTCTCGAACTTCAAGCTGGTGCGGGATGACGGCGCCCCGGTTTCCCTGACCCGTTTCTCGGTTTCACCCTACCACGTGACGTTCACTCCGGCCGCCGCCCTTTCATTCGGGCACCGCTATGCATTCACCATCCTTGAGTCCACGGTCAAGGGCAAAGCGCCAGCCAATACGCCCTCCTACCTGCTCAACCTCGACACCGACAACGATGGCCCGGAGGCGGCAGAACCCAGCCTGACCTCCTACTTCCTCTGCGATACGGTTGCGCCGCCCGAGGTCGAGGCGGACGGAATCCCGGGCGGGGTCGAGTTCGATTTCACCAAGGTGATGGATCCCGCGACACTCACTGCTGAGAACATACGTGTGTTCGACAGCACGGGGTACGTTCCGGGCAGCCTGGTGGTGACCAATGATGCGCCCGGTTATCTCACGCGGGTCTACTACTACTTCAGCCGGCCGTCGGGTGGAAGCCAGAGGGCCTTTGTCAGCCGGACGGTGAAATCGCGGGTGGGCGTACAGCTTGACGGCTCGGGCAATGGAATCGGCGGCGAACCCTGGGACGACTTCTGGGGATGGCCATGAGGTGACCTCGGGCGCGTGGCGCCGGACCGAGTCCTTCCTTGGCGCGGCTTGGGCGGAAATCCGAGCCGCGCTTCTCTTCAGCCTGGCGGCCGACCGCGCCGGCCGGCTCACTAGCAGAGGTAGTCCCCGCAACCGGGAAGGGGATGGATAGAGCAACTCCGAGGGCAACGCGGGAAGCGATTCTCCGAGCAATCGTGAGGGCAACGGTCAGAGCTACCTCGGGAGCAACGAGGAGAGCAACCTGCGGAGCTACTCGGGGCGCAACGGTCCAACCAACCCGG
>Ga0233423_10001254_pt1 | contig 12894 bp, 13 predicted proteins | sample Watercolumn_Mata_FD_180713 | JGI IMG/M metagenome (GOLD analysis project Ga0233423, IMG submission 180713) | Freshwater microbial communities from Lake Matano, South Sulawesi, Indonesia - Watercolumn_Matano_2014_112_MG | ecosystem: Environmental > Aquatic > Freshwater > Lake | place: Indonesia... | reverse complement strand
TTTGAAATTATCCTTAGACCATTTTTTAATTTACACTTTTTATGCATTAAGGCTTTTAACAAAGTTGGTTACTCTCTGCACTAAGGAGGAACGCCTTCTTATGTTCTTTTTGATCTTCTCAACTATCGCACTTCCAATAATTACCCCATCAGAAAATCTAGACGCATATTTTACCTGTGATACATTAGAAATACCAAACCCAACACAAACAGGTAAAGAGATTGTCTTCTTAATCTTAGCAAGATTGGTTCTTAAATCCGTACTTAATTTACTGCGCATGCCAGTTACTCCAGTCAGAGATACATAATAAATAAAACCTTTTGCTTTTTTTGCTATTACATTAATCCGCTCGTCGGAAGTAGTCGGGGAGACAAAACAGATGTTGAATAGTCCAGACTTATTCGCATAACTGATAAAACTTTTTGCTTCTTCGGGTGGCAAATCCGGGATAATTACCCCATCAACCCCTGCAGATACGGATTCATTGATAAAATTACTTTCCCCAAAGCAGAAAACAGGATTGTAATATGTCATCAGACATATAGGAATATCGGTGTCCCTGCGTAACTTTTTCACTAAACCTAAGATCTTCGGCAGGTTCGTTCCTCTTTTAAGAGAATATTCCGAAGCACGCTGAATCGCCGGCCCGTCAGCCAAGGGATCAGAAAAAGGCACGCCTAATTCAACTATATCTACGCCGTTCTTTTCAAAGCTTAAAACCAGCTTGGCCGTTGTAGCTAAATCTGGGAAACCTGCTGTTATGAAAGCGATAAAAGCTTTTTTGTTATTAGTCTTAAGCTGGCGAAATTTTTTTTCAATGCGATTCATGTAAATCCTTGTCTCCTCTGCCAGAAAGACAAACAATAATAGTCATCTTTTTAAATAAATCAGCTGACTTTCTTAAATAAGCAATCGCATGCGCTGATTCTAATGCCGGGATAATCCCTTCTGTTTGCGAAAGCAACTTAAATCCTTCCATAGCCTCTTTATCGGTAATTGCCACATAAATAGCTCGTTTGATTTCTCTATAATAGGCGTGCTCCGGCCCTACTCCCGGATAATCAAGGCCAGCAGCAATAGAGTGAGCATTTTTAATCTGACCAAATTTATCCTCGAGAATCTTCGATTTAGAACCATGTAAAACGCCAACTTGACCAGCCTCCAGGCTAGCCGAATGCTTTCCTGATGATAAACCAAAGCCAGCAGCTTCAACGCCGATCATTTTCACTTTTAAATCACTAAAAAATGGATGGAATAGACCTAAAGCGTTGCTGCCACCGCCGACGCAAGCAAGCAAATAATCCGGCAGGCGATTTTCTTCTTTGAGAATTTGGCTCCTGGCCTCCTGGCCAATAACGGATTGAAAATTGCGCACCATCTCAGGATACGGATGCGGTCCGGCGACGGTTCCAATAACATAATAGGTATTGCGTACATTAGTAACCCAGTCGCGCAAGGCTTCTGTCATAGCATCTTTTAAAGTCTGCGTTCCGTTCTTTACGCTGATTACTCTTGCGCCTAACAATTCCATACGCATAACATTTAAAGCCTGTCGCTCTATATCCTCCTGCCCCATATATATGTCGCATTCTAATCCGAATAAGGCGGCAACTGTTGCCGTAGCAACTCCGTGTTGGCCTGCTCCGGTCTCGGCAATTAACCTTTTTTTACCCATCTTGACCGCCAATAGCACCTGCCCCAGGGTATTATTGATTTTATGTGCGCCGGTATGCAGCAGGTCTTCTCTTTTTAAATAAATCTTCCTTATACCTAAATACTTACTTAAGTTCTTAGCCAGATACAAAGGAGTTGGTCTACCGGCATATTGACGCAAATAATAGTCAAACTCTTTGGCAAAACCCTTATCCTTCTTTGCTTTTGAATATTCTTTTACCAGCTCCTCAAGGGCATAAATTAGTGTCTCGGGAACAAACCGTCCTCCAAAAATACCAAAATGTCCTGTTTTATCAGGTATCCTATTTTTCATATTATGTTTTTGCTTTGTTGAATAAATTGCTGAATTTTTTTATGATCTTTTTTCCCACTTGAAAGCTCCAGGCTGCTTGAAACATCTACCCAATTGGGTTTTAATAATTTGATTGCCTTACTTACGTTAGCACAAGTCAACCCCACTGAAAGGAATATAACAGATTTCATTTTACCTAGTTGTGTAAGTATTTTCCAGTTAAATTTATTGCCTGTACAGCCTAGTTGAGCGGTTGAAAAACTGTCAAATAGGTATGCATATGTTCTATATTCAGCTACGCAATCCAAATCATTTTTGTCTTTTATCCTAAAGGCCTTTATTATCTTATAGCCTCTAAACTTGCGGCAGTAATCTCTAGATTCGTGTCCGTGGAATTGCAGCATATCAAGGTTACAAAGCTTAGCAGTCTTTTTGACTATAGAAGGTTTTTCATCAACAAAAACTCCTACTAAAGCTATCTTTCTGGCAAGGATACGCGCAATATTGCTGGCTTTGAGCGGGTTGATATAGCGCGGGCTTTTCCTATAAAAAACAAACCCCAGGGCATCTGCTCCGGAAAAATAACTAAACAGCGCATCCTCTAAATTCGTAATGCCGCATATTTTTACTTTTACCAAGCCATTACCTCTCTGACTTTATCTTTTATATCGGCTGCCTCCATAAAAGCAGTGCCGATTAATACTGCGCTGGCCCCGAGGATCTTAAGGAATAAAACATCTTGAGAATTATTAATTCCGCTCTCTACAACCACTATTTTGCCTTTTGGGATTAATGTAAATAATTTTTCAGTGGTCTTAAAATCAACCTCCAGCGTCTTTAAATTACGATTATTGATTCCGATTATAGGGACCTTCAAATTAAGTGCTTTTTTCAATCCCCTTTCATCATGCACCTCAACTAGGCAATCAAGATCCAAGCTATCGGCAATCTGCATTAATTGGATTAATTTATCCTTGGTTAATAAATCTGCGATTAACAAAATCGCATCGGCTCCCAAATAACGCGACTCGTAAACCTGATAACTCTCTAAAATAAAATCTTTTCTCAAAATCGGCCCGCCAAATATGCCCTTAACTCCATTTAAATAGGCTGGACTGCCACCGAAAAAATCCTCCTCGGTCAATACTGAAACTGCCTGCGCTCCTGCCTCCTGATATGCACGGGCAATCTCTTCTAAGTTGAAATCCTGGCGAATCACACCTTTAGAAGGGCTGGATTGTTTAACCTCGGCAATAAGTGAAATCTGACGCGGCCTTGCGATTGCATCCTGAAACGGCCGAGTAGGCAAAAGACCAGCTAGTTTTGCTTTTAAATCATCTTCGCTTAACTGCTGTTTGGCCAAGAAAATTTTTTCTTTCTTTTTTGCAACAATCTCTTTTAATATATCGCCCTGAGACATTTTATTGCGAATAATCCCTTAACAACTGAAGCTTCTTTAATGCCGCTCCTGAATCAATTGATCTTTTTGCAAGCTCTAATCCCTCGGCAATTGTATTGGTTTTATCGGCAGCATAGATTGCAGCGGCTGCATTAAACAAAACGATATCCCTCTGAGCTCCTTTTTGTCCGGCCAGAATACCCTGAACAATTTTTACGTTCTCAACTACAGAACCACCTAATAAATCACCTAAAGTAGCCCTTTTTAAACCATAATCCTCCGGCGTAATTTCATAATCTCTTAATACTCCCCCTGTTGCCTCAGCAATATATGTTTTGTCACAGGTAGTTATCTCATCAAGACCGTCTAGCCCATGTACAACTAAAATATGTCTGGAGCCTAAATTAAGTAGAACTTGCGCCAGCGGCATAGCCCACTGTTTAGAATATACACCGATCAGCTGGTTAGTTGCACGAGCAGGATTAACCAATGGCCCTAATATATTAAATATGGTCTTCTGGGCAATTTGTTTTCTAGCTGATGTAACAAACCGCATCGCCGGATGAAAGTTTGGCGCAAACAAAAAAGCAATGCCTATCTCTTGGAGGCATTTCTTGATCTTTTCCTTATCCATATTAATATCAACGCCCAAAGCTTCTAAAATATCGGCACTTCCGCAATTGCTGGACACGGAACGGTTGCCGTGTTTGGCCACAGTGACCCCTGCGCCGCTTGCGACCAAAGCAGTAAGCGTTGAGATATTAAACGTCCCCTTCCTATCTCCCCCCGTACCGCAGGTATCTAATATATTTGGCTTATCGATAATAATGGGCTGGACGTATTCAAGCATCACCTCTACCGCCGCGCTTATTTCCGCAACCGTCTGGCCTTTATCATTTAGAGAAGTTAAAAACGCAACAATATCAGCAGTATCAACCTGACCGCTTAAAATTTCCTGCATTACCCGCTGCATCTGGTCTTCTGTTAAATCGCTTTTATTGGCTAACTGTTTAATCAGATCTTTGATCATTTCAGCTTGATAAAATTATCCAAAATCTGTTTGCCGCTCTTGGTGAGTATAGACTCAGGATGAAACTGTACTCCCCAGATAGGATACTCTTTATGCTTCAACCCCATAATTTCATTTTCCACCGTATAGGCGGTTATTTCAAGACAAGGAGGCAGGCTTTTTTCATCCACCAATAAAGAATGATAGCGTGTGGCTAAAAAAGGATTAGGAACATTCCTAAAAATATCTTTCTTATTATGGTAAATCTTTGAAGTCTTACCATGCATAAGTCTTTTGGCTTGCACGATTTTGCCTCCAAAGAAATAACCTATTGCCTGATGCCCTAGACAGACTCCTAAAATAGGAATTTTTCCGCTAAAAGCGCCGATAAGTTCACAGGATATACCAGCATCTTCCGGCCTGCCCGGACCGGGAGAGATAACAATTTGGGCGGGATTAAGTTTTTTAATATGTGTAACGGTCAGTGCGTCATTGCGAAAAACCAAAACTTTCTGGCCCAATTCCCCCAGGTATTGTACTAGATTATAGGTAAAGGAATCGTAATTATCGATCATTAAGATCATTCTTTTTCTCTCCAGACTTTTGCCCCCAGATTGATTAGTTTCTCCTCGATAAATTCATAACCACGCTCCAGGTGATAGATTCTTGAGATTGATGTCTTGCCGCGCGCAACTAAACCAGCTATGACTAAACTAGCGGAGGCACGCAGGTCGCTTGCCATAACGGGAGCACCACTTAAATTTCTTACTCCCTCCACAATGGCATGCGGTCCCTCTCTTTGGATATGCGCTCCAATACGGTTAAGCTCAGAAACATGCATAAATCTGTCGGGATAGATTTTCTCGGTAATTACGCTTATGCCTTCTGTCACTGACATTAAAGTCATCATCTGTGCCTGCATATCCGTAGGAAAACCAGGATAGGGAAGCGTAGTGATATTGACTGCTTTTAATTTTTTGTTTCCTTTAACGACTAAGGTGCCATCGTCACGCTTGATATGCGCGCCAGCTTCTTCTAATTTATCAATAAGCGCTCCTAAATGCGCATATTGCAGATTTTTAATTAGCACATCCCCTGAGGTAATCAAAGAGGCTAAAATCAGTGTACCTGCTTCAATGCGGTCAGGAATTATAGAATGCGTTGCTCCGCCTAAATGCCTTACTCCTTCAATTTCTATTACCGGCGTCCCATGACCTTTAATTTTTGCGCCCATCTTAATTAAAAATTCCGCTAAATCTACCACTTCCGGCTCACACGCCGCAGATTCTATTACAGTTTTACCACTGGCTAACACCGCAGCCATCATTACGTTATCGGTAGCTAAAACCGACGAGCCATAAACCCCGCCTAAGTAAATGTAGGCCCCGCGTAGTTTATTTGTTTTGGCCACTACATAACCTGATTCGATACTGATATCAGCACCTAAAGCCCTGATGCCTTTTAAATGCAGGTCAACGGGACGAACGCCGATAACGCAACCTCCGGGGAGGGAAACTTTTGCTTTCTTTAATTTGCCTAAGAGGGGACCCAAAACACAAAATGAAGCGCGCATAGTTGAAACTAATTTATATTCGGCGATATAGTTGGTTGACTTGCCTGCGCAAACGCTTACCTTGCCTTTGTCAAATTCGGCAACTTTCCCCAACGAACGCAGGATTTTAAGCATACTATTGGTATCGCGCAAATTCGGCACGCCCTTAATTACGCATGGTTCATCAGTCAGCAGTGTCGCCGCAAGTATCGGCAAAACCGCATTTTTTGCCCCCGAAACCGTAACTTCTCCCTTCAGTCTAGCTCCGCCTTCAATGATTAACTTATCCATCTTAAAGAATTCTTTTCTTGGCTATCGCTACACGCTCGATATTATTATAATCATTTATTATTTTTATATCAGTAAAATATTCCTTAAACAACATAGCTTTAACCAGCCTCGCCTGATTAAAACCGAGCTCCAAAGCTAATAAGCCGTTATTATTCAAATAAGGCGTTGCTTTTTGAATTATCCGGCGATAAAAATCTAAACCATCAATTCCTGCTTCTAGCGCCTGTGCTGGCTCAAAAGATATTTCTCTAGCCAAAGCACCTAATTGATCAATTGATATATAAGGCGGATTGCTGATAATTAAATCAAATTTCTCAGGCAGGTCGTCCAAGGCCTTAAAAAGGTCGGAGTGTAGAAACTTAATATTCACATTATTCAAACAGGCATTTTCCTCGGCCAACTCTAAGGCTTCTTCTGATATATCGCCTGCCCATATAATTGACTGCGGAAATAACTTAGCCATTGCCACTGCGATGCAGCCGGAACCCGTGCCTAAATCCAATATCTTGACAAAGGCGGTATTTATCACTTTTAATTCTTCTATTGCTGCTTGCACTAAAATCTCTGTTTCGGGACGGGGAATTAAGGCGCGTCTATCTATCTTAAATTTTAAACCCATAAATTCGCAAGCGCCCAAAATATACTGTAGAGGCTCTCCGGAAATCCTGCGTTTAAATATATTTGAGACCAAAACAGATCTTTCCTTATCTAAATTGGCGTCCCTATTTAAATATAAAGATAACCGGTCACAATTTAAAGCATAGGTTAAAACTAACTCGGCTTCATTCATTAGATTGATTTTTCTTTTCCGATTCAGCCTTTAATAATGCCTCAAAAAGTTCCTGCATTTGCCCTTCAAGAATAGCCTCTAATTGATGCGAAGTAAAATTAATCCGGTGATCTGTAACCCTGCGGTCGGGAAAATTGTAGGTGCGGATCTTTTCGCTGCGGTCACCGGTACCAATCTGAATCTTCCTTGTGCTAGATATTTTTTTAGCCTCTGTTTCTATCCTTGCCTCCAGAATACGGGCGCGCAGGATCCTTAATGCCTTGGCTTTATTCTTTACCTGGGAACGCTCATCCTGGCAGGCAACTACCGTGCCTGTCGGAATATGCGTAATCCTGACTGCCGAATCGGTTTTTTGCATGTGTTGTCCGCCGGGGCCGCTTGAGCGATAAGTATCAATTCTTAAATCTTTCGGCTCAATAACCAAATCAACCTCTTCCGGCTCTACCAAGACTGCCACTGTTGCCGTAGAGGTATGAATTCTTCCTTGCGCTTCGGTAGTCGGAACTCTTTGCACGCGATGGACTCCGCTTTCAAATTTAAGAAGGCGAAAAGAATCTCTCCCTCTTACGCCAAAAACAATTTCTTTGATTCCGCCAGCTTCATTGATACTACTGGACATAGGTTCAATTACCCAGCCTTTTATTACAGCAAACTTAGAATACATTCGGTAAAGATCAGCCGCGAAAAGTCCCGCCTCATCTCCGCCGGTACCCTGCCTGATCTCGACAATACAATTGCGGCGTACGTCTTTATCATCCTGAGTCATATTTTTTTTTAATTTTAACTGGAGTTCTAGTTTTCTCGTTTCTAGGTTCTTAAGCTCCTCCTTTGCTAACTCTAGGAATTCCCTATCATGCCTCTCAGAAAACACGCCTTCAAGGTCTTTTTTCTGCTGCAGGAGGTTTTTATATTCAACGAATAAAGAAACGGTATCTTTGATATCGGACATCTCCTTAGCCAGTTTATTATACTGTTCCCTATCGGAAATAATCTCGTGGCTGGCCAAAAGATTTTCAAGCTCTTTATAGCGCTCGGATAACTTCTCTAACTGTTCAAACATAGAATCTCAACCTCGCTTATTTCTTGCCGTATTTCTTCATAAATTTATCCACGCGGCCAGCAGAATCCACGAATTTCTGCTTTCCTGTAAAAAATGGATGGCATTTCGAGCAAATCTCGACACGGATACTGGGTTTAGTGGAACGGGTATGTATTGTTTCGCCGCAGGCACAAACAATTGTGCTTTCTTTGTAATTAGGATGGACTTTATCTTTCATTTTGGTTTCTCCTTTTATTACTTTTGGTTCATGCTGTTTAAAAATTCTTCATTATTTTTAGTCTTGCCTAATTTCTCAATCAATAGTTCCATGGCCTCAACGTTATTAAGTTCATTTAAAACTTTTCTTAAGACCCATGTCTTCTGCAGAACATCCGCCTTAACCAAAAGCTCCTCATGACGGGTATTAGAACGTTTAATATCAATTGCCGGATAAATCCTGCGCTGGAAGAGGTTACGGTCAAGCTGGGTTTCCATATTCCCCGTTCCCTTGAATTCTTCAAAAATTACTTCATCCATACGGCTTCCGGTATCAATCAGGGCCGTGGCAATAATAGTCAGACTTCCCCCCTCATCTACGGCTCTTGCTGCTCCAAAGAACCTTTTTGGTTTTTGCAAGGCATTGGAATCAATACCTCCCGAGAGCACCTTGCCGCTATGCGGGACAACAGAATTATATGCTCGGGCAAGACGAGTTATACTATCCAATAGAATCACAACATCACGCTTATGCTCAACTAAACGTTTTGCCTTCTCTAAGACAATCTCGGCAACCTGCACATGGCGTTCCGGAGGCTCATCAAAAGTAGATGAAATTACTTCTCCTTTGACATTACGCTGCATATCCGTAACCTCCTCCGGACGTTCATCAATAAGTAAAACAATAAGGACTACATCCGGGTTATTGGTAGTAATGGCATTGGCAATCTTCTGCAGCAAAACTGTTTTTCCGCTGTATGGTTGGGCTACAATTAAACCGCGTTGGCCCCGCCCTATGGGAGTCAATAAGCTCATAATACGCATGGATAATTCATCCGGCTTGGTCTCTAAGTTAAATGCCGCGCGGGGGTAAACCGGAGTAAGGTTATCAAAAAGAACTTTTTCTTTTACTTCCTCCGGATTCTCAAAATTCACCGCTTCAACTTTAAGCAAAGCAAAATATTTCTCCCCTTCTTTAGGCGGACGAATCTGACCGCTCACCGTATCTCCTGTACGCAGCTCAAACTTTCTAATCTGCGAAGGAGAGATATAAATATCGTCGGGACAAGGCAAGTAGTTATAATTCGGGCTTCTTAAAAAACCAAAACCTTCGGGAAGGATTTCCAATACCCCTTCCCCAAACATCAAACCTTCTTTTTCTGCTTGAGCCTGAAGTATTTTAAAAATCAAGTCCTGCTTTCTCAAGCCGCTCGTGCCGTTAGCGTTTAATTCCTTGGCCAGCTTATTTAATTCGCTAATTTTCATATCCTTAAGATTTTTAATGTCTAACTTTTCCACAACTTCCTCCTTATTTCGGAAACTTGTTTCCGGGTTTTACCGACGTGGCCACTATTATCTATGATAAAATCCGCGAAACCTAACTTTTTGTTTTGCGGAATCTGAAATTTCATCCTCATAATAACATCTTCTTTTCTCAATCTTCTGTTTTTAGTCTTGCGCAAGATCTGCTGTTGTCTTTTGGCTTTCACTACTACTAGTTTATCAACTATTTTTCCTAAACCAGCCTCAATAATCAAAGCCGCATCTAAAATTATTATTTTCTTATCTGAATTATTGATGAACCGTCTAATTGCCCTAACTAATGGAGGATGAACAATCCTGTTAAGTTTAATTAACTCTGACTTGTCAGAAAAGACTATTCTAGCTAATTTTTGCCGATCTATGGAATTGTCACCTTTAATTATTTCTCTTCCAAAAACCTTTTTAATCTTTTTATAAATCTTTTTATTACACGTTAACAAAGACCGGCCATAGCTATCTGCGTCAATTAGCAAGGAATTTTTTGTTTTAAACATCCTGGCCACAGTGGTTTTGCCACATCCGATATTGCCGGTAACCCCCAAGACAAATTTAGCTTCTCTTTGCTTTAGCATACAATTTGATATATTTATCGGCTGAGATACTCCAGGAAAAATTAGACTTCATGGCATTCCTTATCATACTCATCCATTTTGGCTTATTCTTAAAAGTAAACACTGCCTTCTCAATTGACTTAAATAGTTTTTCCTTGGAATAATCGGAAAAAAGAAAACCAATTTTCGTGTTTATCGTATCCTTCAAGCCTCCTGTTTTAAAAACAAGAGGGATTGTACCGTAACGTAAACTGATTAATTGCCCTAGACCGCAAGGCTCATATCGGGAAGGCATGAGAAAAATATCGCTTCCTGCGTAAATTTGATGCGCCAGACGGTCATCAAACCTTAAGTTTAAAGAAATGATCTTAGGGTATTTTTCAGCAGCGATTTTAAGAATTTGCTGATATTTTAAATCTCCTGTCCCTAGGATTACCAGCTGTAAATCCATTTTACAAAGTTTGCTCAGGATCTCAGTAAGTATATCAAAACCTTTCTGCTGGGCTAATCGCGAGACCATACCTAAAAGAGGAAGATCTCTGTTAACTTCCAGGCCACAGGTTTTTTGTAAATCTTCCTTATTGAAAACTTTGTTTTCTAGAGTCTCTTCTGAGAAATTCTGCATAATGAATCGATCGGCAGCAGGATCCCAGATAGAATAATCTATACCGTTGAGTACTCCGTTTAGAACATTCTTACGTTCCCTTAAAAGTCCGTCTAAACCAAAACCAAACTCTTCGGTTTGAATCTCTTTGGCGTAACTAGGACTGACCGCGGTAATAAAATCTGAGGAGATTATGCCGCCCTTAAGCAGGTTAACCTTGCCGTAGAATTCAAGACCGTTAATGCTAAAAAGATCCCAGCTAAGCCCAAGTTTAGCAAATTCACCTTTGTCAAATATTCCCTGATATCCGAGATTATGAATAGTCAAAATGCATTTCATTTTTTTATAGAAACTTTCATTGGAATAGATATTTCTCAAATAAACGGAAATCAAGCTGCTTTGCCAGTCATGCAGGTGTAGAATATCAGCAGAGAAATTTATCTCCTCCAATAACTCAATTGCCCTGCGGCAGAAAAAAGAAAAACGCTCTAAGTTATCCCGGTAATCACCGTTCTTATCGCCATATAATCCGTCGCGGTTAAAATAAAGATTATTTTCTATAAAATAAACCTTGATATCTTCTCCGATAACTGAAAATGATACATCTTCAGAAATCTTATTAATCTTAAATCTGGAGCCCGAAATGCATTTATAGCCAGGCATAATAATAATTACCTCTTGACCATAATATTCAAGCGCCAACGGAAGCGCTCCGACTACGTCGGCAAGTCCACCGGTCTTTGCAAAAGGCGCCCCTTCTGAAGCTATCATAGCTATCTTCATCTACTTGACTCCTCCTTAGGTGAAAAACTTAACATCTCAAGCCAATTTTCGCCTTTTCTCATATCCACTCTTATCGGAACATCAAGCTCTAGAACATTCTCCATTTTATCCTTGACTAAACAACAAAGCACATTTAACTCAGCCAGCGGTAAATCAAAAACCAACTCATCATGAATCTGTAAAATCATTTTAGTTTCTAAGCCATCGGCTTTGATGTGCCGGGATATATTAATCATTGCCAATTTAATCAAATCACTAGCTGTGCCCTGAATTGGGGTATTTACCGCCTGGCGCTGGGCAAACTGTCTGATCAGGATATTTTTATTGTTAATTTCTGGAATGTACCTTCTTCTACCCAAAAGCGTGGTAACAAATCCATCCTCCTGGGCCTTTTTAATCTCCAGCTCGATATATCCTTTGACCTTAGGGTACCGCAAAAAATAAGCATCGATAAAATCTTGGGCCTGGTTGACCGAAATACCCAAGTCCTTGCTCAAGCCATATGCGCTCTGGCCATAAATAATTCCGAAGTTAACCCTTTTAGCTACTTCACGCATCTTGGTGCTAACCACGTGCTCTGAGATATTGTAAATTAAAGAAGCGGTCAAACGATGTATATCCTGGTTGTTTTTAAATGCTTTAATCAAATTCTCATCGCCGGACAAATGCGCAAGCACCCTCAATTCTATCTGAGAATAATCGCATGACAATAAACAATTACCTTTACCCGAGGCAATAATTGCCTGTCTAATTTTACCGCCAATATCGGTCTTAACAGGTATATTCTGCAGGTTGGGGTTGCTCGAACTAAGCCTGCCGGTTTCGGTACCGGTCTGATTAAATGACGTATGCACCCTACCGGTTAGAGGATCTACTAACCTAGGCAGGGCATCAACATAAGTATTCTTTAATTTGGCCAACTGGCGGTATTCCAATAAAAGAGACGGCAAGATATGTTTATCTTTAAGTCGCCTCAATACCTCTTCATCCGTAGATGGACCAGTTTTGGTCTTCTTAACCTGCGGCAGTTTAAGTTTTTCAAATAAAACACTGGCCAGCTGCTTCGGAGAATTGATATTAAACTGCGTACCGGCTGCTTCATAAATCTCCGAGATCAATTTTATTAGTCTTTGCTCCATATCGACCGAGAGCATTTTAAGTAATTTTAAATCAAGTTTTATCCCGTCAATCTCCATCTGGGCTAAAATACTAACCAAAGGCATTTCGATTTCAGTAAATAACTTAAGTAACCCTTTTTTTTCCAAGGCGTTACTTAATACAGGTTTTAATTTAACTATAAGGTCCAAGGTATCTTTTGCTTGCAAGGACCCCTCACTGATAAATCGCTTTAAGTGTTCCAATGCTAAATCG
>Ga0233423_10001253_pt1 | contig 12896 bp, 15 predicted proteins | sample Watercolumn_Mata_FD_180713 | JGI IMG/M metagenome (GOLD analysis project Ga0233423, IMG submission 180713) | Freshwater microbial communities from Lake Matano, South Sulawesi, Indonesia - Watercolumn_Matano_2014_112_MG | ecosystem: Environmental > Aquatic > Freshwater > Lake | place: Indonesia... | reverse complement strand
CTCCATTCGGCTTATTTACCAGGATAGCAACCTGCCCTGAGTGCGGAGGAGAAGGGTTTAAGGCAGAGAAGCCCTGCAATGTCTGCAAGGGAGAAGGCAGGGTCAAGACCAGGGAGGATATTAAGATTTTCATTCCTGCAGGAGTTGATACCAACCAGGTGATCAAGGTTGAGGGAAAAGGAGAGGCCGGAAAGAAAAAGGGAAAGCCCGGCGACCTCTTTGTCAGGATTTATATCAGGAAGCATCCTTTATTCGAGAGAAAAGGGGATGATTTATATACTATTCTCCCCATTACTTTCAGCCAGGCAGCTTTGGGAGGAGAAAAGGAGATTAATGTTTTGGAGGGCAGTAAGATTGTTCTGGATATTCCTGCGGGCAGCGAATCAGGCAAGGTCTTGCGGCTTTCGGGAAAAGGTGTACCATATTTTTCAGGACAGGGCAGAGGAAATTTGTACGTACAGTTGGAAGTCAAAACTCCCAAGAAACTTAGCAAAAAACAGAAGGAATTACTGGAAGAATTGAAAAAAGAAGGCATTTAATGCCCCCGTAGCTCAATGGTAGAGCAATTCCCTTTTAAGGAAGTGGTTCCAGGTTCGAGTCCTGGTGGGGGCACCAGTATTAAACTTTTATGGAAAACATAAGTAAAAATTACATAGAAGAAGCCATTAAAACACTCGCTGATTCAATCGGTATTAAAGACGATGTAGATGATCAAAAAATAATATCTCTTGTTCGCCAAGGAAAAGTTAAGGAAGGCATAAAGGAAATTGCTAAATATTTAAGACTTCCAATAGAAATAAATCTTTCGTATGTTTCAAAGGGTTGTCGCCCCGGCAATACTAATACTTTTCATAGCACGCATTTAGTAAAGACCGATTGGAGAGGAAGGGGAAGCAAAGGTATAACCGCTCAAGTTTCTATCCCTGGATATTTACCAATGTATGGCACTTCTGGGTTAAATAATTTCCCAATAAGTGTGAGGGTTAGTGAAAATTGTGCAGACAATCCAGCGACCCTTATAGCTGTAATGGCTCACGAGTTTTCACATATTGTTTTACACTCACTTTGGCACAAAGAAAAAGATAACGAAATTTATACAGACATTACGGCCATGATGTTGGGGTTTTCTAATGTCATAAAAAACGGAAGGAAAGTTATTAAAACAAGCAGTTCAACAGATTATGGGTTTTTATCCAATACGACAACAACCACAACCGAAACTACTACTTATGGATATTTGTCGGACGAAAATTTTAATTTTGCTTTTAATAAGATTGAGGAAATACTAAACAGGTATAAACAAGGAAAGAAAAAACTAATCAACAAAATTAAAGAATTGAATAAAAAAATGAAAAAGAACAAAAAAACGATGGTCTACTTCCAAAAATATCTTCAATATGTTGATAAAAATTTGAACCGTAAAATATCCCAAGAAGACGGATATAAAATATCAACTTTTCATCAGGCAGGATATACAGACGAATTTGAGCAGGCAGCTCGTCAAATCGAAAATGAGCTAAAACAATTCAACAATTTCGTTCAAAATTTAAATCATTACAACAAAAATCTTTTTAATACAATTAAGCAGTATGACGAAAAAATCCGTGTTGCTGGCAACAACTTAAATACAAAGCACGAAAAACTAAAAGCCGATGTTGGTGTTTTGAAAAAGCATGTTTCACTTGGCTATAAATTAAAAATTTTTGCTGGAATAAATTTCGGTAATGAGTTAAAATAACAAGTGTGGTGCGTCATCAGTTCCGTTCAAAAAAGGTTCGGATTTCGTCAAACAAACGCACATAAATGAGGTGGTACTTTGGAAAAACCAAAAGTAATTATTGAGGCACTCCCTTCTGAATGTAGAGGGGACGACGAAGACAAGTACGGCAACAAAGCCGTGCTTAGGAATCTTTCTGAAGATTATTGCTGTACTGCATGTTCTTCAAAGGGTCCTACGGAATTTCTGGTCTTTAAGGAGGGCGATCCCAAAACTCTTGTCTGTCCGCAGTGCGGATTTGAAAAACCTTGCCCCGAACGGCCAGTGAAAACCTAATCAAGGAACAACCTTGATTTTTTCTTAATCTGTCCTAATATAAATACATTAAGGCCAACCAAGGAGGGTTGGTTTTATTGAAACTTGAAAAGTAAAGAGGTGTTGATGATGATTGAGAGGTACAGAATAGAACCGATGAAAAGCATCTGGACAGAGCTTAATAAAAAGAAGCAATGGTTCAAGGTGGTACAGGCTGACCTTCTTGCCAAAGAAAATCTCGGTTTAGCGCCCCAAGGTCTTTATGTGCTGACCAAGCAGGTGGAAATAACAGAAGAATTGCTGAAGCGGGCTGACGAGATAGAAAAGGTAACTGACCACGATGCCGTTGCCTGGCTGCGTGCGGTCATAGAGCTTCTGGACAAGATAGATCCGCGCATAGCTGTCTATTTCTACCAGGGACTCACTTCCTTTGCCATGGAGGACACAGCCCTAATGCTCATGCTTTTAGAGAGCCTGGACCTGATACAGGTTAAGCTGGGATATCTAAGGCAGGTCCTTCTTAAAAAAGCCATTGATCACCGTTATACTTTGCAGGTTGCAAGGACACACTTAGCCCACGCCAAGCCCATAACATTCGGACTCAGCATTCTGGAATGGGTTGACGTAATTGATAGGCACATAAAATGGCTTGATTTTGCGCGCGAAGACCTCAAAGTAGGCAAGTTTTCAGGAGCAGTAGGCACCTATGCCATTGACCCAAGAATCGAGGAAAAGGCCTGCGAGCATTTAGGTCTGAGACCAGCAAAGATTTCTACCCAGATTTTGAGCAGGGACCGGCTCGTTCATCTTGCCATGGTTCTAATCGGCATCTCCAATTCTTTGGACCGTTTTGCCGAAAACATCAGAATTTTGTCCGGTACGGACATCTGCGAGGTTGCGGAATTCAAGAAGCCGGGGGCCAAGGGTTCTTCGGCAATGCCGGGAAAAAGCAGGTTGGGCAATCCTATCAAATCAGAAAATGTCTGCAGTTTGGCCAAGGTGGCCAGGGGATTCTACGTTCCTGCCCTGGAATGCGAGCCTGTTTTGCTTCAGCGCACTCTGGACAATTCCGCGGCTGAAAGGATATACCTGCCTGACCTGATCGAGACGGTTGATTTCATGCTTTGGCGTTTTGCCGATACCATGGAGAAGCTCGAGGTGTTTCCGGAACAGATGAAAAGAAACATCTGGCGCACCGGAGGCATTATCTTTGCCGAGGACCTGATGGTAGCCATGAGCTTGAGGGGCATGCCCCGCAATGATGCCTATGACCATCTTGAAGCGCTGACGCTGAAGGTCGAGAAAGGAGGTTCCTTTAGAACAAAGGACGGCCTTACCTTTAAGGATCTGGTCTCTAAGGACCCGCTCGTTAATCAACTGCTGTCTCCGGAGGAGATAGACCAATGCTTTGACCCCGAAAAGGTTTTTGAATCTGTAGACTACACCTTTGCAAGGTTTGGTCTGTAGCCGCTTTTTTAAAGCGGCCCTTTTTATTTCCTTGAATTTTTTCCATATATGGCTTTTCAGATTCCTTTCTGGTATAATCAGGGCGTAGCTTTGTATGTTTGGAGGAATGAAGAAAAATATAACAATCGTCATTATCTCGGTTGCCATCCTGGCTTCTTTTGGTTTGGGAATGCTTGTGGGCAGGAACCAGGTTGTCTGCCAGGTCTGTCCTCCTTCTGACGTTGATTTTTCCTTGTTCTGGAGCGCCTGGAACATGATTCAGGAAAGGTTTGTTGACAAGACCAAGATGGATATCCAGAAAATGGTTTACGGGGCAATATCCGGAATGATAGATTCTCTGGAAGACCCTTACACTGTTTTCATGGATCCTAAGGACACCAAGAAATTTGCCGCGGACGTAAAGGGAAGCTTTGAGGGCGTGGGCATGGAGATAGGGATACGCAATGACCAGCTCCAGGTAGTGGCCCCTCTGGAAGGCACTCCGGCCCAGAAAGCGGGCATGAAGGCAGGGGACAAGATTCTGGCCATTAACGGCACATCCACTGCGGGCATGACTGTTGACCAGGCGGTTGATCTGATAAGGGGGCCCAGGGGCACCAAGGTAATACTGAGTGTTTTGCGTTCTGACTGGAACGAGCCCAGGGATATTGAGATTACCAGGGCCACCATTGACGTGCCTTCTTTAAAATGGGAAATGAAGGAAGGGGACATTGCCTACATCAGGCTTTACCAGTTTTCCGAGAATGCTTCCTGGGATTTCAGCAGGGCCGCAATGGATATTTTAAACAGCGATGCCAAGAAGATTATCCTTGATTTAAGGAATAATCCCGGAGGCTATCTTGATGTGGCTAATAGGATAGCGGGCTGGTTTCTGGAAAGCGGGCACCCCGTGACCATAGAGGATTTCGGGGGCAAGCAGGAGCGCAATACCTACAGGGCCAGCGGCAATTCCGCTCTGATGAACTATCCCTTGGTGGTTTTAATAAACCAGGGTTCTGCTTCAGGTTCCGAGATTCTGGCCGGCGCTTTGAGGGACAATAGGGGGATAAAGCTGATCGGGGAAAAGTCTTTTGGGAAAGGTTCGGTCCAGGAAGTGGAAAAGCTTTCGGATGGCTCTTCTCTGAAAATAACCATTGCCAAGTGGCTTACTCCCAAGGGGGAATCAATCAGCGAAAAGGGTTTGGAGCCTGACATTAAAGTGGAGCTAACTGAAAAGGATGTTGAGGCGGGCAGGGACGCCCAGCTGGAGAAAGCTATTGAAATAATCAAGAACTTAGAGTAGAATCATTTTGAGTATGAAAGTCATCTTATTACAAGATATAGACAAGCTGGGAAAAAAGTTTGAGGTCAAGGAAGTTAAGGACGGGCATGCCCGCAATCTTCTGATACCAAAGGGTTTGGTCAAGCAGGCCACTAAGGAGGCTATGGAATGGCTTGAGGTCCAGAAAGAGATTCTGGAAAAGCAGGCCGAAGAGGGACTCAAGACAGTTCAGGAGCTGGCCTCTAAACTGGAGGGACAGGAGATTTCTATTGCGGTCAAAGTGGGGGACCAGGACCAGCTGTTTGAATCAATCAATGCTGTTAAGATTGCAGAAACCTTGAAGGAAGCCGGTTTCAACATCAAGAAATCCCAGGTTGATTTGAAGGAACCCATCAAGGAGATAGGGGAATATCCCATTAAGATTAAACTCGAGCACAATCTCGAGGCTGAGATACACCTGGTGGTAATCAAGGAAAAAGAGGAATAACTTTTTCTGAATATGGCCAAATACATATTCGTAGCCGGAGGGGTGATGTCGGGCATAGGCAAGGGCGTGGCCGTGGCTTCGATCGGAAAAATTCTCAAAGGCAAGGGCTTTAAGGTGACTGCGGTCAAGATAGACCCCTACATCAATGTTGATGCAGGGACCATGAATCCCATTGAGCACGGGGAGGTTTTCGTGACCAAGGACGGGGACGAGTGCGACCAGGATATAGGGAACTACGAGAGGTTTTTGGACGAGGACATTACCAGGACCAATTACATCACCACGGGCAGGGTTTACCAGGCCGTGATAGAAAGGGAAAGGAATTTGGAATATGGAGGCAAGTGCGTGGAAGTGGTGCCTGACATTCCCAACGAGGTGATTTCCAGGATTAGAAAAGCAGCCGCTCTTACTAAGGCGGATTTTGTTTTGATTGAGATAGGGGGGACCGTGGGCGAGTACCAGAACATGCTCTTTCTGGAAGCTGCCAGGATGCTGAAACTGGAAAAACCCAAGAATGTTCTGTTTGTCATGGTGGGGTATCTGCCCGTTCCTTCAATGATCGGCGAGATGAAGACCAAACCAACCCAGACAGCTGTCAGAACCTTGAACGGAGCAGGAATACAGCCAGACATCATCCTGGCCCGTTCCACTGTTCCTTTGGACGAACCCAGAAAAAGGAAGCTTTCAATATTCTGCAACATTGCCAAGGAGGATGTCATCTCTGCACCTGACGTCAAGAGCATCTACCAGGTGCCCATTAATTTCGAGAAAGAGCATTTGGGAAAAAGGATTCTTGAAAAGTTCGGGCTCAAGCCCAAGAAGGAGGATTTAAAGGACTGGAAAGCTTTGGTTAGGACTATTTCCAATGTTAAAAAGACGGTAAAGATAGCCATGGTAGGCAAGTATTTTGAAACAGGGAATTTCACTCTGATGGATTCCTACATTTCCGTCATAGAAGCCATAAAGCACGCCTGCTGGTCTTTGAAGGTTAAGCCTGAAATTACCTGGCTTTCTTCTGAAAAATATGAAAAGAATCCTGCTTTAGTCAGGGAGCTTTCTTCTTTTGACGGAGTGATAGTTCCCGGAGGATTCGGCAAAAGGGGAGTGGAAGGGAAAATCAAGGCCATTGAATTCTGCAGAAAACAGGAAATCCCTTATTTCGGGCTCTGCTTTGGCCTGCAACTGGCTGTGATTGAATTTGCCAGGCATGTCTGCGGTCTGAAAGGCGCTGCTTCCACTGAATTCACTCCCAAGACCGCTTATCCCGTGATTGACGTGATGTTAAAACAAAAAAGCCTGTTGAAAGAGAAGAAATACGGGGGGACAATGAGGCTGGGTGATTACAAATGCAATTTAAAGCCAGGTAGCCTGGCTTTCAAGGCCTACGGCAGCCAGAAGCATGTTTTGGAAAGGCACAGGCACCGCTACGAGGTAAATAATGCCTTTAAGGAGGCCTTGGAGAAAAAAGGACTGGTATTTTCCGGAATTAATCCGGAAAGCAGCCTTTCTGAAATCATTGAGATACCGGGCCATCCTTTCTTTCTGGCCACCCAGTTCCATCCGGAATTTAAATCAAGGCCCCTGAGGCCCCATCCTTTGTTCAGAGAGTTTATTAAAGCAGCTATTCAACGCTGACCACTTTGGCTTTTCTCTGGGAGTTGTTGAAGGCTGTTTTTCTTTTTATCCCAAACTTAACAATGCCTTCTTTTACAGCATAGATGGTTTTGTCTTTGCCCATTTTTACATTCTTGCCGGGCAGGAACTTGGTTCCTCTTTGTCTTATTATTATGCTCCCTATCTTTGCTTTTTCCCCACTGAAAAGCTTGACCCCTAGGTATTTGGGCTGGGAATCTCTGCCTAGTTTGGCTGTGCCTGCTGATTTGGTTTTTGCCATATGGGTACATGGTATCAGGATTTGTTCGGGTTGTCAAAGGATTATTCTTGACTTAATTTATGATTGTGTTAAAGTTTGGATAGGCAAGATCAAAGGAGGTGTCATTTTGCCGAATATTGAGATTCACGGGTTTGGGTATCGGAATGACGACAAAACTATTTCTCTTCCTGCGGAAGTTCTTTATGTCTGGGATATCGAGTACAGAATACAAGAGCTCTTAAAGGAGAAGCCCTATGCAAAAGACGTGGTCACTACAGTTGTGTTGTCTTTTGTAAGGGATTTAAACTGTGTGCGTCGGCCGTTCCTCAGGATTTACGATACAGACATTGATCGGGCAAAAACGATCGGAAGAATACTGAAGGAAGAACTGAAAATTGACATCGAATATCTACCCCTGGCAGGATTTATCGAGGCCGAAGACCCATAGCGGAGCTTAAGAAAGCATCCGCTTTTTTATTTTGTTAATCTCTGTTTTTCTGGTATAACAGAAGAATGATTAAGGAATTTTTCAGCAAATACCAGGAAGAGATAATTTTAGCAACAGGGGTCATTCTTATCTCCCTGCTTTCTTTTGCCCTGGGCTACATTTTCGCCAAAAATGAAAGCAAGTCAGAAATAAGGTTTCAGGAAACAAGCTACACAGAGTCAATATGATTTCCAAGAAAACAGCCATTGTAGGAGGAGGGATTTGCGGTCTCTATCTGGCCTGGAGGCTGGCCAGTGCGGGGCATAAGATAACCGTGTTTGAGAAAAAGGAAGAGATAGGGAAGAAAGCCTGTTCAGGACTTTTTAGCGAAAGGATTCTGTCTTTTGTCCCGGAAAGCAAGAAACTGGTCCAGAACGAAATTGATTCTGTGGTCATTCATTTTCCCAAGAAGTCTCTGAATATCAGGTTTTCCAACAAGTTCCTGGTGATGAGTCATTTCGAACTGGATAATCTGGCTGCTGGTCTGGCTCAAAAAGCAGGGGCTGAGATTGTTTTGGGCACCCAGGTCAGTGCTTTGCCCAGGGGTTTTGAAAAGATAATCGGCTGCGACGGTCCTGATTCGTTTGTCAGAAGGAATCTGGGCTTGTCCAGCCCCGAGCACAGGCTGGCCATACAGGGTTTCGTATTCCAGGAGGATTTCTCGGCCCAGGTAGAGGTCTGGCCCGTTGAATCCGGCTTTATCTGGAAAATACCCAGGGGCAAGCAGACGGAATACGGGGTGATTGCCAAACCTTCCCAGGCCAAGGTCTTACTGGACAATTTCCTCAAGGAGAAAGACATTAAGATCAACGGTTTAGAAGCTGGTTTGGTTCCCCAGGGGTTTGTGGTTCCTTTCCATCCCTCAATTACTCTCTGCGGGGATGCGGTGGGGCTCTGTAAGCCTTGGAGCGGAGGAGGCGTGATCTGGGGATTAACAGCAGCCGAGCTGCTCTTGAAAAATTTCCCGGATTTCCTAAAATACAGGAAGGAGTTAAAGAAGTTTTTCGGGCCCAGGATATTCCTGTCCAAGCTTCTAACCAGGCTGGTTTATTTTTTCGGTTTCAAAATGAGCTGGGTCTTGCCGAAAAACTTTAAGATAGACGGAGATTTTTTATTTTAATATGGTTCCATATCATTTGGGCATTATCATGGACGGCAACAGGAGGTGGGCCAGGGAAAAGGGCCTGCCGGTCCTGGAAGGGCACCGCAGGGGTTTTGAAAAATTCAAAGAAGCTGCCAAGTGGTGCAAAAAGAAAGGGGTCAGGATATTGACCGTTTTTGCTTTTTCCACCGAGAACTGGAACCGCTCCAAACAGGAAGTCAGCTACCTAATGCAGCTTTTAAAGTTAGCCTTAAGCAAAAAAGAGATAGAAAGCCTCAATAAGGAAGGCGCTAGACTGCAGATAATAGGGCAAAGGGAAAGGTTTCCTAAAGAAATTCAGAAACTTATAGCCGAAGCCGAAGAGAAAACCAAAAAAAATAAAGATGTAATTCTCAATTTAACCTTAAGTTACGGAGGCAGGGCAGAGATACTGGAAGCTGTCAAAAATATTGTCAGGAAAAAGGTTTCTCCTGACAAGATAGACGAAAAGCTTTTCAGCCAGAACCTCTGGATTAAGGGTGTGCCTGATCCAGACTTAATCATCAGGACCAGCGGGGAGCAGAGGCTTTCCGGATTCCTGATCTGGCAGGCGGCATATTCAGAACTCTATTTCCATGAGAAATACTGGCCTGAATTCAGCGAAAAGGATTTGGACCAGGTCTTTGCCGAGTTTTCCAGGCGCCAGAGAAGGTTCGGGAAATGAAAAAAGCCGCTGGAACGGCTTTCCCAAAACAAGCCGAGGCTTGTTTTTACAGTTTATAGAGGAATCTATTGACCAGGAGCCCGTTGCTGTCGTAAATGTAGACGTAATCTTCGCAGCTGCAGGCAATGTCATAGCCCGCGTAATAGTACCAGTAATTTTTGAGAAAATCCTTGTCCCTGAAATAATTCCTGACGCAGCCGTTATAGTTCAGATACTGGGCCGTGTAATTATCGATATAGGACTGGCAGCCTGATTCAAAGTAGACGCTGAGGTTCTTATAGACGTCTGTTTCCAGGGGCTTGCAGCTTTCCAGTTTCTTGATGGAGTTCTGGCAGTCTTTGCTGTAGGACCAGATCTTGGTTTTGTCCACTTTGGGGCAGATTTTAGTCATGCTCAGCGTTGAAGGGAAGTTGCTGTAGGAATCTTTCAGATATCCGAAGCACTTGTTGGTCTTGAAGATTTTTCTTGTTCCGAAGGGGTCGCTGGCGCTCATTATATTCATTAGGTCTCCTTTCTTGAGCAGGAGGTCTTTTTCCAGTAAAGAGCTGCCCGGGGCGAATATCTCCACCCCTTTTCCTATGGCTATTTCTCCTTTCCTTGTTTTAAGCTTCCAGCCCGTGATGTTTATTCTCTCCGAATCAGAGCTTAACTGGGCTTTGACTGTTATTGAGGAATGGGAAACGCTGGTTACTTTGACCTTGTTGTAGTTATTGGAAACCCTGACCGTGAAAGTCGCTTTGGCAGGGCTGGAATCGTATATGTTCCTGTACTTGGCCCTGACCCAGAAAGTGTATCTGTTGGTCCCGGCTTTTACTTCGTAAGTGGCTTTGCCAGAGGAATTGGTCTTCCATTTGGCGTCTACCCCGTCCAGTTTTACCTGGTAGGTTATTTTCTGGCCTGTTTCCATGGGAGAGGCGGTTCCCTTGAATTCAAAGACAATCTGGCTGCCGTCAGTCAGGATTTCCCCTTCTTTGGGGCCTGAGGTAATGGCTGTTTCCACCCAATAGACAGAGTTTTTGGTCTGGCTGGAAGTCAGGGCTGCCAGGGTTTTTTCCACTTCAGGAACTTCAAAGCCCTGCTGGAGTTTCTGGAAAGTGGGGCTGTTGGCCAGGTCAGCAACAGCTGACTGGCCCATGATAAAAATAGCGCCCAGTAGAAGAATAGCAAAAGTTAGGGGTTCGCTTGCCATATTTGTATATATTAGACAATTTCTTGCGTCAAGTCAAAGGTTTGCTTTTCTTTTTAAAGTGCTAAAATATAATTGCCATGTATACCAAGCCCATACAACTGTCTCCCAGCTCTCTTGACCTGTTTCTGGAATGCCCCCACTGTTTCTGGCTGGACAAGAAAATGGGCATCAGGAGGCCTCCCCCGTATCCCTATGCTTTGAATGCGGCCGTGGATTTGCTTTTGAAAAAGGAGTTTGACGAATACAGGGCCAAGAACGAGCCCCATCCTTTGCTGGCAGAGCACGGGCTTTCGGCTAAATTGTTCGGCAACCAGAAGCTTTTGGACCAGTGGAGGAACAATTTCTCAGGCATAAGGTATTTTGATGCCGGCTTGGGGGCAACAATTTTCGGTGCTGTTGATGATGTTCTGGAATTTGAGGGAGGGAAGCTGGCGCCTTTAGACTACAAGTCAACGGGCAGCAACCAGGCAAACATTTATGACAGGTTCCAGCTCCAGATGGATGTCTATACTTATTTATTGGAAAGGAACGGTTTTTCCACTCCGCGCAAAGGATATCTGGCTTTCTATATTGTCGAGAAAAGCAAGGGCTTTAACGGCCATCTGCCCTTCAGGAAAGAGCTTCAGGAAGTGGAGACCAATCCGGACGACATACCCCAGCTCTTTAAGGAAGCGGTGGCTGTCTTGAAAAGGGTGGTGCCTCCTCCCCACAGCAAGGACTGCAAGTTCGGCAACTGGCTCAATCAGGTTTCCAAATTCAACCAGTCATGAAAAAGTTTCTGATTGCATTGGGTATTATTCTGGTTCTTGCTGGTTCAGGTTTCTATTTCTTTTACAGACAGCAGCTTGCTCCTGAAAAGATTACAGTCAAGGCTTTTTTCAACAACAGTTTGATGGATCCCGAGATTTCCTGCAACAAGGTGTTTCCGGTGGAGAGGCAGGTTGATAAAACCCAGGCAGTTGCCAGGGCGGCCCTGGAGGAATTGCTTAAGGGGGTAAGTAAAGAAGAGCAGGAATCAGGGTTTTACACCAGCCTGAATCTTGGCGTGAGAATTAATAAGCTGACAATAGAAGGCGGGGTGGCCAGGGTCGATTTTGATAAACAGATGGAATTTGAGATGGGCGGCTCCTGCAGGGTCTCGGCTATCAGGGCCCAGATAACTGAAACCTTAAAGCAGTTTCCTTCCGTTCAATCAGTCATAATCTCGGTCGAGGGCAGGACCGAGGACATTTTACAGCCTTAAATATGTTTTCCTTATATTCAAAAATCATTGATCCTTTGCTGGAAGAAGTCAGGGTATACTTCAACGATTTTTCCAATATCAAGCAGAACGACAAGGTTCTGGACATCTGCTGCGGCACAGGGGACCAGGCTGTTTTTTATTCCCGTAAAGCGGGAACAGTGGTGGGAGTGGACATCAATCCCAATATGATCAGGACAGCTGAGCAAAAGAAAAGGTTTCACAAGCTCTACGACGTCTTTTTTGAAGTGGCCGATGCTTCCAATCTGCCTTTTGAGGACAATTTCTTTGACCTGGTATCAGTTTCTTTGGCTTTGCACGAGGTGAATGAGGAGATGAGGCAGGGGGTAATTTCCGAAATGAAGAGGGTGGTCAAGAAAGGGGGCAAGATGATGTTTGCTGATTTTACCGTGCCCATGCCCCTGAAGTTTTCTTCTTTTGTCATCTGCCTTATGGAATTATTTGCCGGCAAAAGGAATTTCTCCCGCTTCAGCAGTTTCCTGGACCAGGGGGGTCTGGGCCCTTTGCTTGAGAAGAACGGTTTGGAAGAAGAGACCAGGTACTATCTCAAAGGGGGGCTGATTACAGCCATCAGGGCTTCCAAAAAATGAGCCTATTGACAATATCTCCTGTTTGATGTATCCTGAGAATACATTTTTCTTTGAGTAAAGGAACAAGTGTCGTACTTTCTAATTCTTACGATGAGTAAGCAGAAGGGGAGTAGGTCGTTAAGTTAAAAATTCAATATTAAAATGGAAAAGAAACTTTTCGTAGGTAGTATTTCTTTTAACACGACTGAGGATTCTTTGAGGAACTTTTTCAGCCAGGCTGGAACAGTTGAATCGGCTTCCATCATCATTGATAGGAACTCGGGCAGGTCAAAGGGATTCGGTTTCGTGGAAATGGCTTCTCCTGAAGAGGCTGCAAAAGCCAAGGAGATGCTCAACGGGAAAGAACTGGACGGAAGGCCCATTGTTGTGGATGAAGCCAAACCAATGGAGAAAAAGCCTTTCAGGAAGCCGTTCGACCGCCAGAATAACTACTAATGCACACAG
>Ga0233423_10001252_pt1 | contig 12897 bp, 9 predicted proteins | sample Watercolumn_Mata_FD_180713 | JGI IMG/M metagenome (GOLD analysis project Ga0233423, IMG submission 180713) | Freshwater microbial communities from Lake Matano, South Sulawesi, Indonesia - Watercolumn_Matano_2014_112_MG | ecosystem: Environmental > Aquatic > Freshwater > Lake | place: Indonesia... | reverse complement strand
TCATGGAGATGGGCCGGCAGGGTTTGGGCCAGCGGAGGTTGGGCCGGGAGTGGGGAAAGTATGAATTGATCCAGGTAGATTTTGTGAAAAATGGCTCGGCTCGGCCGATTTATGAGAAGTCCACCCGCACCTTGACCAATTTTGCCCCGGAATCCGGACCGGTTTACCTGCCGGAGGATGAGCAGGCGACTTCCTTGACTCTGGATTTTCTAACCCCCTTGCGCCTCAAGCGAAAGGGGGACCTGGTCACCAGCCTCAGCTTCCCCTTCTTTTTTGAGTGCCTGGCCCGGCGTCTCTCGGTTTTGGCCGCTTTTTACGGGGACGCCTGCCAATTGGTGGATTTTTCTTCCCTGGCCGCGGCGGCAGATGAGGTCCAGGTTACGCACTCCAGACTCCGCTGGTTCGATTGGGAGCGGTACTCCAGGAGACAGCAGGCGGAAATGAAATTCGGCGGATTAAAAGGGAGGGTGCAACTGGCGGGCAAGTTAGGGCCGCTTTTGCCCATCCTGCGGTTGGGGTCCCAGGTTAACGCCGGGGAGAAGACTACTTTTGGATTGGGGAGATATGAAATTAGCGGATTATCCAGTGTTTAGCAGAACCGAAGACTGATAGCCTCCCTCTTCGTTTCGCTCATAGGTGACAATATCCCCCAGGGCATTGAGCCACTGGCCCAGGAACAAGCTGAAGCCGGCGGGGCCGTAAAGGACCAGGTGGATGCGGTCCGCCTGATACTTTTGTTTGGACCGGCGTAACAGGTCCTTGGCGGAGATGGCCAGGGCCATGGCGTCGCCGTCGGACTTGAGGGCCACGCTGCCGGTGCCGCCGGCCGGTGCGGCGTAAACTACGGCGTTGAATTTCGGGGATGCCTGATAGAACTTCTGCACTTCCAGCCAGGAATCACCGGTAATGGCGAGGGCTACCAGGAGGTCGGGACCGTTTGCGCCTTGCTCTTGGGTCACCTGGAAAGCAAGGCCAGTGGCCTTGGCGGTGGACTTCCATAAATCCTTTCTGCCTTCCGAAGGCTGCTCCCAGCGGAAACTGTAGCCCCCGACTTGGGGAAAGGTAAAGCCCACTGCCAAAATGACGGAAAGGGGCAGCTTTCCCCGCAGATCGATATACTTCTCCCCGGCCAAGGCCGTGAACTTCCGCTTAACCCGGCGTAGAGCGGGAAAAAGCCTGGTCTCCCAGGTATGCTGGTCAGGAATTTTGCGTCGGGGCGGAGGCTCGAAATATTTCGTCCAATCCAGTTCAGCCGTAGGCCGCGGCCCGTATTGCTGTTTTTCCCAGGCATGAATCCATAGGCTGATGGCCGGAGTTTCCGGGGTGCGGGCGTGCAGATCCATTTTTTGGATGATCTCCAGCAACGCCTCCCGGGTAAGCCGTTTCAGATCACCACCCTGCTCGATTCTGGCGGCAATTTCATTGATGGCCGCGGCCTGCTGTTTAGGCCCCACCCGCAGGCCATAGCGGGCCATGCGGTCATCGACTCTTTCCTCCAGGTCGCTGATCCCGGCAAACCCCAACCGCAGCCGCAGGTCATTGCAGAATTGCTCCAGTTGGGCTTCTGTTGCTTCCAGTACCCTTCGCCAACATTCCTTGATCCGGGCTGCAACTGATCTGGCGCCGGCCTGGAACAGCCGCTTATCCAAAGAATATCCCCGAGCCCGGATAAACTGCCCCAAATCAGGGTGGGCCGACCAATTGCTGACCAACCAGATTTCCACCGAACCTTCCTTTTGTTTGAGTTCCAACCAGCTTGTAAAGAGTTTCTGCAGAAGAGACTGCTGGCCGGAAATAGCCTCAACAAGTGAGTCAAAAGTGTAGGAGGCCCGGTGATCAACGTGCCATTTAATCTGAAAAAATTTCTTAGGCTTGCCGGTTGACGGCTTGGGATGCAAAGTTAGATCATCGGCGGCTCCGGCCCGGGGGTGCTCAATCCAGGCATATTCATAAGGAGATTTCTCATCGAGAAGTTGCAAAACCTCGTACCAACTATAAAGGTGCTGGTAGCGATCACCTTCTAAACGTGGTGCGCTCTGTTCTCCCATATCTCACTCCAAATAATCCGATTGGATATTTTGGGGTAAAAGGATCTCTTGGTAATAAAGTGGGTTGTTTCCAAGCTAAACGAAAACCACGATTCGCTTGCTGGCAAAAAGATCTTGACCAGGCTTGTTGGAAACCGCTAGGGAATTTCAATATCAATAATCCGAAAGGCGTTGCCGACTGCCTGCACGGTGACAGTTGCAGTAACCGATTTTCGCTTAACCAAGAGATGCTTATGCAGGGCTTCCGGCACCATTTCTTTGCCTTGCGCGCTGGCCTTCTTGTTTTGATGGACCGCGGTGAGCTGCTGATTGCCAGGGCTCCACGTGAGGACGGCGCCACTCCATACCTCCGTCGGTTCAACCTTTTGCGCGGGCTCCTTGGTTTTTCTTTCGACACTGTCTGACCGCGGTTCCTTCTCCACCGACGGGGCTTTCAACTCTTCCCGATGAAGACGCCAGTCAGCTTCCATTTTCTGATAAGAGACTCCCTGTTCATCGGTCAATTCTTCCACCGCAGCCCATCCAAAGGGTTTGAATTGGTCCGGGTGGCTCGGCCTGGCTTCTTCAGCCTGGAGCCATAAAGTGGTGGCATGGTCCAGGAAATCTGGATTCTCCCCCTTGCCTTTCATGATCCTGATCAGGCGATGACCCTCGATAGTCACCGATTCAGCCCCGGAGTGGCGGCCTATTCGCAGAAGGAAGCCTTCCTTAATTTCCGGCTTTGGCTCAGGCTTTATGCCAATATCCAATAATTCATTATCTTCCCGGGATCTTTCCTGGCGGAAAAACGACGATGCGCTGGATAGGAGAGTCTGACGTTGCAACGGCCTGAAAATTCCGGCCCCCGGCAATGGCTCTTCCAGGGAAATCTCGCCGATAAAAATGGCGCCAGATTGAATGACCTCCAAGATCTGGGAAGGTCCACGAGCCTGAAACTTGGAAGGCTTTTTCTTTTGATTCACCGCAAAGACAATCCTGGTCCGGACATCCCCTACGGGCAGGAAATCCGAGACTTTCAGCAAACGGAAGGGATCTGTATGGAAACTGCCGCCGTCCAGGAGGATTTGCTCCAATTCCCGGGCCGCTCTTTTTCCTCTCGGCGTGGGAATCTTTCTCTCCTGGGCCAGATGGTTAAGATAAGCAGTACGCAACGCCCCCTTGACCGCAGACCCGGGGATATAAGGGCGTTCATCATGGGCAAGAAAAGCTGTGCGGGCAATGATGAAATTGTTTAATTCTTGCTGAATCTTCTTCTCGTCCCGGAGGGGCAGTGCCAAGGTCTGGCGATAACGTTCCACCAGTCCGGGACAGGCATCAATTATCCGCCCTGCCGCCTGGCGATTCCGCAAAAACTGATAAATCTGGAGAATAGAGGAAACGGTTCCCTGACGGCATATATCCCCAAAGCGTTTTCTCTCCCCCTCTTCCATTTCCTGGAAAAATAACCATGGATCAAATACTACCAGTTCTCTGCGCTTTTCATCCAACACGAAGCTGAAGGGTTCATAGACTTCGTCGCAACCGAGATGGATGGGCGCCAGGGGTTGGATTCGGAACCTAATTGTTTCCTTCATGGGTTCGCTCCAGCCTGAAGGGGAGATAAATTGCATAACCTTGCATGATAGCGCCAGGTTGGGATAGGGAGATTCCTTTGATGCCTGTACCCAGATAAGGTTTAGTGAAGAACTCCCTATCCTGGGGAACAAAAACCGCACCATCGTCCGCCATTATCACGGGTGTTTTAAAGGGGTTTTTACTCCGGGCATATTCGTCGCCATGCCTGCCGAAACGGATGAATGGCGAGAAAAAGGCCTTGTCGAAGGACTGTGGATCAGGTACTGCCGGCGACAAGGTGTAGGCAGCATTGGCATCATTGCCGGCGGCGGGCAGCGGCAATTCTTCTTTTTCTAAAACCTTGAAGCGCCCCTTGCCGATAGACGCGTCTTTGCCATATCCCCATTGGCCGATTTTGGTCAAGGCCTTAAAGACCTTGTCAATATCGGTAACCTCTTTGTCCAAGAGAATAAATAGCGCCAGTTTAATTCCCGGGTAGTAGTAAAAAATACTTTGGGTATAAGGGGTAAAGGGTGCCAAACCGGTGGTGCCGGTGCGTCGGTTGATGGTGTTGTGGTGCTGTCCTCCGGGTTTAATGACCCATCGCCGTGCCTGTTTACTCATGAGTCGCCGAATGTCTTCCTGTTCGGTCTGGGAATGGAGCATGTCCGCCAGATGGTGATCGTCACGATATTCCATCTTTTTTAGGTCTAGGTTAAGGTCTGCAGGCAATAGCATCCAACGCTGCTGCTTTATCTTCCTTTCCCGAAGTTGTTGCCCTCTGCTTCTGCCACTAGAGGGAAAGAGCGTTTCCAAAGGTAGATCCGGTCTTTTGAGGGCAAAATGAATCCCTCCCAGATATTCTGTTTGGGGAAAGGCGGACGAGAAGATTACCCAGGGATGCTGCTGATACCGCTTCACTTGCTCGTCCAATCCGCCTTGAAGAAGCTTGGGGTTGTGGGCCGCCTGCCAGCAGAAATGGCCGAACAGAGTGTCCCCTTTCAAGGGTGTCCCCAGACCTCCTTGAGGCTGAATAGTTAAGCGATAGAGCTTCACATTATTACCCCGCCTGAGGAAAGGGTTTGATCGCCTTAAATCTTTCGGTTATGTCTTCATCTTCTATTGCCAATGAGAATTCAATCCGGCCGTAACCCCTGCTGCCGCTTCCTCCCAGGGCATCCATCTCCAGGAGTTTTAAGCCCTCCAGTAGATATTCCAGGAGGTCCGGTTCATCGCCCTCAAATTGTTTGATGCTCACCTTAAATTCGAATTCTGTATCAGCCGGGACCCGTTCAGTGGATCGGGGGTGTTCTGCAGTCCCTTTGATCCGGTCAATGATGTTCTCAGATTTTATTTCTGTTAATGGGAGGCTTCTTTTCAAGGTCCTTTTCAGCCACTCCTGATTCAGGGGACAATCCGCGAAGGATACCCGAGTCGGCCCAAGAGAATCCTCATCTTTATCTTGCTCCTCCCCCAAGGCCCCAGCCCCGAACAGTTTTAGGAGTTTTTTGCATTCCAGTTTTTGCGTATCAGTTAGGTGATTATCTTTAAGGGTTTGCAAGGACACAGGCTCTCCCTTGGTAAACTTCATCAAGCCGCTGCGCATTTCCAAGAGCGACCGCACCTTGCCTTTAATGGACGAACCGGGGATGTAAGGCTCCAGGGTATGCGGATGCTTGATCACGGGGTTGTCCAAACCGCCGATGCGCATTTCTGTATCGCCGCCGCCGATATGTAACCCTGTTTTGAGAGTGATTTTTCCTTTGATTTCTTTTAGATCCTTGAGTTCCATGATTCCTCTCCCTGCTAATTGGCCGGACCGTAAAGCCGATAAAATCCCATGAACGCCTCAAAAAAGTCGGCAAACACCTTGAGATCTTTCGGTTCGGTACTCTGGTTGACCCCGGATTTTATTAAATTCACGAAGTTGTCCGACACTAGTTCCCTGCCTTTGGCATAAGCAGCTTTGGCGATTAACATGTGCAGCCGCGGCAGGATGAGGGTTTCAAATCGGTCCTGCTCATCCGGCTTCTCTGGAGAGTCGGCTGGGGGTCTGGCTTCGGTGTCCAGGCGCAATACCTCGTCGTAAAACCGCCGTATTTGGGTGCGTTTATTCAGCCTTTTATTTCTGTTGTTTTCCGCGGCCAATTCCTTAGCCCATTTTTCAGCCTCCATGGAAAACAAGGCGGGGTCCAATTTTCCTTCTTCTCGATTTTTCCACAGCTTGAAATCCGCCATTTCAGCCCTCCTATCTTTGCTCGTATAACAGCATCCAAAGAGGAATTCTCAATTTACTCCGGTAATCCGTCAGCCATCCCGCCAGGTTCTTGCGCACCTGTAAGACGGCCTCTTGACGGCGCTCCTGGTCCTTAAGGTCTTTGCCGACGTTCCTGGCCGTGGTGTATGCCAGGAGCGACCACCATCTCAGACAAGACAGGTTATCTACATGGATACTTTCTTCCTGGTTCAAGCGTCCTTCCTCTCCCGCCATCTGGCTCAATTCATTGAACCGATAGAGCATCGAGGTTTTAAGCCATTTATCTTCCACCCATTTGGCTATGGTCTCCTTGATCTCCATCAACTTTTCCATCTCGTCCCAGGTGACGGTTTCACCAAATAGGGTGAGCCGGTTTCTTCCAGCCCTTTTGGATTGCCCCAGCGCCTCTTCTACTTCCGCGGCCATACGGTCCAGGGGAGTGTGGGATTTTTGCAGGTCGAGCCCCGCCGAAAAATGAATCTCTTTATTTCCTATGAATTCGCCAAAAGTCCGGCTCAGGCGACGGATCAATTTTATGGTGCAGTTCCATGGACCAATTACGAAAAGGTCGTCTCCACCGGCAAACACAGTATAAATATCCTGAAACTTTGGTTCTGTTTTGAGTAAATGCGGCAAGTAAAAACTGAAGTATAGGTGCAGTTGCCGACTCAAACTGGCCAATCGGGGGAAGGTGAGATCGGCGGACGGCAGGCCGCAAGCCATCCAAAAGCCTAGCTCATCCACGTCCGCCTTCAGAACGCCGAGGGCTTCCAGGCCGCGACAATTTTCCGGTTTTTCCCCCTTTTCCAGGGCCAGGATCGCCAAATGCTCCAGGGTCTTGGGATCTCCGGGTTCAATCTGTTTCTTGAGTTCCTCTCTTTTTGCGGCGCCTTTCTCTCCCGCCCCCAGACGTACGTCCTCTCGGTCATCCTTAGTACACACCGGTATATAGCCATTGATCAATTTTACGGGGACCTCTAAAGAAAGCCGTCCTTCCGGGTCGATGGTTAGGTCCCAGTATTTAAGCAGGCATCTACTCTCTCCCGGGTTAAGGTCCTCCCCGCCATCCCTAAACTCCACTTGGTACCGGCCAAAGATAGGCTCCATTAACCGGTTGTTGTCCGGCGCTTCTTTTTGTCCCTGTTCGGTTACGAGCAGGCGGTTCTTCTTTACCAGGTTAGTCCCTAAATAGACATGATCATAACAGAGGTTACACACCGCCTCGGCCTGCTCCATGTATCCCCTCCCCGTCATCTGTGAGGGTCTCTTGCCGCAAAGGGGACATAAAGGAGGTCGCAGGTTGTTCTTAAACTTCTCCAGGTATCCGCTGATGGACCCTCCGTAGGTATTCAAATCGATCCGAGCCAGCTTCTTTCTCTCCCGCCCCTGTTCAATGCGTTCCCATAAGCCAGCCAGGTTCTCTCCGGTTAAATCCTGGAGAGCCGCCGCCTTAACCGTCAAACCGATGGTGACCTCCCCGTATGTCATCTGCACAAGCCAGTTGTTGATCTCTTTTTCCGCTTCCTCCACTTGGCGGGAGGCATCCGGGGTCTTGGCCGCCAGGATGCAGAACCTGCCGGCTGCATTCAGCACTACTGATATACTTGGCAGCCCCAAGGACCGGCATACCAGGTCCGCGGCCAATTCAGAAAACATTGACACCGCCAGGGAACGCCCCCTGAGCATCTTAGCCCGATACCTCCGGGTATCGCCATGCTCGCTGAAAATGAAACTCTGGATGCCGTGAAAGTCGCCGCTCACCAGGAGAAACTTCTCTTGAGTCATGTCTTCCCGGGCTTCTGCAGTGTCCATCCCCGGAAGCCGGTGATAGAGATAAAGCGCCACTGCCATGGCAGCTGTGGTGCGAGCCTGGTCGTACAGAGAAACGTCATCTATTAACCGCCCCCCCGATATGGCCGGCATGGTCGCAGTATATATCATCAACAGGCTGTCCAGATGCTCCAACCATAAGTCCGGGTTCTCTCCCCATTTATCGAGATACGCCATTGCCTCTTTCAGACTTTGAAAAAGGCCCGCACAGGTTTCTGGTCCCATATCTCGCACCGGGAATAAGGTCCGGGGCGATAATTTTCCCAATGGCAAAATAAAGCGGTCCTCGATTCCCGGTGTTCTCTTGGGCTTATCCGGATCCTGAAGCCGGGCCCATAATGGCCGCAAACGAGCTTGACCATAACTAACCAGTCCTGACTGAGGTGCTCCCTCCCTATGGCTTATTTTTGCGGCCAGGTCGATTACTTGCTGACGGAGTAAAGTTTCCGCCTCATTTTCCTCCGTCAGCATGGCGGCCTTCTCCCAAAGTGAAAAGCCAAAGGGAGTGTTCAAGCCTTCCTCAAAGCCCTGGAAACCAGCTCCTGCCGCTGCCTGGCGGATGCTGTCAAGCAAAGAGGCTATCGCCACTAGTGCCACTTTCGCGTCCACTACATCTCTCCCAGACCCTCTCGTCGGGCGGCCTCCATCGACCTGGGGGCTACCCTGCAAAAAATTTTGACCAAAAGAAGCATTATTTCGCACTATGATGCTCTAAAGTTTAAATGATGGTCAAGTATTTTCTCTTTTTCTGATGTTTTTAATTCGAATAATTCATTGAAGTCCTTTCAGCCTGTTCCTGGCGGTTCTTACCCGCAAGATCTTTTGCACCGCCGGCCTCAGGTTGTTGTAAGGCATCCGCCCCGGCGTCCCGCCCAGATAGGAAAAGCCTTGCAGGTGGCATTCAATGTGAATGAGATTTTCCTCTGACAATGAACTTGGTCATTTGGCTTTTTAATACATGCCTGGTAAAGGTTGCTCATTCTCAGCTTAACGTCTTGGATCCCTAAATCAAATTAAAGCCATTTTTTTGAAAATTTTTATTGATTTTGATGACGTTCTGTGGAATTGAGAAATTTAGACATTCATAATCTGTTGGAAATATAAAGCTAGATATAGAGAATGAGGGTGGAACCCTCAAAAATCAGGAAGGACCATGGAAGATAAAAGTTCCGATGAGAGCAAGCGACTTTTTCTCGTGAACGAATTTTTTGCAAGAAATTCACGAGATCCGAATTCCATTGTGTCCATGGGCGTTGAAGGTATGGATGACGCTGCGCTTATAAGAATATCAGATAGAGAATTATTGGCGGTTGCCTCAGATTTTGTGCGTGGGTCAGGGTTCACCTTATTTCGATTAGGATATTTAAGTTATTTTGATGTTGGATATTATTTGATTATTGCTAATATCAGCGATATTGCGGCAATGGGAGCCAGGCCTATAGCTGCAACTACTATAGTAAGATATACGAACAAATTAACAGATGGAGATTTTTTGCAAATATTAGGTGGGATACAAACTGCTGCCAATCTTTATAATATTGAAATAATTGGGGGTGACATCGGTAGCTATACTGCAGATGTATTTTCTGCAACAGTAATGGGTATAGTTAAATCGGATGAAGTTTTGCTTAGACAGAATGTTAAAGACAAGGATGTATTATGTGTAACTGGCTCAATAGGTTTACCAATAACAGCATTGATTTATTTCCAGGAAGCGAGGCATCGTGGCCTTCATTTTTCTACCGAAATTGAAGAATTGCTGCTTGACTCATGGAGACGGCCCCGGGCAAAGGTCAAAGAAGGATTATTGCTATCGGAGAGGTCGATTGCTCATGGGTGCCAGGATATATCGGATGGCTTGAAGGCTACCATAGATCAAATGTCTAAGGCTAGTGGAAAAACTTTCACTCTGGAAGCTGAACGCCTTCCTATTAACAGGGCTACCTATCGGGTTGCGGAATTCTTACAAGTCGACCCCATACATCTTGCTCTAAGCGCTTCTGTAGATTTTGAACTCCTGTTTACTATGGCAGAAACTGATCTTGAAAGGGCCACAAAATTATTTAAAGAACATGGATGTTTTTTCCATCCCATTGGCATAGTCAATCAAGAAAGGGAAAACCTACTTTTGGAGGAAGGGAAAAAGAAGCGTCCTCTCCCAGGGTTTGCATGGAACCATCAATCAGGGGAATTTTTAAAAAGCATATTGGTAAAAAATGCCTAAGGCAATTAAACTTTCCGTTTCTTGCGTCTGAAAAGGGACAAAAATGGATCTCAACTTGTCTAAATCAAAAGATATTTTTAATGAACACTGCTTATTTTGCGACCCTCCAAAATTTCACCAAGGAGAGCAGATTCTGCTTCAATCGGATAATTTCTATCTGTTTGCCGGGGTGGGGCCAATTGTGGAGGGATATATAATCATCGCCCCTCATCGCTGTGATGATCCACGCCTACCGCTCCGATGTCTGGCCGATTTTCCGCCTGAGTTATTGGATGAATTAGTGTTCCTGCGTGGTCTAATATCGGAGTTTTACCGAGAAAATTATCCTTATAAGCACGGCGGAATGCATTTTGAACATGGCCGGACTGGCGTATGCCTTCAAGAAAGACTGCATTTTATGCACTGCTATCACGCTCACCTCTGTTGTTACCCAGTAAGTATTCCATTGTGGCAGGATATGCGGCGTTTCGTGGTAAAAAAAATCTCTGGTTTGTATGAATTAAACCGCCTGACAGAGGGGGCTCCATATCTTCTATTCGAAAGATGCAAAGTAAATGTCACCAAAAAAAAAGATGCTGTGGAAAGGGAAGTATGGGAGGCGCACATTGCTATCATAGAAGGAGAAGATGCTATTCCCCCTCAGTTTTTTCGGAAGTTACTCGCTGCCCGACTTCAGAAACCAGATATATGGAATTGGGAAAAATATCCTGAATTGCCCTCCATTTACAACCTTATACAAAAGTTTCGTCAATGGCTCCCTAAAAAGAATAAATATGCCTTGACTATAAAGAATGATGGAATACCATATCTTAATTTTATGAAATCTGTTGTCCAAGCAAATAAAGTGGGGAATGATTATGTTGCTCAGAGTTTCTATGAAACTTGGGCGGGCCGTGAACAGTATAGAGCAATAGGCAAATTTTTGGCCAATTTGCCTTTTTATTCAGTAACTCCCGTGGAAAGCCAACCTCTCCGGCCTCGAATTTTAGATGCTGGTTGTGGTCCTGGTAACTATGTCAAAGCCTTTGACGATCTAGGTTTGGAGACGGTGGGTATCGATATCTCTACAGAAATGCTTGCCATCGCCTCCCAGGTAACCTCTCGCTCTTCTGCTCTCCCCGGTGCCTCCCCCCTGGGGTCCCCCCCTCTCATTATGGAGATGGATGCATTATCTCCCGAGTTCCCCGATAATTTCTTTGATGGTATCTGGTATAGTGCAATTTTCGTTCACATCCCCAAAATCCAAGCCCCCCGGACCTTAGCGAAACTTCATAGCATCTTGAAAGATGAAGGGGTTCTTTACCTTTCTACTCAGACCGGCGAAGGTTCGGTTGTTCGCTGGGAAGGACGTATGTTTTTTTATTACACTGAAGATGAACTGAAAAAGTTGTTCTGGGATGCTGGCTTCCAGGCGGTAGAAGAATGGGGGGACATTACCATCGGAGGCACCCAGAGCGATACCAAGAAAAAACTTTGGCGGCATTATTTGTTAAAAAAGAGGCCCTTTCAGACCGAGCCTGTCTTAGCAAATTTAGGGGAAAGAGAGCTACTTAATGAAATTAGAAAGCGGTTTCCAACAGTTGAAAAAGACCCTCTCATTCTGGGAGTCGGCGACGATTGCGCCGCCCTTAGTTTGAAACCGGGGGAAATCATGGTGGTAACGACCGACCCCTGCCCAACTCCGGTGATCAACCTTTTGGAAAATCGGCAGGATTACTGGCATGAAGGTTGGTTTTCCATGATTATCAATTTGAGTGATCTTGCCTCCATGGGTGCCACCCCCTTGGGCTTTCTTATGGCAGTGGAAGCAGAAGAAGGCATGCCTCTTAAGAAGCTGGAACGATTCTTTACTGGAGTCCGGCAGGCAGCAGACACATTTCAATGTCCGGTTATCGGCGGAAACGTGAAGGATGGCCCTCGCTTCCACTGTGTGGGGACGGCCCTGGGGGCAGTTCAGGCTGAGAGGATTCTACGTCGGGATGCGGCTGAATCTGGGGAGTTAATGGTTGTGCTGGGAGATATGGGCCATTTCTGGGCGGGAGTGATACACTACCTGGAAAACATACCCTTACGGTCTATTGAAAGAGAATTTCTCATGGGCAATCTGAAGCGTCCATTACCCAGAGTGAAAGAAGGCATGGCTTTGGTCCAAAACGGGCTATCTCGCTGTGCCATGGACAGCTCAGATGGCCTGGTAGCCTGTTTCTATGAGATTGCCCGGACCAGCCAAGGAGTGGATGTGCATCTGGACTTTTCACAGGTACAACCCCACCCACTAGTTCTTCGAGTGGCCGGAAAAGCCAAAATAGATGTAAGAAAGCTTATGCTGGCTTGGGGAGATTGGCAGTTGGTATGCACCGTGAGGAAGGAAAAACTTTCAATTCTTAAGAAAATCATGAAAGGTTTAGAGTGTCCCGTGTCAGTTGTGGGCCACCTTGAACCTGGAACAGGCCAGGTCTGGTATCATGATGGCAAGGGAACAGGTCGTCTATCCTTTGTGGCCAGTGAGCGGTTCACTCCCCATTCCTACTTTTCCCATGGCTTGGCAAGTTATTTAAAGATCATGCGTCAGACTCCCTTATATACCCCCAAATAAGTACGGGTTAGGAATCTGAGGAGCATCTTATGCCTATCAAAAAGTTTCATGAGGACTACCAACCTGTTCTCCAGAAGTTGGCTAAAGAGCGAAATTACTACCAAATTCGTCTTGGAAAAGAACTCAGTGGTTACTCTGGAGCCCATACCTATCTGGTTTACCCTGAAACTTCCCTTGGCTGCGCCAATCCACTAGTCTTAAAAGTGGGAAAGAAGTCCATCTTGGAAAAGGACTTTCGTGGTCTTGAGTTGGCAAAAAATTTTGTAACCGTTCAGCCACCCCTTTGTAGCTGAGGCAATTTTTTTTGAAAAATTGAAAAAAATGCCCTTAGGGGCTAGTTCTTTTGTGAATAATGGTGTATTCAAGGTCTTGTGGAAACAAGACCGAT
>Ga0233423_10001251_pt1 | contig 12898 bp, 12 predicted proteins | sample Watercolumn_Mata_FD_180713 | JGI IMG/M metagenome (GOLD analysis project Ga0233423, IMG submission 180713) | Freshwater microbial communities from Lake Matano, South Sulawesi, Indonesia - Watercolumn_Matano_2014_112_MG | ecosystem: Environmental > Aquatic > Freshwater > Lake | place: Indonesia... | reverse complement strand
ATCACGCATCCGGCCGGATCGAAAAGGGAACCGGGATCTGTACGGTTTTTTTCTCTTGATTGTCGATGATAGAATCATTAAAATTAATCAAAAATGACCGGACCTCATCCCGGCCGCATCGTCACGCACGACGATTTTGACGGAATCGCCAGCGCGGCCGTTGCGAGCCATGTTTTGAAAATCGACCGTTTCGCCTTCGCCGGCCCGCGCGCGATCGCGGAATCCAAGCTTTCGGTGAGCGGAACGGATGTGGTTTGCGATCTCCCCTGTCCGTCCGAATGCGGGATGTGGTTCGATCATCACGAAGGCAATCTGGAGGATTTGAAATACCGGGGAATCGACCCGGTTTCCATACCCGGTGCTTTTGCAGCGAAGCCGTCCTGCGCCAGGGTGGTGTTTGATTTTTTCTCAGCCGGGGGAAGCCTCCCGGACCGCTTCAGCCTGCTGGCGGACGAAGCGGATGTCATTGATTCATTCGCCTATGCCGGGATTGAGGAATGGAGGCGCGAGACGCCGGCCAAGATGATCGAGACCTGCCTGAAACTGGATCAGGACAAGAGTGGACGCGATCCGTTCATGGCATCCCTGGTCCGGAATCTGAGGGACCGGCCGCTTGGACAAGTCGCCGAAGACGCCGGTATCCGCGCAATGGCGCTCCGGTACAGGGCGGAAGAGGAATCCATGCTCGAACAGGTCGGGCGGGATGCCTCCTTCCTCCCGGGGGATGCCGGGAGGGAAGTGATCCTGCTCGACCTGACGAAGCACAACAGGAATCCGCGCATCGTCAAGAACCTGGCGTACCTTCTTTATCCGAAGGCCCTTGCCGTTCTTGAAATCAGGAACCGCTTCGAACGGGGCATCAAGACCAACGACCTCCATGTCTCCCTGTCCCTGAGCCTGAATCTGAACGGTGTCGAACACAGCAGGGATGTGGGCGAAATCATGAGGAGCCTCAATATCGGGGACGGCCACCGGGGGGCGGGCGCGGGAGCCCTGAGCTGCAGGTCGAAACCCGAAATGCTCAAGCGCAAGGAAAAGCTGTTGTCGGACATATACGATCTGTGGAGGAAACAGGCTCATGACTGACTGTACGAACCTGCAGCGGAACCTCAAGACCTGCAACTGCTCCTACGAACCCTGTGAACGCAAGGGCCGCTGCTGCGAATGCCTGACTTATCACAGGCGGATGAACGAGCTCCCCGCCTGCTTTTTCCCGAATGCGGTCGAAAAGACATACGACCGATCCCTGCAGCGGTTTTTGGATTTACACGAGAATGAAGCCGGGCCGAAGGCCTAAAGATCAATCCCATATGAATGGCGGCCGGGGGAATCCGGCGCGACCGGGAGGGAAAACATGCAACTGGAACTCAAGAACAAGGTGGCCTTGGTGGCCGCTTCCAGCCGGGGCCTTGGAAAGGCGATCGCATGGGGCCTCGCCCGCGAGGGAACCAAGCTGGTCATCTGCGGCCGCAACAAGGAAATCCTGGAACGAACAGCGGATGAGATCCTGCTCGAAACCGGCGTGACCGTTTTCCCCCTCGCCCTGGATCTGACGGACAAGGATCAAATCGACTGGCTCATGGCCGAAACACTGGACCTGTTCGGCCGCGTGGACATACTCGTGACGAACAACGGCGGCCCGCCTCCCGGCAGGTTCGAGGATATGACCGAAGACGACTGGCGCCGGGCCGTACAGACGACGCTCATGACTGCGGCGAGGCTTTCCAAGGCCGTGATCCCGAGCATGAAAAAACAGAAGTGGGGGCGCATCATCCACATGGTGTCCGTCACAGCCAGGCAGCCGGTGCCCAGCCTGTTTTTCTCGAACGTGATACGGCCGGCAGTCATCGGCCTTGCCAAATGCCAGTCCCAGGATTACGCGCCGGACAATATCCTGGTGAACGCCGTGCTTCCCGGATATTTTTCCACGGAGAGGATCGCCGAGCTTTTGAAGGACAAGTCGGAGAAAACGAAAAAAAGCCTCGAACAGGTGACGGCTGAAATGGTCTCGGAAATCCCACTCGGCCGAATGGGCAATCCGGAGGAACTCGCCAGCCTGGTCGTTTTCCTGGCCTCGGAAAGGGCCAGCTACATCACAGGCGCAGCCATCCAGATCGACGGAGGATTCATCAAGGGCATGCCGTGATGCAGGGCCTTGTCAATTCCCCGTTATTTCACCCACCGTGCACAGGCTGAACCCCTTCTCCCGCAGTCGGCGGATGATTTCCGGCAGGGCTTCGGCTGTGTGCCATCCCCTTCCGTTCATGTGAAAAACGATGATCGATCCGTTTCTCGCGTGCCTCAGTACATGCCGGACAAGCCTGATTCCGGATGCCGCCGTATCCGGATCGCCCGAGGCAAGGTCTTACAGGACCGTGACGAGTCCGGTTTCTCCGGCGATGCGCTCGATGCGCGGATCCGATTCTCCATAAGGCGGCCTGAAAAAACGCGCTGTCCGGCCGGTCATCCGGAACAACAGATCCTGGGTGTTCTTCAACTCCTCCGAGATTTTTTGGTTCGTCAGCCTTCCCAGATGGGGATGGGAGAAGGAATGGTTTCCCAATTCGAACAGCGGATTCCCGGACAAATCCCTTGTCTCGTCGGTGTGATCCCTCATCCATTTTCCGCTGAGGAAGAGCGTCGCCCGTGTCTGGGTCCGATCAGTAAGTCGATTATCCCCCTGTCATACGAGCCGCCCTGTCCCTGGACCGGACATGCATCAAAGGTCAGGGCGACTCTCGGCTTGTCTCTTGAACCGGAAAAAACAGCGCCGGGCGCCGCTGGGGCATCCGCATATCCCGCATTCGCATTCCCTGAATCCCCCTGGCCGTACAATCGAAACGCGGAACAGAGAAAGGCGGTGAAGACAACTGCGGGGAAGACCCTCCGCCTGAGCGGCTTGCTCGCTCCTGTTTCCCCGCATCCCGGCCACCCTCCGGTCAGGCCGCTGGATTTCAAGCGAGAGCAAAAGAAGAGCGAGGCGATGCGGGCAAGAGAATTGTCCTTGTTTTCCAGCATGCTATATTCCTCCAGCCGTCGGATCCCGGCCAAACGCCCTTGAAGCTCCCGGTCGCACGCGTCAGGCATCTTGAATCTGCAGGGAAAAGGATATCCGCCTTCACCTGCGGACCCCGCGGCAAGCCGCGGGGAGTACGCTCGCTGTCGGATCCATCCGGCGGGCAGGCGGCATCATCCCGGAACAGGGCGGGATTCCATTTCATACAGGAACTTCAGCGACTCGAGTCCGTGTATGTGCTCGATATGGGCCTTGAAATAGAAGTCGAACATTTTTCGGATGGCAGCCTTTTCGCCTTCAGAAGGTTCAAGCCTGGGCGCCTCGCCGGCAGGCGCCTGCTGCAGCCAGTAAAGGATGTCGAGCGTCCCTCCCTCCACCACCAGACCGCCTCCGGACACGCCGCAGGCGGCGCACAACAGCCCTCCGCTGGAAGCCTGGAAATATCCGCCTTCCTTGCCCAGGGAAGATCCGCAGGAAAGGCAATTGTCCCACGTGGGCTGATACCCCATCAGGCCGATGAAGCGGGTTTCGAATCGCCAGAAAACGCCTTCGGCAAAGCCGCCGGACGCGCCGTTCAGGGTGGACAGGGTCTCGGAGAGCAGATCGTAGATTTCGACGGACCTTTCCTCGCCTGCAACCGCGCGGTCAATCAGCTCGAGCGCAGCAAGGCCCAGCACGGTCCCCCGCATGTCTCCGAGCAGGCGCATATGCGGATCCACGAGGTCGGAGCGCGAAAGGAGCTGGAGTTCCCTCGTCCGTTTATCGTAATACTCGATGGAAATACGCGAGAGCGGCTCCAGGCATCCCCTGAATTTGCTCTTCAGCGCCCGGCCGCCCTTGGCCATCAGTTTGACCTTGCCGTGATCGCGCGAATAAACGGAGAGGATCCTGGAGGATTCTCCGAAATTCCATCCCTTGAGAACAACGGCCTCCGTCTTCAGAATGCCCATGTGGAATCCCCCGGCTCCGCAAGGCGGTTCGCATCCCGGTTCTGGTCATATAGAAAATTGGCCAGAAGAACCAGCTCCGAAACACTGCAGTCCTCGGGCCTGGCCGACAGGTCTACCGGGAGCGGCGCGGGATAATCCGGACCCGGGAGAAAAGGCCTGACGGTGTTTCTGAGCATTTTCCTGCGCTGATTGAACAGGGCTCGAACAACACGGATAAAAAATTCCCAGTCGCTGACCGGGAACCGCGGATGGTCCAGAAAAACGGCCTGGACGACCGCCGAATCCACTTTCGGTACGGGTGAAAAGGATTTCTTCGGCACCTGGAAGAGAAGCCGCACATCCGAAACCAGCTGAAAAATCACGGATGGGATGCCGTATTCCTTCGAGCCCGGAGGCGCAGCCAGGCGCCTGGCCACCTCCCGCTGCAGCATCACGGTCATGTCCTTCACAAAGCCTCTCTGTCCGAGCACATGGAACAGGATGGGGGAAGTCAGATGGTAGGGGATATTCCCGATGACGCGTATCTTCCGTCCCTGCGCAGGGAGGGATTCGAACCGGACCGCCAGGATGTCGGACTGCATGATCGTCAGGCGCCCGTCCCGGCCGAACCGCTGCTCCAGCCATTGAACGCATCGCTCGTCCAGCTCTACGGCGATGACCGTGCCTGCAGCCGTGCCGAGCAGCCATTCGGTCAAAACGCCTTCACCCGGGCCGATTTCCAGGACAACATCTCCCTGCTCAAGTCCCAGACTCTCAGCCATGAGCCTCGCGACATTCCGGTTCCTGAGGAAATTCTGGCTGAACCGCTTGCGGGGACGTATGCCTGAGCGGTCGGGGTTCATGGATACAGACCGAAAAGCCGTATGGCGTTTTCCGTGGTTGACCGGGCCAGTTCGTCCGTGGATACTTCGATGAAGGCAGCAAGCCGATCCGCGATATGCGGCAAAAAGGCGGGTTCGTTCCGTTTCCCCCTCAGGGGGACAGGAGTCATATAGGGAGAGTCTGTTTCCAGTACCATGCGGTGCAGGGGAACGGAACGCACCGCATCCCATCCGCGGAAATTCTTGAACGTGACGACGCCTGTGAAGGAAATGTGAAATCCGCGGCTCAGCACCATCCTGGCCTGTTCTGCCGTGCCGCCGAAGCAGTGAAACACGCCCTGCCAGGGTCCCTCGGAGACGGCGTCAATGAGTTTCAGCGCGTCGTCCATCGCCTCTCGCACGTGCACAATCACCGGCAGCTTCAATTCCCTGGCCAGGTTCAATTGAAGGGTGAACCAGCGTTTCTGCACATCAGGGGGGGAAAAATCATAATGATAATCCAGGCCGATTTCACCGAGTGCGACTGTACGCGGCCGGCCGAGAAGGCCCCGCAGTTCTGCGAGGTCGGATTCAGCGGCCTTCGAAGCCTCGTGCGGATGAATGCCCGCAGCTGCATAGACGCGCGGGTCCGAGGCATTGCCCGCCGCCTTGCGGCTCGTGGGGATGTCCGTCCCGACGTCGATGACTGCCGAAACACCGTTCTCTTCCGCACGCCGGAGGACATCCTCCAGGTCCGTATCGAACGGCTGCGTATTCAGATGCGAATGCGTATCGATGATCATCAGCTGATGATGCGGCCCGGTTCCACGTCTCCGTCCGCGGTGAGCAGCCTGTGTCCGGCCCCGGTCTGCACGGCCAGGAGCATCCCATCGGACTGGACGCCGCGGATCTGTGCCGGCTTCAGATTGGCCACAACGATGATGGTTTTCCCCACTAGGGATTCCGGAGTGTAAGACTGCGCCACGCCGGCCACGATCTGGCGTTTCTCCGAGCCCAGATCGATCTGCAGCCTGAGCAGGCGGTCGGAACCGGGCACGGCCTGGGCCTCCAGGACCTTCGCGGTTTTCATTTCCACCTTTTTAAAGGATTCGATGTCGATGCGGCCTTCCCCGGCTTCCGGAGCCGCATTCCCGGCATCGAGGGCCTGCAGTTTCCGGATCTCCTGCCCGATCACGTCGTCCTCTATCTTGGTAAAAAGGATTCCGGGTTTGCCGAGCGCATGCCCTTCAGCCAGATCCGGCTTGCCGGCATTGTCCCAATCCGCACTTTCATCCAGGTTGAGCATCACCCGTAGTTTTGCGCTGCTGGAGGGAAGAATCGGTGCCATGAGCACCGACACGGTTTTGGCCACCTGCAGGCAGACGTTCAGGGTTTTACCGCAGGCCTCGGGATCCGTCTTCCGCTTTTCCCAAGGCGCGGAATCGTTGAAATACTTGTTGGCTGCCCGGCACAGGTCCATGAAAACCTTGGTCCCCTGCCGGAACTCGAAGGCTTCCAGAAGCGATCCCATCCGGCCCGGCGCATCGGCTGCAGCCTGCAGGATGTCCTTGTCCATGGCGGAAAGCCTGCCCCTCGGTGGCACTTTCCCCGCGTAGTACCGTTCGACAAAGGTCAGCGTCCGGTGTATGAAATTGCCGAGGATGTCCGCGAGTTCGTCGTTGTTCCTGTTCTGGAACTGCTTCCAGGAGAAATCCGTGTCCTTGTTTTCCGGGGCATTGGCAGCCAGGGTGTAACGCAGTGGATCGGGCGGAAAAACCTCCAGGTAATCCTTGACCCAGACGGCATAATTCAGGCTCGTGCTGATCTTCCTGCCCTCGATCGTCAGGTATTCATGTGCCGGTATGGCTTCGGGAAGCACGTATCCACCCACGCGCTGCAGCATCATGGGAAACAGAATCGCATGAAAAACGATATTGTCCTTGCCGATGAAATGGATGAGACGCGTTTCCGGGTCGCACCAGTAATCCTTCCACTTCTCCGGCTTGCCTTCATTCTCAGCCCATTCCTTCGTAGAGGAGATGTATCCGATCGGCGCGTCGAACCAGACATAAAGCACTTTCCCTTCCGCGTCCGGGAGGGGCACCGGAACACCCCAGGCAAGGTCCCGGGTGATCGGCCTGTCTCCGAGGCCTTCGTTGTACCAGCCCAGGCTGTAGTTGCGCACATTCTCTTTCCAGGTCTTCGAATCGAACCAGGTTTTCCAGGCGTCCGCAAACCGTCCCATGGGAAGATACCAGTGCCGGGTGTCCTTCAGCACGGGCCTGGACCCGTCGACCTTGGAAACCGGATTGATCAGTTCCCGGGGTTCCATCCATTTGCCGCATTTGTCGCACTGGTCGCCGCGCGCCCTTTCGTACCTGCACACGGGACAGGTGCCCTCGACATACCGGTCCGGCAGGAAACGCTTCGATTTCTCGCTGTAAAACTGTTTTTCCGTCTTGATGACCAGGTCGTTCTGTCCGTGCAGCTTCTTGAAGAATTCCTGGGCCGTTTGATGATGCACCTGTAGGGATGTCCGCGAATAATTGTCGAAGCGGATACCCAGGTCCTGGAAACTCTTTTTGTTCAGGGCGTGGTATCGGTCCACCACATCCTGCGGCGTGATCCCTTCCTTGTCCGCCGTGACGGTGATGGGGACGCCGTGCTCGTCCGAGCCGCAGATGAAGAGCACGTTCCGGCCTTTCAGGCGCTGGTACCGGACGTAGATGTCCGCCGGAAGGTAAGCCCCGGCGATGTGCCCCAAATGGAGCGGCCCGTTGGCATAGGGCAATGCGCTAGTGACGAGGATTTTTGGATGGGGATTTTTTTTCAAACCGCTTGACCTCTCTGGGTTTCTTCTTTTTCGGCCGGGACGGCCGTGAGGATATGCTGCCTTCCTTCGGAGGATTTTCATTCAGGTACTGCTTGAGGATCTCAAGGGAAATTTTCTCCTCGTCGCTCTCCGCGAACTGCAGCGTGGCCGATTCCTCGAACACGTCGATCTTCGTGAGCACGGCCGGCCCCCGCGGCGTCTGGATGTGGGTGCCGATGTCGGGGAATTTCTTCAGGGTCTCCGAATAGAGCTCCCGTTCGTAGAGAAGGCAGCACATGAGCCGCCCGCAGGCGCCGGAAAGCTTGGTGGGATTCATGGCCAGGTTCTGTTCCTTGGCGAACTGCGTGACGACCGGCTCGAATTCCCGGAGGAATGTCGTGCAGCAGAGCTTGCGCCCGCAGATGCTCACGCCGCCGATGCGCTTGGCCTCGTCCCGCACGCCGATCTGGCGCAGCTCGATTAGGGTCCTGTAGCGGGCAGCCAGGTCGCGCACCAGAGCCCGGAAATCCACGCGCTTCTCGGATGTGAAATAGAACGTGATCTTGTTCCGGTCGAACTGGTATTCAACGCCCACCAGTTTCATGGACAGGCCGTGCTCATCGATCCGCTTGCGGCAGTCCTGAAAGGCCTCGGCTTCCAGCCGGGCATTCTCCTGGAGAGTCTGAAGGTCCTTGGCCCCGGGCCTTCTGAGGATCAGGGGGTGCTTGCCCTCGCCTGCCCTTTGGTCCACCAGATATCCCATGTTGACGACCAGGCCCAGGTCCTCCCCCTTTTCCGCCTGCACGATGACATGGTCTCCTATGACAAAGGGGAATTCCTGGGGATTGCTGTAAAATCCCCTGCGGCCGCCTTTGAATTCAACTTCCAATATTTTGGCCATGAATGCTTCTTTCCGCTGTTACGCTCCTGCAGCGCATCAAAGCGCTTCCCAACTCATGTATAATTACATTAAGGTAAACATTTTTACCGATCAAATCAATAGCCTGTTCCGTGTGGGCGAGCGCCGATTCCAGCCCCGGACCGGACCATCGGTCCCTGATCCCGCCCAGCCTGGATGCCATGTCCGCATGGATCAACCGCTGGTCCGCACCCGCATCGAGTTGCAGCAGGTCCCGGAGCAGGCCCTGGAGGATCTCCATCCAGGTGATGAAACCGTTTTTGTCCCACTGGCTCAGCATCTGGTCGGTTTCGGTGAACACGTGCAGGCGTTTCCCTCTCCCGCAGGCCTCCAGAAACCGGAATGCCGCCTCCCTTCGGGCTTCGAATTCGGAATCCAGGAAACCCAGGGCCTTCTGGATGCTCCCGCCGGAAAGGCGGGAAAGGAGTTCCGCCTTTTTCCCTTCCATCCCCCAGCGGACTTTCAGCGCCCGGCAGACCGTTTCCTCGTCCAGGGGAGGGAAACGGAGCATCTGGCATCTGGAGAGAATCGTCGGCAAAATACGCGACGGATTCTCGGTTGTGAGCACAAGATAGGTCCCGAACGGCGGCTCTTCCAGCAGTTTGAGCAGGCTGTTTGCAGCCGCGACCGTCATTTCTTCGGCATGTGAAAGGACGATGACCCTGGCCTTCCCGTCCGCAATCCGGAGGCGCGTATCCTGTTTCAGCAGGCGTATCTGGTCTATCCCGATGACAGGCAAGGTTGAGATTTCCGGGCTGAACGATACCGGAAGATAAGGGTTTTCCACCCGCGCCAGATGCCTCTCGCGTATGATTTCCTGGTAACGCTCCACTTTCATGGCCTTCGGCCTTGCAGGAACAGGCAGCATGAAACGGAAAGCCGGATGCTCGAGCCTGAGGATGCGCCTGCAGGCCGGGCATTCGCCGCACCCCCCCTTTTCAGCGTCCTCGCAGTTCAGCGCAAGGCCGAGCCCGGCGGCCATGGCATCCTTGCCGACTCCCGCATCCCCGAAAAACAAATAGGCATGCGCCAGATGACCCTGCCGGATGGCGGAGAGCAAAAAGGATTTGATTTTTTCTTGGCCGAATGCTCGCTCGAATGCCATCCCTCACCTCAAAAGCCAGGTCGCCGGATTCTGATGATTCGATTCCTTCCAAACCTGAAAGTGGAGCACAGGCCCGTACAGGCTCTTCGAATCGCCCAGGATGCCGAGAACCTCGCCGCTCGCCAACTGGTCGCCCGAATTCACATTCACCTGTTCGAGATGCCCGTACACGGTGAAGTATCCGTTTCCATGATCCACCAGAACCAGATTGCCCATGCCCCGCATCCAGTACACGGATAGGATCTGGCCCGCCGAAACGCAGCGGACAGGCGCCTTTTCTTCTGCCAGGATGTCGATGCCCAGATTCTCCATCACGGTATTGAGCTCCGGGTTTTTGTAAAGACCGTAGTTCGAAACAATGCTCCCCTGAAACGGCCATGCCAGACGGCCGCGTTGAGTTTCAAAGGGTGCGGTTTCGTACCGGATATCCGCCTTTTTCCTCTCCTGCACAGCCTGGGCGATCCTGCTCTGTATCTCATTCTCCGCCAGTTTCTTGAGCCGCAGCTTCTCCCGCTCCGTCTCGATGTTCCTGCGTATGCCTGCAATCAGGTTTTCATGTGACTTCTTCCTGCTTTCCAGTATTTCGGATTGCTGCAGATTCTCCCGCATCAATGCCGCATTGGCCAGCTTCTCCCTTTCCAGGGACGCGCGTTTTTCCTGTATGTCCGCTTCCGCCTTCTTGAGCTTGCGGATGTTTCTGTCGTCGTTCGAGAGTATCAGTTTCTGATACCGCATCCAGACAAGCGCCTGGTTGAAATTGGACAGATGGATGAGCACGTTCCAGTCCGCCACCCGGCCCCTCTTGTACATAGCCACCATCCGCCTGGAGACCGTCCTCTGAAGCCTTTCGCGCCTGTCGATGCTCTGCTCGAGAAGCGTCTGCGTCCTGTTGATCTCCGCATTGTTGATCCGGATGCTGTGCTCCAGTTTCCCGATCAGGGCCTTGAGCAATCCCATCTCCCTTTCCAGATCCTCGAGCTTTTCGACTGCGGATCTCTCCTGTTTCTCCCCCTCCCTCAGGGAGATCTCGAGCTCGCGTATCTGTCTCCGCACCGCCTCCAATTCGACTTTCTCGTTCTGGGGATGGAGTGGGGATGCGAAAACGATCAAAAGCGCTGCACAGAACAGCAGCCGGAAGCCCCCAGCCGCACGCGGCGGGGAATCTTTGATCCGCAGGGAAGACGGCATTACTATTTGCTCGCTTATTCCGCGGCAAGCCGCAGGGGATGCGCTCGCTGTCAGATTCATACAACGGCGCAAACTTCTTTATCCTCTCGACTGGCGTTTGTCCGTGTCATCCAGGCCGAGCCTCCTCATGAAGGAAGGCGCCCCTCAGACGCCGGTACAGCCCGGCAGCCAGAGCGAATTTGACGCCTTCCCCGGGCAGGAAGACTGCAAATCCGGTCCATACCGCATGGATGAAAGATACCGATGCTCCGGAGATCCAGTTCAAATTGGCGTAGAGGCCGATCGTCCCCGCCCCGAGTATGATGAGGATGGCACAGATCCCGGCCCAGAGAAGAGTCCTGGTCGAACAGGGATCCGAGACCTTTTCGATCATGGCGCCCAGCACCCAGGCTGCGCAGGGAAAACCGATCAGATAGCCGAATGTGGGATGAAGCACATAGGCCGGTCCTCCTCCTGCAGAGAAAACCGGAAGCCCCGCGAGGCCTGCCGCGAGATAGACAGCCTGGCTGATGAATCCCGAAGTTTTACCGAGCCACATCCCCGAGAGATACACAAATAATGTCTGCAGTGTCAGGGGCACTGGCACGAACGGGATTCTTATCCATCCTCCCAGGGCAGTCAGTGCAGCGAACAGGGCAGTCAGCAGGACCCTCCGGGTCCGGTTGAGACTCCCGGCCTCATGCGATGCGCCCGCCCGCAGGCTGTCAGCAGGAGAACCTTCGATCTTCGGGGAAGTGACCATTGTCGTCCATTCGCCGGCGCCTGACAGACGCACGGCATTCTTCATTGAGGCGATTGCGCCCGCCTTCTCATGAACCCAGGCATGACGATAAACCGCTGAGGCTGGGTGTATCGTAAAAGTTTACGCAATTGCCTGGAAAAAATCAATTTGATTTTCCAAAAACAGGGCCTCTTGCATTTTGCCTTGAATTCTCGTATCTTTTTAACGATGAACCGTTTATCAGCCCTGACAGGCCTCCTGTTCCTTTTTGCCGGTTTACTGTATGCATCTGCAGACCCGGATCGCATCGAAATCGATTTGGGCATTGATGCCGGACCTGCCATACAGGACGCTTTTCTCCCGGTCCGCCAGATCAGCCGCCCCCGCATCGCGCTTGCACTCGGAGGCGGCGGAGCCAGGGGACTTGCCCAGATCGGCGTGCTTAAGGTCATGGAACGGTACGCCCTGCCCGTCGATGCAGTGGCAGGTACGAGCATGGGCGCGGTCATCGGAGGCCTCCTGTCCGTGGGATACACGGCAGCAGAGCTGGAAAGCCTGGCCTGTTTGGTAGAATGGGACAGTATCATACACGACATGCCTGCGCGGAAGCAGCTGTTCCTCGGCCAGAAAGAGGAGAAGGAACGGTTCCTGATTCAGGTCCGGTTCAGGGGGCTTTCCCCGGACATACCGAGCGCCTACACAAGCGGACAGAGAATGACGGATCTTCTGAACGAATTGGTGCTCAAGGCGCCGCTCCCCGCCTTGTCGGACTTCGACCTGCTCCCCATCCCGTTCGTGGCGGTGACGACTGACCTGCTTACAGGCCGGAAGGTTGTCCTGAAATCCGGATCCCTCGTGCAGGCCATGCGCAGCAGCATGGCCATCCCCCTGCTTTTCACCCCCATCCGCATGGACTCCCTGCTCCTCGTGGACGGCGGCCTGGTGCAGAACCTGCCTGTTTCAGAGGCGCGTTCTTTGGGGGCGGATCTCATCCTGGCTGTGGACACGTCCTCGAAGCTCAGGACAAGAGATGCCTTGGACGCCCCCTGGGAAATGGCGGACCAGGTCACAACCATCATGCACCAGGAAAAGCTCATGGAGCAGATGGATTCTGCGGATGTGGTCATTCAACCGGAGCTGAAAGGTATTACCAACACGGATTTCGGGGATGTCAGAGGTCTCATCGCAGCCGGGGAGAAGGCGGCCGAATCCTCCATCCCGCTCATCCTCCATTACCTGGATTCGCTGGGCGGTAAAGACGATTCGAAACAATATGAAGTAAGGCGCATCGAACTTTCAGGAATCCGGCGCATGGATCCGGACCTCATCAGGGCGAAAATACAGCTGGAAACGCTGAGCCCCGTGTCCATCCCGGAGATGAAATGGG
>Ga0233423_10001250_pt1 | contig 12906 bp, 13 predicted proteins | sample Watercolumn_Mata_FD_180713 | JGI IMG/M metagenome (GOLD analysis project Ga0233423, IMG submission 180713) | Freshwater microbial communities from Lake Matano, South Sulawesi, Indonesia - Watercolumn_Matano_2014_112_MG | ecosystem: Environmental > Aquatic > Freshwater > Lake | place: Indonesia... | reverse complement strand
ATCGTCCCTGCTAGGAAGAAACCAGCGAGAACAACTGTCTTTGCTCCCTATAGGCCCTGGGACATCTGGACCGACTTCGACAACTTATTTGACAACTTCCGTTCAAGTTTTGAAGAGTTCCTGTTGCCACTGGCGACTCCTTTCAGTCAAGGAAAAATTACAACCAGAGCCGAAATAAAACCATCAGAAGTTGCACTATTAATTGATGATTTTGATCAATTGCCTGAAGTTGCAGAATGGCAGAAATATATGTATGCTAAAAACTTAAGCGAAAAAACCATTAAAGGTCGCGGGAATAATTGGAATAACGGACACGCCCAAGCCCCACGCCGAGGACACCATAAGGGAACTGAAGAGGACTGGGCTCTAGGTGATCATGCTGACGGGCGACAACGAGAGGGTCGCCAAGGCGGTCTCGAAGACCCTAGGCATAGAGAGGTTCATTGCTGGCGTTCCACCGAACGAGAAGGCTAATGAAATAGCCAAGCTCCAGTCTGAGGGGAGGGTTGTGGCCATGGTGGGGGATGGGATAAACGACGCGCCAGCGCTTACCCAGGCGGACGTGGGGATAGCCATAGGAAGCGGGACAGAGATAGCCAAGGAGGCCGGAGGGATCATCCTCACGAAAGGGGACCTCATGGGCGTGGTCTCAGCCATAGACTTGAGCGGGAAGACCGTGAGGAAGATCAGGGAGAACATGTTCTGGGCACTGATCTACAACTCTGCGGGCATACCCATAGCAGCGGGGGTTCTGTACCCAGCGCTCGTCCTGAGACCGGAGATAGCCTCGCTGGCGATGGCGCTCAGCTCGGTCTCGGTTGTCTCTAACTCCCTGCTACTCAAAAGGTACAAACAGTAGCATTATGCTTCAAAAACTAGGAAAGATTTTTCAACCTCCCTTTAAATTGAATAAGAGCGATGCCTATGACCACCGTATTCACCGTGGATTCAGGAAGATGTTCCCATAAGACTCGGATCGTGGCGGAGCTTGGGCAGGGCGGTATGATAAAGCTCGATATCACCTCCACATGCACCAACATCAAGAGATACGGAGAGAAGTTCAAGGAGATCGGCATAAGGGACTTGGCGAGGCCCATTCTTGTGAACCCGGCTTACATTGCGGCGAGCGGCACGGTCGGTCCCGAGTGCATGGTTCCACCCGCTGTTATAAACACGAGCTGGACCGAGGCTGGGATGATCGCCAGAAGCCTGCTGAGGCAGTATCCCGCGCAGGTCTTGAGATATGAGGGCGACCAGAGGTAGTGCCTAATCGGAACCGCATAGTCTCATAATTATCTCGGCGTAGACCTTGGTTGCCTTCACCATATAGTCTATTCGAACGTACTCGTTGGGTGCGTGGGTTAGGTTCTCCTCGCAGGGCGAGAGACCCACGGTGGGTATTCCGAGGACGCCCATCGAATAGCCCCCATCAGTCGCAAAGTCCCAGCGCTGTATCTTTGGCGGATTTGATAGAACCGCCCCCGTAGCCTCTGATACGGTCTTGACCAAGGAATGCCCTGCATCAATGGTGAAGGCGGGCATGTACTTCTGTCCCTTAAACCTTACGCCCGTATAGGTTCGCCCCTCAGCCTCAACTACCTTTACGTTTGCGTCCACCTTTGCCGCACTCAGCTTGGTTCTTATCCTCTGCGATATCGTCTCCAGCGTCTCGCTGGGCAGGAACCGGTAGTCCACCCACATCCTGCACATCTCGGGCACCACATTGTGGGCGCCGGGCGAGCACAGGATATCGGTCAGTGCCGTGGAGCTCTTGCCGAGGAGCGGGTGCGCCTCTTCAGCCTCAAGCTCCTTCGAAAGCGCCTCTATCGAGGAGATGACCGGGGCTGCTTTGTAGATGGCGTTCTCGCCCCTCCAAGGTGCGCTCGCGTGGCAAGATCTCCCCTTCGTGGTGATCTCCAGCTCAGTCCTGCCCCTGTGCCCCACCGCCACATTCAGGCTCGTCGCTTCCCCCGATACCACGTAGTCCGGGCTTTGATCCTTCAGCGTCTCGTCCAGCAGGACCTTCATGCCGATGCAGTAGGTGAGCTCCTCCATTATCACTCCAGTGAAGAGGACATCACCCTTGACGCCGCCTGACGCCCTTACAGCCTCCATCGCCAAGATCATGGGTGCCCAGGCGCCCTTCGTGTCCGCGGCCCCCCTTCCGTAGATCTTGCCGTTCTCCACCGCCCCGCTGTAGGGAGCATGCTTCCAGGACTCCGGAGGGCCCGGAGGGACGTGGTCGAGGTGCACATTGAACGCGAGCGTCCTCTTCCTGCCAGCGCCACGACCCCTCATAGCCCCTACGACGTTTCCCACAGAGTCTACCTGCACCTCCAGTCCTGCGGTCAGCAACTCTTCGGCGAGCACCTTAGCTACGTCACCCTCAGACCCGCTCGGACTTGGAGTCTTTATGAAACGGACGGTGGAGTCGACCAAGCGGTCTACCCTAGAGTCGATATATTCGTGGATCCTCTTTCTGACGGACGTGATACCACCCTGATCAGATCACGTTTTTGTTATCCTCTCCCTGTACCTCTGCCACCGGTAGTAGGCCGCTAGAGCGGATACAGCTCTCTCAGGTATGGGATAGGCGGGAATGTTCCTCTCATCCAGTTTTCGCATTGCATCCTCGCACTGCGGACCCCCCACGAAGCTGGTGACGACGGTCTTATCGCACCGCTGGGACTCGCAGACGTCCACGATGGACTTGGCTATGGCGACGGGATCGGTTATCGCGGTCTGGCAGTAGAGGACTATTATGGAGCCGATCCTTTGGTCCTTCATGGCAAGCTCCACAGACCTGTAGTAGCTGTCCTCGTAGGCCTGCCCCGTTAGGTCGACGGGGTTCCTGAAGTTCCCGAAGACTGGCATGAGCTCCTTGAACTCAGTTTGCAGGTCATCTGGGAGGGTCCAGATCGTGATGCTGGACTCCTCACAGGCGTCGGTGGTCATAACACCAACGCCTCCGCCGTTCGTGATAATCAGGCAGTTCTCGTTGGGCGGCGGGGGCTGCATCGTCATCAGCTTCACCCAGTCGAAGGCCTGCGCGAGGTCGAAGGCCCTCAGCGCCCCGCTCTGCCTGAAGGCTGCCTCGTAAATCTTATCGGATCCGGCGAGCGACCCTGTGTGTGAGGTGGCAGCAGACGCGCCCTTCTCAGTTCTGCCGGACTTTAGTACAACGACCGGCTTCTTGGCGGTGATCCCCTTGAGGGAGTCTATCAGGCGCCTTCCGTCCTTTGCACCCTCGATGTACACCAGAACCGCCTTCGTCTTCTCGTCATCCGCAAAGTAATCCAGCATATCGGCCTCATCGATATCCGCCTTGTTGCCCATGCTGACGACCGCGGAGACGCCTATGCGATAGAGATTCGTCCAGCCCATCATGGCTATGCCGAGGGCGCCGCTCTGCGTGACGAAGGCGATGCTCCCTGGAAAGACGCGCGAGAGCCCGAAGGTGGCGTTCATCCTTGAGGGGGCGTAGTAAAGTCCGAAGATGTTGGGGCCCAGCATCCGCATGCCGTACTTCCGGAGGATTGAGAGGATGCGCTCCTCCAGCTCGACGTTGCCAACCTCCTTGAAGCCTGAGCTTATGACTATTAGCGCCTTCACGTCCTTCTGCCCGCACTCCTCTAGGACGTCTGGGACGTAGACCGCAGGCACCGCGATGACGGCAAGGTCCACCTCGCCCGGTATGGACCTCACGGAGGTGTAGGACCTCAACCCCATGACGTCCGCGCCCTCCGGATTTACGGGGTAGATCCTCCCCTCGTAGCCACCCGCCAAGATGTTGCTGACGAGCTCGTACCCAATCTTCTTGGGGTTCTTCGAGGCACCTATCACGGCAATGCTCTTCGGGCAGAATAGCTTGTCGAGCGCACTCATTTTGCAACACTGCTCGCTTGAAACCGGCGATGTATCTCAATTCAGCATCTCAATAGATACATTTACCGAGGAAACATCTATAATATATTATTATGGTTTGCGAGTAAGGAGCAGAGAGAGAATGTGATCAAATGACCGAACTCTTTGAGATCCCTGACGGAACGCCCCTCATGGGTGCCGTGACCTTCGGTCTTATTGACAGGGGGACCAACGTGATACAGGTCAGACCATCTACGTCATGCCCGCTCAACTGCATCTTCTGCTCCACCGACGCCGGGCCATGTAGCCGAAGGAGGAGGGCGGAGTACGTCGTGAAGCTGGATCACATGATGGAGTGGCTCAGGGAACTCGTCAAGGTAAAGGGGGACGGGGTGGAGGTGCACATAGACACGGTGGGCGACCCCTTCACTTACCCACGGCTCGTGGAGCTCGTTCAGGAGATAACGGAATTGGAAGAGATAAGGATCGTCTCAATGCAGACCCACGGGCACTTGATGAACGAGCGGATCCTCGGCGAGTTGGCGGAGGCTGGGCTCTCGCGGATAAATCTGTCTGTTGACGCCCTCGATCCGGAGCTGGCGAAGAAACTTTCGGGGACGAAGGAATACGATGTCGAAAAGGTGATAGCGAACATCAGGTACGTCTTCGAGAATACCTCTATAGACGTTCTGTTAGCGCCGGTGTGGGTTCACCCGCTGAACGACTCGGAGCTGGAGGGACTGATTGCCTTGGCAAAGGATATAGGCGCAGGGAGGAGGAGCCCCCCGCTCGGGATCCAGAAGTGCGAGTTCCACAGGTTCGGCAGAAGGACGAAGGAGATGAGGCATGTGACATGGTACGCCTTTTACAGGTACCTTAGGGAACTCGAGAAGAAGACGGGGATGAAGCTTGTAATCAGGGCATCGGACTTTGGGATAAAGCCTGCTAGGACTGTGGAGGCACCGTTCAGGGTTGGGGAAAAGCTGATGGTTAGGGTCGTGGGACCGGGCTGGCTCAGAGGCGAGAGCCTGGCAGTGACGAGGGACATGAGGTGGGCAGTAACGGTTGTGGGGGAGGAGTTGCCAGCGGGCGAGGAGGTCAGGGTGCGCCTGCTTAGGACCAAGGACAGCATACTGGTGGGTAGGCATTCTTGATCTAAATGCCGTTTGCCCGAAAAATATATTTAGACAGCATGGTAAAGGGGTAAACGTGCCAAAAGTAATCCATTTTGAGATATACGTGGATGACCCGGATAGGGCGATAAAGTTCTACGAAAAAGTGTTTGGCTGGAAGATCGGCAAATGGGGCGGTCCCTTAGACTATTGGTTGGTCGAGGCCGGTAAAGGCAAGGAACCGGGCATAAATGGCGCGCTTATGAAGCGCATGGACCCTCGCGCTACAACCATCAACACAATCAGCGTGCCCTCGGTGGACGAGTTCGTTAAGAAGATTGAGAAAGCCGGAGGCAAGAGGATAACCAAAAAAGAGGCCATCCCAGGCATCGGATACTTCGCCTACTGCCAAGACACGGAAGGAAACACCTTCGGGATTATGGAAAGTGATAAATCAGCCAAATGAACGGTGGCCATTCTATGGGCGTATAGGGCTCTCAGGGAGTGGGTGGCGTAGCCCCTCCGGGTACAGTACTCCGGAGCATTAATGGCGGTCCAAGAACAAGACGCAGTGGGGCCATTTCTTTCTCAGTTCGCCAGTCCACTTCTCTATGAGCTCCTTTTGATCCTTACCTGCAATTTTCCTCAATTCTTCTTTTACTGTCGGGTAATTCTCCTCCAGCCACCCAAAGTTTTTACATTCCGCAAGTTGGGCACACTGGCTACAACTGGTCACCTTCTTATCCACGGCGCAGATTCTAATCCCACATGACGGATTTCCGCCACCCTTTAGGCATCCCGGACACATGGACATTGTTTGTATAAACTTAAGTCCCTTCATAAACTCCTTGAAATCAAAGTCCTTGGGGACCCACCTCTCAAGTTCGGATCTCTTTGCTAGCTCCTTAAACCTTCTTGCCACTTCAAGTATTGCCCCGTTACCACCTGGACAACTGCCGCACCAAATTCCGCAATAGCCGATTTGATCCTTCACGTTATCAAAGGGACGAACTTCCAATAGCATTTCCCCAATGACATTATATTGAATTCTGAATATCATGATGATATAAGATTTGTCGCTTAAATAGAATTCTCGTTGCGTTGTTTTAATCTGCTTAATGACAGGTTGGACGGTTTAAAAATTTCAATAAAATGTTGAGAGTACGGTTACTGGGACGTAAACGGCATTATTATTAATGGGCGATGACTTTTCGATGGTGTGGTTTGGATGGATCTCAAGATGGAGACGAAGAGGGGCGCGGTGGCCGGGCTACTTCTATCCACGTTATTCTGGGGGATATCATTCCCCCTCATAAAGGTAGCCCTGGGAGAAATTGACCCTTTTTTCTTCATCTCTGTTAGGTTCGTGTTGGCTGCCTTCATTGTTGTAGGGCTTTTGTTAGCCTTGAGGAGATCCGTCGTCAGGCTACTGAACAACAGGATACTCTGGATAGTAGGGATAACCAATGCTGCCGGGTTCGTCATGGAGTTCTACGGTCTAACTATGACGACGGCCTCCAAGGCCTCGTTGCTCGTGAACGTCAACGTCGTATTCATGGCAATATTCAGCTACCTCCTGCTGAAGGAGAGGATAAACGGCAGGGCTAAAGCAGGCATACTCGTAGGACTCATAGGCGTCTTTCTAACTACCACAGGTGGAGACCTGGCGATCCTGCGGAGCGGTTCCGCGGTGGGCGACCTAATAATATTCGTCGGCGGGATAATATGGGCATACTCAAACATCTACAACAAGAGGGCGGTGACCGAACTCTCCCTGTCGCCCATGGACGTCACCGAGTCCATGACCCTGACGAGCGCCATCGCGCTGGTACCTATCCTGCTCATATCGCCCATGAGTTTTAAGGTTACGCCCTTCTCAGTTTCAGCCCTCCTGTATGTGACGGTGATCTGCACCATCTTCGGATTCTTCCTCTTTTACAAGGCCCTCAAGACGCTCACAGTAGTAAACGCTGGAATCGTGATGCTATTCGAGATAGTCGTGGCCATAGTTACCGCGAGCATATTTCTGGGAGAGACCATACCTCCTCTGGGCGCTGTGGGAGGGGTCCTCATAGGGACGGGCATAGTGCTGGTTTCTTAAAATCGACTTAAGGAGACCATAACACAACAAAAAAGGAGAAAGTAAGTTACTTTATGGAGACTTTCGTCTTCGGTTTTGGCGCTTTTTTGGGCAGTACGATCGTCAGAACGCCGTCTTTCAGGTCTGCCTCTACTCCCTCGGTCTTTACTTCCTCAGGAAGCTCTAACATCCTGTGGAAGGATTCGCAGCTCCGTTCTCTGCAGATATACTTCTTTGTCCTCTCGTCGTACTTCCATCCTGTCATTGCCTTTATCTCGACCACATCATTGGTTACTTCGATGTTTATATCTTCCTTCTTGAAACCGGGCATCTCTGCGGTTAAGAGAAAATCCTTGCCTCTATCCTCTAGATCCACGTATGGGACTCTAGTCTCAATAGTGGGCATCGTCAACATTGCCCTTGTTATTAACCGTTCTTTAGCTCTCATTAGAGTTCTGTATAGGCTAGTTGGATCATCCGCTCTGAGCATCCTAGCTATTTCCATCAAGTTCCCTTTGGTTTTTTTCCACAAGTCAATAAATTCTTCGTCACTTACAACTTTTGGTCTTCCTGTCATACCTATCGCCTTTATGTCAAATATAGGTAACGCATAAAATTTAAAGCTTTCTATCAGATATAGATGCTATATAAATACAACAATAGGTAACGCATAAAATTTAAAGCTTTCTATCAGATATAGATGCTATATAAATACAACAATTCATGGGGGGGATTTGGTAATGCCTGTAAGAATTAGTGATATGATGAAAGTGAGTTGGGCAACTGTAAATATACCTGAGGAGCTTCTTGATCAAGTTCGAGAAATCGTAGAGAACCATAAAGATTTGGGTTACGCTTCAAGTTCTGAGTATATCCGTGATGCAATAAGAATAAAATTACAAAATGACATTAGAATCTATAGACATAAGACACGAAAAAAAACAATTAAACAACAGTAATACTAGGAAAACCCCTTATGTCGCATCCATGCCATAGGGGATGGTGTGATGGTGAAAAGGGGAAGGTGAGGGGGAAGGTGTATCATGGACAAAAGGGAAGGTGAAGGGGAAGATAAATTGATGGTAATACTCGGTTTTAGAGTTTTGTCACTATTTTGTCATACTATTTTATGTCAAAACTCATGGTGTTTGATGGTGTTTCAGTAGTTTCCCGAGAGGCAGCAACATAATACGGTGCTAATCATGGCAATGGACCCGATCTGCAAGATGCAGGTAGATGAGAAGACGGCCAAGTACAAGTCCGCGTATAAGGGAAAGACCTACTACTTCTGCGCCCCCGGTTGCAAGAAGGAGTTTGAGTCAAACCCCGAGAAGTACGCATAGTCAAGATTTAGAACAACCCTTCCTCAACAGCGATCGGCAGCTCAATGTGTCAGCTCGAAGGACGTTATGCCATCTGTATTGTATTTGTAAGCCGCCTGAAACGTTAGTAAAGGTTCTCTGTTCGGCAATGACAGACCATCAGATCGAACTGCGCCTCCCAAAGCAGAAGACTTCAACATGACAAATCTTATTTATTATAAAGAATAAATCCTCTTCCAACGGTGATTGTGTGAAGACTTCAACGATAGTAAAGAGTCTAAACGTCTTGATCATCATCGCAATCATCATAGCAATCGGTGCCGTCGCCGTGGTCGCCATGACAATTGCTCAGTCAGCGCCTTATGTTTCCCTAGGACAGGTCTCCCCCAATATTACAGATACCGTCGCTAGGATCGACATACCAGTGACGATCGGCAACCGCGGTTATCTCGCCTTCACCGACATCAGTGCGAGGCTGTCCCTCAAGGACAGCAACGGCACCACGCTCGTGGAGGGATCCGGCGGTCCCCTCACGATACCTGCCGGCTCGACCAGCACATTCGTGATAACGATAACGATAGATACCGCACAGATAACCCCGGAGCTGCTACAGGGTCTGATGACTAATAGCCAGAATCTGACCGTCAACGCATCTCTTGGAGGGGCGATCCCACCCATGGTCAGCCTCGCAGCCTCAGCCTCAGGGAATTTCTACTGGGGCGCGCCCTTCAAGAGCCTCCAGATGGGCTCCCCCACCTTCAGCACCTATAACTCGACGCACCTTCTGATAACAACCCCCGTCTCCTTCGACAACGACTCGCCGTACTTCTCCATCTCAGGGCCCGGCTCCATAAGGGTGGTGGACGCGAACGGGCAACAGGTGGGATCAGGAACTATAAACATCAACGCTCCATCGAATACCCACTTCCAAGGCAACCTGAACATCTACTTCACGATACCTACCACTCTGACGGAGTCGCTCCTATTTAACGACTCGACGCTGAACTACGATGCCATCGTGGAGTTACCATCTTTTGGCATGGGCGGCTTCAGTTTCTCCAACCCAGTCTCCTTTGACTGGAACGCGCCGTTGAACGGATTCGCCCTCGGCACCCCCAGCATCTCTTACTATAACTCTACGCACTTCAAGGTGTCCTCCCTTATCTCCTTCGAGAACCACTCCCCGTTCATAAGCATCGATGCCACCGTTCAAGCCACGGTGTACAACACAACCTCCGGCTCGCAGGTTGGTGCGGGAAGCCTCACCATCCATGCACCGTCTGGGACCACCTTCTCCCAGAACTTGATCGGCTATGTGGAGTTACCAACGCAGTACCTCGATACGCTGCTCTTCAACGACGCGACCCTTAATTACAGGGCGGACTTTGGAGGGACGATACAAGGCTACTCGTTCTCAATGTCTAAGGACCTCCAGGTCAGTTGGGGCGCCCCAGTAAAGGATCTGACCACGGGAACCCTGCAGGCAGCCGCCTACAACGCAACCCACGCCAGCGTAACGCTGCCGTTCAGCTTTATCGACAACTCCGCCTTCCTGTCGGTACAAGGTACCCTCACTAGCACGATCCTGCTGACCAACGGAGCCGAAGTTGGAACAGGGGACTCGTATACACTGAATGTCTCTCCCGGAGCCACGCTCTCTGACGACCTCACCGGCTACATAAAGATTGAAGCGGTCGGCCAGACCTCGTACATCCTTCAACTCAACTTCCAGACGAGCTACGGCTCGATTATTAAAGAGGTGACCCTGCATGCCTAAGATCCTAGACCTTGAACTGAAGGGATCCTCCCTCGCGCTGAGGGTCGTCACCGGCATCATAGCAGCGGGCATCACCTTCTTCCTCCTCTACTACCTCCCTGCAAACTTCTTGAGCCTGCTGGGACAATTAGTACCCGCTCAAGCCCTACCTGACCCGTCTATTCTGAACACCCTACTCTCGAGCTTAGTTAATCCGTCACTTCCAATGATCGGGCTCCTACTGACGGTCCTCGTCTTCTTGGAGTGCCTACTGAGGGGCTCGAAGGCGTACGGACCGATCCTCATAATATCAGGTCTCAGTTTCATCGCATACCTCTATCTGCTCTTCCATGGCGGGACGATGACCATAACTCTGCCGGCGAGCCTGTTAATGGGGATCTCGGCAGGCGTTGCCGTAGATCTCACGGTGATAATGCTACTCTTCATGCTACCGTCACTCCTGACCATAATAAAGGGCGCAGTGCTGATGACCAAGAAGAGCGGTCCTTAGCCCCGCCTCGTGCAAGAGGCGGCCTCCTTTCTTTTTATTTCTTTAATCCTTACCTCTTGCCTTCAGAGCTGTAAAGCTCCCTCCTTCTTGCCTCCAAGAGGTTGTTCTCCTCGCCCATATACTCTGCGGCGGTCAATATCCGCGCCCCCAGAAACTCTTCCTTGATCCCCTTCAGGTACTGCTGGTAGTTCAGATCCCGCATAAAGTGGTGGTCCAGCACCAGCTCCTTCAAACCGTTGCTCAGCAACCGTCTGATGTTGTTAAAAGAGGCCTCCAGGCTCTCGTGAGAGTACCTGTAGCCCAGCATGTAAGTCATCGGACCGTCTGCGATAACCAGATCTGGCTTTGTCCTTAATAGAAACTCCGTCTGATCCTCGTAGACGGGGCCCTGAACGTCCGAGGTGTGAACAGCCCTCTTCCCGTTCGACTCGACCATCACCTCGATGACGTAGCCCAGGAGGCTGCTGGACCCGTGGAAGACCGCCTTGGAGAACTCCAGACGCGTCCCGCCAAAGGTTAAGATCCTCCCGTCAATCGCCTCAACCCTCTTCGCCTTCTTCCTGATAATTCCGAGGAAGAGGGGCGCCCTGAAGTCCCCCTGACTCTTGTTGATGTTGTGCTCCGGATCCTTCAGGAGTACGGTCTTGTCCTCATAAACCTCAAAGGGAATGGCGTCACCGAGGTCGTGGTGGTCGTAGTGGTAGTGCGTTATGATGATCAGATCGGATTTTGTTGCCCGATCAGTTATGGTCTTTGCGAGTTCATCCAGCCTCTCCAACTCCAGCCTGTGGGGTGGCAGTCCGAACCTCCTAGGTGCGAGGGATATTCCCGGGTCGATGGTTATCTTCACGTCATCCGTCTCTATAAACGTGCACATGGATCTGACGCCCATGCTGTCGAACGCAAGGAGCTCCACGTTCACCCTCCAACACCTCGCCAATCATTCTGCAATCTTTATAATTAAAGAGGAATAAAAGCATCGTTTTTAGAGTCCCAGGCGAAATTATTTTTCCAGCAGAAATTCGCACCATCAGCCATATTGCTTTTGATGGTATTCAAAGCGGTTTTATCCCGAAAGTATTATTATTTTATAGAGGTGCCGTGTTCACAGGATCAGTGTTATGCGATGGATCGCTGGTACTCCTATCTGCTTCCTAAGGAACTGCCCTCAGGGTCAGATGTCAGGGTAAGGTCTAGACACACATCTCTCTGCATATTGTGCCGGGGAGGGAGGCATCTCTGCGGCAAGTCAGTGTGCCCCATCGAGCTCAAGGCAAGGGCATACATCAGGAACCTCAACGTAATAGATACGAAGGAGTTCGTAGGCTCCTCCCCGCCCTCCGTCTTCGTCGGGAGGTTCGGGTATCCCTACGTCTTCGCGGGTCCCATGGTCCCACCGTTCATCGGTGATACTGAGATAATGGACATCCCGGAGGCTTGGTTCGGCAAGCCGGTGGATACCATCGTCAACTACAGGTACTCTCTTGTGAGGGGGAGCACCAGGCTTCCCATAGACGCCGTCAGGAGAGGCGGCAGGGTGGTGGGGTCCATGCAGGAGCTCTCCATGGGGTCTTCACCGGCCGATACCGAGGTAGAGTTCCTCAAAAAACCCACAGACAGGGTCTCTTTTGACGACAACTCGCAGCCCTTCGGCCCCTCCGCTCCCCTCAAGAGCTTTGACGTATCGTCCATAAGGGTGGATCACAGGATCGAAAAGGCGTACTACGATGGGGACCTAAGGGCGGCAGAGGCCGTCATCGCCCTCTACGATTCTGGCTTGCAGGTTTCCCGGCTGCAGAAGGCCTTCAGCATGGGAGTCTTCGGACTCTCGAGGAACAGGAAGATGGTGCCCACAAGGTGGAGCATCACCGCGGTGGACAGCCTACTCTCCCAGAGGCTGATCGAGGAGATTAAGGAGTTCGAGACTGTTGACAAGTACATGGTCTACGTCCACTCCTACCAGCACAATACCTTCGCTGCTATCTTCATGCCCAAGAAGTGGTCCTTTGAGTGGATGGAGGCCTGGTTCCCGGGGACCTTCTGGAATTTGAGAGGCGAGGACGCAGCTGTGATCGGTAGCGAAGAGGGGTACTTTGGCAGGACGGCTTACCCCGATATCGGTGGTTGCTACTTCTCCACACGCCTCGGGGTCGCGGAGCACCTGAAGAGGCTGAGAAGGCAGGCCACCGTCCTCGTGGTCAGGGAGATAATGCCTGAGTTCCCGCTGCCCCTTGGGGTGTGGTTCGTGAGGGAGAATGTTA
>Ga0233423_10001249_pt1 | contig 12907 bp, 7 predicted proteins | sample Watercolumn_Mata_FD_180713 | JGI IMG/M metagenome (GOLD analysis project Ga0233423, IMG submission 180713) | Freshwater microbial communities from Lake Matano, South Sulawesi, Indonesia - Watercolumn_Matano_2014_112_MG | ecosystem: Environmental > Aquatic > Freshwater > Lake | place: Indonesia... | reverse complement strand
CTTGTACAGGAACTTTTTCGGCCCTTTCACGCCCGGTTTCAAGATCATCCCGTACGGCAGCATCGATGCCCTGAAAAAGGCCATATCCAAGAATACGGTCGCCTTCCTGGTCGAGCCCATTCAGGCCGAAGGCGGCGTTCTGATACCTCCGAAGGGATACCTGAAAGAGGCGGAAAAAATTTGCAGGGACAAGAAAGTCCTCCTCTGCCTAGACGAGATACAGACCGGGCTCGGCAGGACCGGAAAACTGTTCGCCTGTCGCCATGAGGACGTGCAGCCCGACGTGTTCATACTCGGCAAGGCGCTGTCCGGGGGATTCTATCCCGTATCCGCAGTCGTATCGCGCAAGGAAATCATGGGCCTCTTCACGCCGGGCGAGCACGGATCCACATTCGCCGGGAATCCGCTGGCCTGCGCTGTGGCCCGGGAAGCCCTGAAGGTATTGGTTCAGGAGAAATTGGTACAGAACGCGGATAAAATGGGTACTTATTTTATGGACAGACTGCGGACGATTCAGAGCAAACACGTGAGGGAAGTCCGCGGCCGCGGCCTTTTGATCGGCCTGGAACTGCATCCATCATCCGGCGGCGCGAGACGGTTCTGCGAAGCGCTTCAGAAAGAGGGCCTTCTCTGCAAGGAAACGCACGAACACGTGATCCGGTTCGCACCCCCGCTGATCATCTCCAAGTCCGACATCGACTGGGCCTTTGCGAGGATCAAAAAGGTGCTGGAAACATTGTCATGACAGGACCTGAAGGCATGGACCCGGCAGACGGAAACATCGCGGACAAAAAAGCTCCGGAAAATCCGGATGCGGAAGGCTGCAGGACAACCGCTCCGCCCCATTTCATCCGCAGCATCATCGCGGAAGACAACAGGACCGGCAAGTTCGGCGGCAGGGTGGTGACGCGCTTTCCGCCCGAGCCCAATGGTTATCTGCACATCGGTCACGCCAAGTCGATCTGCCTGAATTTCGGCATGGCTCAGGAAAACAGCGGGACCTGCCACCTTCGCTTCGACGACACGAATCCGGAGAAGGAGGAGCAGGAATACGTCGATTCCATCATACGGGACATCCGCTGGCTGGGCTTCGACTGGGGGAATCACCTCTACTATGCCTCCGATTACTTCGAAAAGATGTACGAATACGCGGAGCAGCTGATTCTGAAGGGGAAGGCCTACGTCGACGACCTGAGCGCCGACCAGATCCGGGAGCACCGTGGCACGCTGACGGGGCCCGGCCACGAAAGCCCTTTCAGAAACAGGACGGTTGAAGAAAACCTGGACCTGTTCCGGCGCATGCGCGCAGGAGAATTCCCGGACGGATCACGCGTGCTGCGCGCGAAGATCGACATGGCGTCCGCGAACCTCAACATGCGCGACCCGGTCATGTACCGCATCCTCCACTCCTCCCATCACCGCACGAAAGACGCCTGGTGCATTTACCCCATGTACGACTGGGCCCACGGGCTGGAGGATTCCATCGAGCGCATCACCCATTCCATCTGCACGCTGGAATTCGAGGACCACCGGCCCCTGTACGACTGGTTTCTGGACCAGCTCGGAGCCTATCACCCCCAGCAGATTGAGTTCGCGAGATTGAACCTCAGCTATACGGTCATGAGCAAGCGCCGGCTGCTGCAGCTGGTCGAGGAAAAACGCGTCAGCGGGTGGGACGATCCCCGGATGCCGACGCTTTCCGGCATGCGCCGCCGCGGCTACACGCCCGAGGCGATCCGGACATTCGCGGATCGAATCGGCGTGGCCAAACGGGACAGCACCGTGGACATGGAACTGCTGGAATTCTGCGTGCGCGAGGATCTGAACAGGCGAAGTCCGCGCGTCATGGCGGTTCTGGATCCCTTGAAGGTGACGCTCACGAATTATCCGGAAGGAAAGACCGAGGAACTGGACTGCGTGAACAATCCGGAGGATCCGGGAGCAGGCACGCGAAAGGTCCCGTTCAACCGCGTCCTCTACATCGAGAGGGAAGATTTCCGGATCGATCCGCCCCAGAAGTTCTTCAGGCTGGCGCCGGGCAGGGAAGTCCGCCTGCGCTACGCCTACTTCATCACCTGCAGGGACGTGGTCCGCGATCCGGCCACAGGTGAAATCGCGGAACTGCTCTGCACCTATGACCCGCAGTCCCGCGGCGGAGACGCCGCGGACGGCCGCAAGGTCAAGGCGACCCTGCACTGGGTCTCGGCCCAGCATGCGGTTCCGGTCGAGGTGCGGCTTTACGACCGCCTGTTCTCGGTGCCGGATCCATCGGCGTCAGGGGATTTCCGGGACCATTTAAATCCGGATTCCCTGTCCGTTGTCCATGCGCAGGCGGAACCTTTTCTGGCAAGCGCAAAGCCCGGAGGGTTCTTCCAATTTGAACGCAAGGGGTATTTCTGTATGGATTCGGATTCCAGGGCGGATGCGCCGGTATTCAACAGGACCGCGACGCTGAGGGATACCTGGGCGAAGATCGTAAAAAAGGCCGATTGAAGATTCCCGCACGGCCTGCCTGCCGGTCTTCGCAGCGGGCTTGACCGCTGAAACGCAGAAACCTGTCCCGTTTTGTCATCGATCTGAAGAAAGAAGGCTGGAAAGGCGGCGCCGGGTCCGCAGCTATGCCTTGATGGGAGTGTAAAGAACGGCCCTGAAGCCGGACGGCGCCTCGCAGCGCAGATCGAGCCAACCCCCGAGGGACTGGATCGTCCGGGAAGCTGCCGTGAAACCGTATCCTGCCTCGATCTGATCATCCACAAGGTAAAAACCCTTTTCATCCAGGCTGAGCGCCGGCACTTTCTCCACAGGTTCCCTCTGCTGCAAACCGATGTGCAGGAAGGCCTCCGACTGATTCTCCGGCGGGACGAGTGAAAGGAATTCTTCGGGGATCGGACCCTGCGAAATGGACGCATGGAAGGTTCCGTTCCCGCTGTTGATCTCGACCGTGTTGTAGATGATGTTCAGAAGACTCTGCGTGATATCTCCGATTTTCCCGGACACAGTCAATCCTTCTTCATCCTTGTCCGCCTTGAAGTGGACGACCTTGAAGGGGTCGTTCTGGACGAGGTCCTCGATGGCTTCAAAAAAATCATTGGCCGGTACGGCGCCTGTCGCATAGGCCAGGTCGCTGCCGTATTCCTGTATTTTTTTCAGCACACGGGCCTCTTCATCCGGGGGCCCGTTCTTCATCGCGGCACCCGGGTTCTGGCCTGCAGCCAGGGTCCCGACCGATGCGGGCGGGATGAGGTTTTTGATCAGATTCTGGTACAAGCCCGCCAGTTTCCGGTAGTATTTGAGTTGAAGGAGGTTTTCGACGCGGGTTGAAATCTCCACAAGCTTGAAGGGTTTGGTGATGTAATCCACGGCTCCGAGTTCAAAGCCGCGCACCTTGTCCTCTGCGTCTGTCTTGGCCGTGAGGAAAACGACCGGGATGTCCTTGGTCTCCTCTTCTGCCTTGAGCAGCTCGCAGACCTCGTAACCATCGGTGCCCGGCATCATGACGTCTAGGAGGATCAGATCGGGCTTGTACTGGATGGCCGATTTGAATCCCTCGAAACCATCCTCGGCCGTGATCACTTTGTAGCCCTGCTTTTCCAGATAATGCATGAGAAGCCGGATGTTGGCGGGTGTATCATCCACCGTCAAAATCGTCATCCGCTCGGGTTTCATGCGGCACCCACCCGCTTGTATTCCTCCAGCAGGGTCTTCTGGAATTCCTCAAGTTTGATCCAGTCCGCTGCCTGTCCGGCCTTTTCAATGGACGCGCCAATCGCAGTGAACTGCGGGAATCCATAGGACCCGCCGGTTCCCTTCAGGGAATGGCCGAACCGCGTCACTTCCAGCAGATTCCGATTGCTCATATCTTCGTTGAACTGCTCCAGGCGCTGTCCGAGATCGGAGATGAAGAAACGCGCCAGTTCCGCCATCATCGGATCTTCCTCGACCGCCGCTTCCTTGACCGGCGTCGGCGCCGGTTCCCGGTCCACCACATCGGCGATGCCTTCCTCCACGCGTACGGTTTTCATGTATTTGAGCAGCATTTTTTCGAGTTTTTCCCTGTTGACCGGCTTGGACAGGTAGTCGTTGCACCCCGCATTGAGAGTCTTGTCCCGGTGCTCTTTCATGGCATGCGCGGTGAGGGCAATGATCTTCAGGTCCTTGAACTTGTCCTGGGCCCTGATCGCCTCCGTCGCCGTGAAGCCGTCCATCACGGGCATCTCCATGTCCATCAGAACGATGTCGTATTCCTGTTTTTCGAGCTGCTCCAGAACTTCCTTGCCCGTCTTCGCAAGATCCACCTGGTACCCGAGGCGGCTCAGGATGTGGCGCATGAGCTTCTGGCCGGACGGGTCGTCTTCGGCAAGCAGGATTCGGCCCTTGCCCTCGGTGACCTTCTTTTCCGTCCTGGGCTTTTCGATGGCTTTCTTGGATACGAGCTGATTCAGCTGCCGGAGCAGGGTTTCCGGCGTCTCCTCGGTCTTCTGGAGCAGCAGCTCATAATGCTGGCTGAGCCTGTTCCGGTCCGCCGGAGTCAATTGCTTGCCGGTGTAGATGATCACGGGGATATTGCGGGTTTCTTCCGAACTCTTGAGTTTGGCCAGGACGTCGAATCCGTCCACGCCGGGCATGAGCAGGTCGAGGATGACCAGGGCGATGTTGCTGCTGCGCTCGATGTAATCGATGGCCGGCCTGCCGTTGTCGAATGTCTTGACCTTGACGCCTTGCTTGGAAAGAAGCCTTTCGAAAAGGACCAGCACGGTCTTGTCGTCGTCCACGACCAGTACTTCCTTCTCGCGGCCTTCGGGTATGCCGATGGACCGGTGCAGGGTCTCGAGAATGGCCTTCTCCTTGGCCGGTTTCTCCACGTACTCGACCGCGCCCAGGCTGAAGGCTTTTTTCTGGTTGGAGAGAACCGAGCATACGATGACCGGGATGTTGCGGGTCAGGGACCCCGATTTCAGGGCACGCAGAACCTCCCATCCGTCCATTTTGCCGGGCAGGAGGATTTCCAGGATGATCGCGTGGGGCCTGAAGAATTTCGCCTTGAGCAGTCCCTCTTCCCCGTGATTGGCCGATTCGACGCGGTACCCGTCCTTTTCGAGGTATTTCCTGAGCAGTGCCGTGGTGCTCGCGTTGTCCTCGATGATCAGCACCATGGGATGCTTCTTGTCGCCCTTCTCCTTCTTGACCGGGTGTTTGGAGATTTCGCTGAGGATGCTGGAGGCCTGCTCCTCCTCCATGGATACGGGCTTGCCTTCAACGACCGGTGATGTTCCCGGAACCTCGACCGCCTCCCTGGGCCTGCGGACAAATTCAAAAAGCGTCACCGGTATGGAGAACGAGAAGGTGCTTCCCTTTCCGTGTTCGGATTCGAACCAGATTTTTCCGCCCAGGAGTTCGACCATTTCCTTGCACAAGGTCAGGCCGAGACCGGTTCCCCCGAAACGCCGGGTGATGGACGCGTCGGCCTGGCTGAATTTTTCGAAGATCAAGTGGAATTTGTCCCTGGGTATCCCGACCCCCGTGTCCCGGATATGGGCGGTAAATATCCCGGCTTTGTTCTTCTCCGTCTCCTCGACGATCAGTTCAAGTTTGACCGATCCTTCCTGCGTGAATTTGACGGCATTGCCCAGCAGGTTGACGAGGATCTGCCTGATCTTGAGCCGGTCGCTTTCCATGTGCGGAAGCTGCTTGGGATCCGTCATGACCTCGAACGTCAGGCCCTTGTCCAGCACCCGCGGCCGCATGAGCTGGGTCACGTTCTCGACCAGTTCCTGCAGATCGAAATCGATCGTCTCGACCTCCATGCGGCCCGTCTCCACCTTGGCCAGATCCAGGATCTGGTTGATGATATGGAGAAGTTCCTCGCCGTTGAGCTTGATGGTCTTGACGAAATCAGCGAGTTCCTGCGGCAGCTCCTCCTGGAGCAGGAGGTCCGAGAACCCGATGATGCTGTTCATCGGGGTCCTGATTTCATGGCTCATGTTGGCCAGGAATTCGCTCTTGGCGCGGCTGGCGGCCATGGCCAGTTCCTTGTTCTTCTTCTCGCTTTCATAGAGCGTGGCGTTCTCGAGGGCCATGGCAACCTGGTCGACCAGGGTCTTCATCAAGGCGATGTCTTTTTCGTCGAAATCGAAGGGCTTGTTGCTGGCCAGATAGAGGACACCGAGCAGCCTTTCGCCCTTTTTCATGGGGAGGACCAGTTCGGATTCGGATTCCGGAATCACGGGCTTGAAATCCGGCTCCGATTTCACGTTCCTCAACACGACCACGTTGCCGGCGCCGACGGCCTTGCCCACGAGGCCGTCTTCCAGGCTGTTGCGGTATTCATGGGGAACCAGGTGGCCGAACGGCCCGGCCTGAACCTGGAGAAAGAGGTCCTTTTTCTCCTCGTTGTAGAGCAGAAGCATGACCTGGGCATGCGTGAACTCCGAGGATATTGAATCCACGGCCAGCTTGCTGAGTTCCCCGATGTCCAGGGTCGATGAGGCTTTCCTGGAAACCTCGTTGATCAGCGACAGCTGGCGGGTACGCCTGCGCTCCTCCTGCATGAGGCGCGCGTTTTCGAATGCCACGCCGGCCTGGCCGGCCAGTATGGTCAATATCCTGAGATGGGCGTCCGTGAATTGATGCAGGCCCTTCTTGATCAGGACGATGACGCCGAGCGTGCTATCCTCGTACTGCATGGGAACAGCCAGCATCGATTCTTCGGGAGGCGTTTCCCCGGGCGGGTAGGAGGCCTTGGGATGCTTCGAAGCGTCCCCGATCATTTCCGGCTTTCCCTTGGCGAACACGTGGCCGGTGATGGTTTCACCGACCTGTACCTTCAGGGAATCATCCTTGTCGCTGAAGCCTTCGGAGGACAGCTTTGTGCCGTAGAATACGGGCACCAGGAAGGATCCGTCCTCGTCGATCCGGTAGATCCGGCAGTCGTCGTAGTCAATCAACCGTTTGACGCCGGTCGCAACCGCATCGGCCACGTCCTCCGGCATCAGCGAACGGTTCAGTTTCTCGGACACCTCGTTGATGGTTTCAATGGTCTCGATGGCCTTGCGGAGTTCCTTGTTGGCTTCTTCCAGTTCCTGGTTCCTCTGCACGGCGTTCTCGAAAGTGGAGAACAGGAGGTCCAGGATCTGCATGCGGTCCGAGGTGATAAAATGCTTCTGCCCGGCGAAGAAGATCTCGATGCCCATCTCCGTGATGGCATTGCGCCGCAGTTCCTGGTTGGCCAGGATGTACTGTATCCTGGAGATCAGGAATTGCTCGCTGTAGGGCTTGGTCACGAAATTGTCGGCGCCGGAAAGAAGCCCGCGGATGACGTCCCGGGGATCGACCAGTTGAGTCAGCAGGATGACCGGCACATATTTCAGGTTGGCGTCCGCCCGGATCTGCCGGCACAGTTCGTACCCGTCCATCTCCGGCATGAGGATATCGCTGATGACGATCGTGGGCTTCTGTTTTTTCATGATGTTGAGGGCATCGCGCCCGTCCTTGGCCACAATGACGTCGTAATCATGCTGCTGGAGGATGTGCTTGAGGTGGAGGGCCTGCGTCGGGCTGTCCTCGACGATCAGAATTTCAACGCCCACATTCTTCCTGCGCTTCTCTTCCACGAAGGATTTTCCTTATGCTAGAATCGAGAATGAAACCGGACGCCGGGCTTCAGGCGCCCGCATGCCCTGTTACCAGGTTGACGATCTTCCCGGCGATCTTGTCCGACGGCAGGACGAAAACCGCTCCGCCGATCTTGATCGCTTCCCCAGGCATCCCATGCACCACGGAAGTTTCCTTGTCCTGCGCAATGGTCACGGCGCCCGCGTCTTTCATGAGCTTCAGTTCATCCGCCCCGTCCCTCCCCATGCCGGTCATCAGCACGCCGGCCATCTTTTCCCGGAACACCGGGATGAGGGATTTGAAAAAATGGGATACAGAAGGGCAGAGTGTGTATTCCTTGGTGTTGCCGGACAGAACGGTTTTGAAGGACTTGTCCAGGCTTATCTGAAATCCGTCCGGAGCCAAATAGGCGTGCCCGGCCTGCAGATGTTCGCCCTGGGATGCGATGTGGACCGGATAACCCGTGGTCCGGGTGAGCCAGTCCCCCAGCCCGGAGAGGAATCCCGGCGCAATATGCTGGACGACCGCGATCGGCACTGGGAAATTCTTGGGGATGCCGGAAAGAAAGGTCTGCAGAACGAGGGGGCCTCCTGTGGATGCGCCCACGGCCACCAGACGGATGTCGCGCCTCCCCTCCGGCGCCTCCGCGGTCCGCACGACAGGCGCCTCCCCCCCATGCCGCATGCCGCGGCCCTTTGACCATCTCCGGACGACCCGAACGCCTGACATGAGCTTCACGGTCTTGATCAATTCCTGCACCTATTCCTGGGAATCCGGATGCCCCATGCCCCGGGGCTTTTCCAGGGCAGCCACGGCGCCCGCTTCCATGGTCTTGAAGGTTTTTTCGACTTCTTCCGGATTCCAGCTGGCGCTGCAGATGATGATTGGAACCGGGTTGGTTTCCATGATCCTTCGCGTTGCCTGGAATCCGTCCATCTTCGGCATGTGGATGTCCATGGTCACCACGTCGGGCTGATGCAGCCGGACCATCTCCACGGCCTTCTCGCCGTCCTCGGCTGTTCCGACGACCTGAATTTCCGGATCGGACTCGAATATATATTTCAGGTAACCCCGGACAACGGGTGAATCCTCAGTGATAAGCACCTTGATCATTCTATCTTTTTCCCATGCATCAGATCAGCTTGCGGATGACTTCCAGTAGATTACTCTGGTCGAAACTGCGCTTGACGATGTACGCATTGGCCCCCACGTCGATACCCCTCTCCCGGTCCTCGCGCGATTCCAGCGCCGTCACCAGGACAACGGGCAGATCCGCTGTGTTTTTGTCGCCGCGTATCTTTGCGACCAGGTCAAAACCGTTCATCCGGGGCATCTCGATATCGGAGACGACAAGATCGAACGTATCGGATTTGAGAGCTGTCAGCGCATCCATACCGTCGACAGTGGTTTTCACCCGGTATCCGGCTGATTCAAGAATATTCTTCAACAGGGTGCGCGAAGTAATGGAATCTTCCGCGACCAGGATATGTTTCTTGCCCACTTTCCCTTCCTCCGTTGTTAAAAGCTTCGAGGGCAGCGTCTGCGCCACAGCGGCTGACTTGATCATGTCGGATACGTTCAAAATGCAAACAACCTTGCCGTTTCCCAGGATGGTCGCCCCAGAAATATTTTTCACACGGGCAAGCTGTTTTCCAAAACTCTTGACCAGGACTTCCTGTTCGTTGAGGACGTTATCCACTTCGAAAACGACGCGTTTGTCCTCCGCTGAAAGGATCAACCCGTTTTTATATTCGTCCTGTTTGGCCGATTTCTTGGCCGGGATGCCGAGGATGTCGGTCATACGGGCGAAAGAAATAACCTGGCCGTCCAGGGCCACGGTCTCCCGGTTTTCGACTGTCTGGATCAATTCTTCCTTGAACCGCACCGCCCTTTCCACGTTGGCCGTCGGAACCAGGAATTGAAAATCAGACACCTCGATCAGGATTCCGCGGAAAGTGGCGAGCGTGACAGGCAGGAGGATCCGGAACACGGTCCCCCGGTCCAATTCCGTGTCCAGCGCCAGCGTGCCGCCCAGTTTCTCGACCTTCTCGCGGACGATGGAAAGGCCCAACCCCCGGCCCGAAATGTCGGTGATGATCGGGCTCGTCGAAACTTCAGACTGGAAAATGAGCATCATCTTGTCCCGGTCGCTCAGGGATTGGAGTTCGGCCTCGGAGATGATCCCTTTTTTCAGGGCGGACTGAGCGACCTTATCCGGATCAATGCCATGCCCGTCGTCGTCCACTAAAATCTCGACCTTGTTTCCGCTGACCTGGGACACGCTGATGCTGATTGCGCCGCCCCTCCCCTTTCCCTTTTTGACGCGCTCTTCGGGTTTTTCGATGCCGTGATCCACGCAGTTCCGTAGCAGATGGATGAAGGGGTCCTTCAGTTCCTCCAGGATCCTCCGGTCGATTTCAATGGTGCTTCCCCGCACCAGCAGCTCGACATCCTTCCCCTGGTCGCGGGAGAGGTCCCGGACGACCTTGGGCATCATGCGCAGCAGGGTCGAGAACGGGAGCATGAGGATCTGTTTCATGTCGGCCAGGAGGTTGTCGACCATCCCGCCGAGAACGCGGGCGTTTTCGCGGGATGCCCCCTGAAGCTGTTGGATTCTTTCATCGTGGACTTTCAGGGAGTTCTGAGCCTGTCCCAGGACATTCAGAAGCGTATCCGACGTCCACCGGGTGATGGCCGCCGGGTCCGCCTCCCTCTGCTTTTTCATCTCTTGCAGGGATGCCCGGATCTCGATCTCTTGTTTCTCCAGATTCTTCTTCCACACGGCGAATTCGGTGATCAGTTCCCTCATGTCCTCGGTATGCTGTTGGGAAATCAGTTTCGCGGAGAGGAGTTCCTCGGCTTGCAGCAGAAGCGAGTCCAGCTTGGAGGTGGAGATCCGGATCGTTTCCGTGACAAGGGTCCTGTCACCCTCCTGATTGAAGGAGGATGCCATCCTGGGCTCCTCGGGGGCGCCGACGGGCGTTCTTTCCTGCCGGTGAGCGGATTCCTCCTGCACCGGCTGCTGAGCCGGCGCTACGGCTGCGGGTTCCGGCCCCCCAGAGCGACCCGGCGCTGCAGCCGTTTTCGCGGCAGAAGCCGGGCTGGCCTGAACGGCAGTCCCGCCCTTGATTTCCTTTTCCTCGATAGCCTGCAGTTTCTGCATGACCCCAGAGATGTCCGTCGCATCCGGGGCATCGAGAAGCCTGGAAACCGTGTCGACGGACAGGTGAAGGATGTCGAACAAGTCCGGCCTCAGCGTGACCTGCTCCCTCTTGATGGCGGCAAACACCGATTCCAGAGACTGGCAGACCGTCTCGATCTTGACCAGATTCACCGCACGCGCCGCCCCTTTCAGGCTGTGGGCTTCCCGATAAACGGTCTCGATGATCCCCCGCCTCTTATCTAGGGATCTCTCCTTCTCGAGCTCCAGGAGGCCGGAAGACATGATCTTGACATGTTCCTCCGCCTCGATTTTAAACATGGAAAGAAGTTCTTTAAAGAAGGCTTCTTCGTTACTGACCATGAACGCTCCTGTCGGACGATCCCGCGATCATTTGTTCAGAGTGGCCATTTTCGAATTGATTTCTTCCACAAGCCGGACCAGCTCCGATTTGTCCTCGACTACTTTCCCGTTTTCGTTGATGGAGGCCAGCAGGACGCCCAGCTTGTTTACCGCCTGGCGGAAAAGGGCGAAAAGCTCCGGCGGGATCGCTGTCTTTTCCCGCTTTAACTGGCTGAAATTCAATTCGAGGGACTGGCAGGGTGCTTCCATATCGGAAAGTCCGATCGTCCGTGCCGCCCCCTTGAGGCTGTGGGCGGACCGGTGGACGATTTCCGCGATTTCCAGTTGTTTCGGCGTATTGGCATGTTTTTCCAGATTATCCAAACCCGTCAGCATGGTTTGGATATGCTCCGTTGATTCCATCTTGAACATCGACAAGAGTTCCTTGAAAAATTCGCTCTCACGGATATCCATGTGTATCCTCCTCCCCTCGCTCATACCCGGTACTGTTCGATGAGCTGCTTCAGGCGCTGGCCCAGTTCGTGCAGTTCATGAGCCGCCGATTCGACCTGCTTGGTGGCCGTCACGTTCTGCGTGCTGGCCTGCTTGATGCTTTCCATCGCCGAAACGACCTGGTCCATGCCCACGAGTTGTTCCTGGCTGGAAACCGCGATCTGCGTCGTTGCCTGGGCCGCATCGGCGACGCTGTTGGCCAGGCGCTGGATGGAATCCCCGGCATCCTTCGACTTCACAACCCCCGCCTCGACAGCCTTGGATCCCTGTTCGGTTGTCATCACTGCGCTGCTGGTCGCCTTCTGGATGTCGTCCAGGATGTTCCGGACCCTGGCCGTCGCCTGACGGGACTGCTCGGCCAGACTCTTCACCTCCTGCGCGACGACTGCGAATCCCTTCCCATGTTCACCGGCCTTGGCCGCCTCGATGGAGGCGTTGACGGCCAGCAGGTTGGACTGCTCCGCCACATCCTCGACGGTGGCGATGATGCCTCCGATGGCCTGGCCATGTTCGCTGAGCTTCATGATGCTTTCCGCAATGGATTCCATCTGCGATTCGATCTGCCGCATGCCTTCGATGGTCGAGGCCACCGACTTTTCTCCGGCCTGTGACACCTGAACCGCCTTCTGGGCGCTTTCCGAAACGTTCTTGGCCTTCCGGTTTGAATCCAGGGCCGTCTGCCGCACTTCCTCGACCGTGGTGCTGGTCTCGTTGGCAGCCGTTGCCGTTTCTGTAGCGCCGGCCGCGATTTCGGTCACGGAGGCGGAAATCTCGCTCGATGCGGCGGCCAGCGAATTCGCCGCCTCCTTAATCTGAATGGTCAGGGTCCTGAGGCTCTCGATCATGGAACGGAAGGTGCTGATCAGGACGGCTGATTCGTCCTTCCCCTTCCACTGGGGCACTTCCATCGTGAGGTCGCCCTGGGCGACCCTCTCGGCCATGTTGATCACCATGTTCAGTGGTTTGGTGATGTTGCTGACGGTGAGCAGGGAAAGCCCGAAGAGGAGAACCATGATCACGCCCACCCCGATTAAAATGATGTTCAACATGACCCTGTTGGCCGACCGGACGCGTTCGAGGCTGCTGCTGATTTCAGCCAGGCCTTTCTGGCTAACCTGGTTGAGGCGGTCCTTGATCCGGTTGTAGCTTTCCGCCATGCGCTGCATTTCGAACGCGGCGTTCGGACCCCTCGCGCCCTGTATCATCCGCAGCGTGACCGGCCTGACCAGCTTGTAGTACTCGTCGGCAAGGGTTGTGATCTGCCGGATCTCCTCCGCGTTC
>Ga0233423_10001248_pt1 | contig 12908 bp, 10 predicted proteins | sample Watercolumn_Mata_FD_180713 | JGI IMG/M metagenome (GOLD analysis project Ga0233423, IMG submission 180713) | Freshwater microbial communities from Lake Matano, South Sulawesi, Indonesia - Watercolumn_Matano_2014_112_MG | ecosystem: Environmental > Aquatic > Freshwater > Lake | place: Indonesia... | reverse complement strand
AGACCAAAATGCGCCAGCGCATTTTTATCGTCGAGTTCTACTGCTTTCTCATAGCTGCAAATAGCATCCGCCTTTTTGCCTAGTCTTTCGTAGGTGACGGCCAGGTTGTATTGTATGTCGCTTGAGCTGGGAGTGACAGCCAATGATTTGACAAAGAGTTTCTCTGCTTCTGTGTAGTCTTTACTGTCAAAAAACGCAATGCCAAGATTAAACCGAGCCTCGTTAAGACTTGGATCCTGAGCTAATGCTTTTTCGTAGAGCGACTTGGCCTCGGCGACATCGCCCTTTTTGTGGGCAATCTTGCCGAGCAGATTGAGTGCCTCTGCCTTTAGGCTGTTATCCGATGCTGATACTTTTTTGAGATAAGTCTGGGCCTCGCTCAATCGGCCAGTGGCGTAGGCAGCCTTGGCCCGGTCAAAAAGCGAGATCGCATCTACGCCAGACTCACTTGCTGGCTTGCCTGCAACTTGTGTTGAAAACATACCAGATGAAGCGACGAGACTGGCGATGACGGTATGCATCAGATATTTCATGGATCCGATCTCCCTAGATTCAATTCAAATATAATATGTCAAATGAAACAGGCAAAAAAAAACTCAGCTCCCAGATCCTGGCCTCTCGCTCTAGCTTTGACGACGGCCTCCATGGTGGCGTTCCCTGGTGCTTGGTCCACTAATCAAGCTTTAGGCGCTGATTCGCCCAAAGGGCCATGCTCTGATTGTCTAAAAGCCGCCGCCGCCGCCTTTGGACATGGCAAAAACAACCAGGCACTGGAGATCATGCTTGCTCAAAGTAAATTGTGCCAAGACCATATTGGTTTTCAGACCATGCTAATGACCGTAGCCAGTAGGGCCGGCAAGGACGACATGGCCCTGGCCGCAGCAGAACGTGTCCTCAAGAGCAATCCAGATGCTGCGCCGGCCCTATTGCATCGCGGCTTGATCTATTACAAACAGCAAGACACTGATAAGGCACGTCAATCCTTTGAAAGATTAGTCAAAAACGACCCGACTAGCTACGAAGGCTGGCTTTCGCTCAAAGAAATTTACCAAGCAGCCAATCAGCCGGAAAAGGCTCGCATCGCAGGCATCAAAGCTAGCTATACAGAGCCTGGTTTTATGCGTGCAAAATTACGCATTCTCGACACTCTAAATGCTCAAGGCAATCCTCAAGCCTTCAAGACTGAGCTCAAAAAGCAGATCGACCAATATGAGGGGGAGCAAGAGCCGGAGATAATGATCATGCTCGGCGACAAGGCGCTTACTTGCGGATTTTTTAAAGAAGCTCTGGGGATTTATAATGAGGCAGCCCGTGCCTATCCGGACCTCGCTCCTCTCAAGACCAGGAGAGTGATCGCGCATCTGAGCCTCCAAGATGCCAGTGCAGCAGCACCTTTTTTGGATAGTCTCGCAAAATCAAGAGGGGATCTCAGCCAAAGGGACTTAAACCTCCTCCAGGCCTGGCACCACATCGTCAAGGATGATATCGCCAGCGCTCAAAAATTGCTGGCCATTAGCAATGACAAGACAAATGATGATTATCTCCCTGCACTGGCACCATTTGTCAAAGGCTTGCTGGCACAGGCCAACAAGCAGTACGACATCGCTAGACAATATCTAGACGAGGCCATCCGATCTGACAAACTTAATAGACTTGTGGTCGCCCGCCTGCATCTTGTGCAAGTAGAAAGAGCCATGGGCAACCAAGAAGAAGCAGAAAGCCAGAGCAAGGCGCTCGAGACTTTTGCATGCGGGCTGCAAGCCGAGGCAACTAAGCAAAATGACTAACGATCTCAAGACCCTGATCCAATCGATCAATCCCGCAGACGGCGCGGTACTGGGCCAGGTACCTATCCTCGATGCTGCACAGGTGGCAAGATCGGTAGAAAAGGCTCGCCAAACCCAGGCTTCATGGCAATTGACCAGCCTCAAAGAAAGAGCGAGATTGATGAGCAATCTCAAAAGACTCGTGGCAGAAAGCCAGGATCAGCTTGCTGCCTTGATCTCGCAAGAAGTCGGCAAACCCTTGCCAGAAGCCTATCTATCTGAGCTCAACGGGCCTCTTGATACCATGGGCTGGCTGGCCGACAATGCAGAAAGGCTGTTGCAGGATCAGGCTATTCCTACGACCAATATGCTTTTGGCGTCAAAACAAAGCGTGGTTGCTTTTGAGCCTCTGGGCGTGATCGGCCTCATTTCACCCTGGAACTACCCATTTTCCATCCCCATGATGACTGCTTGCATGGCTCTCATGGTAGGCAATACGGTAGTGCTCAAACCCTCTGAAAAATCACCATTGATCGGCATCAAGATTGGAGAGTTGTTTTTGCAAGCTGGGTTTCCCCAGGGCTGCGTAGAAGTGATCACAGGTGATCGCAACACAGGCAGATACTTGACCGAGCAAAACCTGGCCAAGGTGATTTTTACAGGCTCCGTATCTGGTGGCAAAAATGTAATGGAGACCTGCTCTAGATCCCTGACACCGGTTACTCTCGAGCTAGGCGGTAAGGATGCCGCGATTGTACTACCCGATGCGCCAGTAGAATGGACCAGCAGAGGATTGGTATGGGGAGCATTTACCAATGCAGGCCAGGCCTGCGCGTCAGTCGAAAGAGTCTATGTCATCAAGGGCAAAAAAAACGAGCACGATAGGCTCATCCAGGCCATTATCCAAGAAACCCAAAAACTCAAACTTGGCAATCCCAAAGACCCTGCAACCGAAGTCGGTCCATTGATCGATCAAAATCAACTCGATACAGTTAGATCCCACGTAGAGGATTCCATCGCCAAGGGAGCCAGGATCGCGTGTGGCGGCAATTGCCGGCAACAGGACCTGGGTGGATATTTTTTTGAGCCCACCGTATTACTCGACGTCAATCATCAGATGAAAGTAATGACTGAAGAGACCTTTGGTCCTGTATTACCTGTAATGGTGGTCGATAACGAAGATACGGCCGTCGAACTGGCCAATGAATCCCAATACGGACTTTGCGCTACTGTCTGGGCTAAAAACTTGCCAGCGGCCGAGATGGTAGCAAGAGATCTGGATGTCGGCACCGTATTGATCAATGATGTGCTTTATTCGCACGCCGTGCCGCAACTGCCCTGGGGCGGCATCAAAAACTCGGGCTTTGGGCGCAGCCATGCTATCTTTGGCCTACAAGACCTTTGCAATATCAAACACATATCGATAGACTCGGCGGCAGGATCGCACCGCATATGGTGGTACCCCTACGGCCCAGAGCGCATAAAAATGGCTCAGGCCGGCATCAAGCTCCTGCACGGCAAGATGAGTGAAAGGCTGGGCAGCCTAATAGCCTTCATAGCCAATAGTCACGATCGCAAAAAATAAACTAGGACGATAACAAAGCCGGCAGCTTGTCCAAGAGATAAGTCACGTCATCTTGAGTATTGCTTTTGCCAAAGGTCATGCGCACGGCTCCCATTGCCGTTTTTTCGGGGAGGGCAAGAGCCTTGATTACATGCGACGGCTCGATGATACCTCTATGGCAGGCAGATCCAGCCGAGATCGCGATGCCTTTGAGATCGCTCTTGAGGACGAGGGCTTCGCCATCTCTATTTGCTTGTGCAAAGGAGACATGCCCGGGCAGACGCTGCGCCAGATCCTGTGGACCGGTGATCACGACACCATCCATAGTGGCAAGCCTTTCCATCACCTGGCTTTGATAGGATCTCAAGACTCGAGCACTGTCATCCAACTCCAAGCGCGCTAGTCTTGCAGCCTCACCCAGGCCCACGATCTGGCTCATGGCCTCGGTGCCAGGAAACAATCCCATTTCCTGACCGCCGCCAAAATAGATCGGCATCAGGTTAACCAATTTGCGTACAAATAAAGCACCAATGCCCTTGGGAGCACCAAACTTGTGACCGGAGAGGCTGAGCGCATGCACGCCGGCATACGGTCCCAAACTTGAAAGATCGATCGGCAACTTGCCCGTCGCCTGAACGGCATCGCTATGCAAGAAGATATCATGCCCTTGTGCTTTAGACGCATCCTGGATCATCTGTGCTATCTGGGCGATTGGCTGCACCGTGCCGATCTCGTTATTGGCCCACATGATCGAGACCATGCCGCAGGGATCTCGCAGTAAATCTTGCAAATGATCCAGATCGATCAATCCGTGTTTGTCATTGCGTATAAAATCGAGCTTAAAGCCATTTGCGCCGAGAAACTGTGCAGGCCCCAAAATAGACGAATGCTCGATGGCGCTGATCAACAATCTCTTGGGCAAGCCATTAGCTTCGATAAAACGAGCACGCCCCAGCAAGGCGACATTATTGGCCATTGTGCCACAAGGCGCAAAATACACCTCTTTGCTCTCGCAGCCAATTAGTTGGGCCACGTGAGCACGCGCTGCATCTAGAGCCTGCCTGGCCTCTCGGCCGATTGCATGGATTGAGCTGGCATTACCAAATCGTCCTTGCAAATATGGCTCCATCGCCTCCAATACTTCAGGTCGGCAAGGAGTAGTCGCACTATTGTCTATGTAGATCGGCTGCAAAAACCCATGCCTCGCGACGTGCTAAACTCTCAGACCTGATTATATTCAATTTCCTACGACTACCGTTCTCCCAAGCAATTTTTTCTCTTGAAGATACTGGCCCTAGCAATCGTCACCCTTGGCACTCTCGTGGTGGCATTTTGCCTTGGTGAAACCAATTTAAGCTGGCAAGGCTTGCAGCAAGCCGTTTTAGCCCCACAGACCCTGGATCCGGGCGCCGCCACGATTCTTTGGGACATCAGACTACCACGACTCCTCAGTGCAGCCATCGTGGGCATGGCTCTATCTCTTGCGGGCTATTTACTCCAGAGTCTGTCGGGCAATGATCTGGCCGACCCATATTTGACGGGGGTCGCCTCTGGCGCAGCACTTGGTGCTGCCATCGCCATATTTTGCGGCCTGCCCTTTGCCTACCTGCCCACTCTCGCCTTTGGTGGTGGTATCGCAGCCAGTGCCCTAGTCGTGCTCGCCTCCAGTTCCTCCAGAGACCGACAGATCTCCATGCCCCTGCTCTTGCTCTCTGGCATCGCCCTGTCCACTATCGTCACTGCCGCCATCAATCTCATGCAATTTTTGTCTGCATCCAACACTGCCGTTGCCGCTCGCGGCCTCGATCTCTGGCTGATGGGCGGACTCAGCGGCAGATCATGGCCAGAGCTCTATGTCGCTACATCGTATATATTGCCATGCATGGCTATCTCCCTGCTCTTTGCCAAGCCACTCTCTGTAGTGGCACTCGGTCAAGACATGGCCGCTTCGCTCGGCATCAAAGTAGGGCAGACTCAAGTCGTAATATTAGCGCTCGCCGTGCTTCTGACCAGCGCCGCAGTATCTTTGAGTGGGCTGATCGGATTTGTCGGCTTGATCGCGCCTCATCTAGCACGCAGATTGGTCAAGCATGGCTTTGCCCAATGCATGATCGCAAGCGCACTTTGCGGCGCTATCGTGCTTTCGGCCTCGGACCTCATCGCACGCACGGCCAACCCTAGTCAGGAAGTACCTCTTGGCTGTGTGATGGCCTTGTTAGGAGGTCCATTCTTTTTGCTGGCCTTACGCAAGGGAGCTAAGCAAAATGTCGTCTAAGATCTCGGCTTGCTCTGTTGCTGTGGGATTTGAACCACTGTCGCCTCTTTTGAGCAAAGTAGACCTGACGCTCGAGGCAGGCAAGATACTGGTAGTGCTCGGACCAAATGGTTGTGGCAAATCGACTCTCATAAAGGCCCTCGCGGGCCGCAGCCTGCCAATGTCCGGTCGAGTCTGCCTGGATAGCGATGGGGCTAGTCTCACTGATATCGATCCAAGGACACTGGCCCGCGAGGTCGCCTATGTCGCACAATCCATCGTCTTTCCACCGCATTTGAGCTTGAGAGAATTTGTCGCACTTGGACGCAATCCGCATCAGCAATGGTTCAATTTTTATCAATCCTCAAAAGATAAGGAGATAATCCAGTCTGCCATAGATCGCACCAATCTCTCGCACCTGGCCGACCATCGAGTAGCGAGTCTCTCCGGCGGCGAGAAGCAACGCGCACAACTGGCTCTGGCTCTGGCACAGACCACTCGCTTTATCATATTGGATGAGCCTACCGCCAATCTCGACTACCGTCACCAGCTGGAATTGATTTGTATCCTGCACCAATTAAAAAGCGAGGGTCTAGGCATCTGTGTCGTCTTGCATGACCTCAATCTCTCTCTGCAATTGGCAGATACAGTGGTGCTTTTGGCAAAGGGAGGCATTTATGCTCATGGAGCCAGCAGTGAGGTATTGACCGAGCAAAATCTCCAGGATGTCTTTGGGGTACAGCTCGTAAGACTGCACGATGACAAATACCAGGGTTTTGTCCCAGCTGCTGTGATCTAGCAAATCAAAATAAAACACCGAATGATCTAAGAGACCAATCGGTGTTTTTGTTTGCTTTCAACTAATCTTGCGGATTTGATTGCAAATGAGCCCAGATCTTGCCTAAGGCTTAGACATAATATGGATAGCTGTTGTAGCGATAATTGTTGTAGTTCATCGCATAGCTAGGACCATAGTTGTAGTTGGGATAATAGTTATTCCAGCCACCATAATTGCCCCCGCGACCAATGTTGCGCGCCATCTGCACGCCGGCAAATATCGGCAATATCGAGCCGACTGTGCCGGTTATGGCACCTATAGCCCGACCCAGACCCGTATCTTGAAAGTCTCTGTAGCCAGGATTGTAATAATCATTGACTGCACTCACGCGACCGCGAGGACCAGCGATCTCCCAACCGGATTGGCCAGGACCGACAAATGGAGGGGTGCGATAGTAGGCGTCTCCGCCCCACGCTTGACGACCACCGCCGCAACGGCCGTAGCAGTCATTGATGGGTGGCATGAAACGACTGTTTTGCATCTCCCACTGGACCTGGTTACGGTAATTCATTCGATCGTACATCTGTTGATTCATCGAATAGTCGTAACAGGCGCCCTGTCTAAAATTGCGACTATAATCGTCGTAACGGCGATCCTGACCGTATGACTGATAGCGATCGCCACCATTGATATTGATGATGACCGTGCTATCACGGATGTCTATATCACGGTCGCCATTGCGCAGGGTGACCGATTGATTGTGGCGGTCGCCAGTCCTGCAGGGGGCTTCGTTGCGATAGGATTGCAGGTTGTCCTGCACGTCGTTGCGAGGAGTGACAAACAAGTCGCGGTCTTGAGCCGCTGGTGGTTGTTCACTGGCGCGATACTTATCTCCCATGGGGGTCTTCTCCTGGTATGGTGACCTGTCCGCAAGCGGTCACTCTGTGCTCATATGTCTATACATTACCGGCGCAATTTGGACTGTCAATGGGAAAATCACCACGGAGCCCGCACGGCGGGGCTTTCAAGCCATAAAGCTTGTTTGCAATGTACCCAAAAACAAAATCAGCCAAACAAATGTAAGGCTCGGATGATCTTTGGCAAAAAGATAAAGCAACCACATATAACAGCTGCAAAACTAGCGACGAGCACTGCCGCCGCCGCCGTGTCCTTGGCATAGCGAGCAGCAGCGTGATACTTGTAATTGGCCTGGATGTCGACCACATGCTCGATGGCGGTATTCATCAATTCGGCAAACAGCACAAAGCAAATCGAAAGCCCCAACAAGACCCAGGCCAGAGGCTCAATATCAAAATACAAGCCCATCAAAGCAGCGATGGGCGCAGCTACGCAATGGATGCGAAAATTGCGCTGCGTAGCAAAGGCATGCCCCAGGCCCCGAAAAGCAAAATAAAAAGACTGCCCTACCGATTGCGCCCGGCCGATTTTGCGGTCCTCTTCTTTTTGCTCTGGATTATCTTTCATGGCGATAGCTTAGCAATTGCGCGCAAAACCCGCTCTATCGAGGATACGCTTCTGCCTTCCCATCATTTCTTTCTCATCATCGGCATCTATATGATCAAAACCCATCACATGCAGACAACCGTGCACAAATAAAAATGCCATTTCTCTCTCTATAGAATGCCCATACTCGATCGATTGCTCCAGCGCCTTCTGCACGCTTATAAAGAGCTCGCCAACTTGCCAATCGCAATCGATAGAGCCTATTGCAGAGTCTAGCGGCAGATCTTTTAGGTGAAATGGCACAGACAATTGAATGGGAAACGAAAGTACATCGGTCGGACGATTTTTATCGCGCCATTGCCTGTTAATCTGGGCGATAGATTTATCAGAAATCAATTGACATGACATTGTGCCCAGCGCAAACAAGCGCGTTAGATCGATATCATCTTCGGCAGTCAGCCATTGAGGCGTATTTTTTACCAGATCATCTTGGACTTGGGCGAGCAAGGCCTCAAAAGTCTTTTGCCACTCACCGGTCGAGACCTTGATCTTACGCTGTCTGTTATGCAATTCGAGACGCACTTGCCAGCTCCTTATCGCCGTGGTAGACTCCCGGTCATCGAGATATAAATATTTAGTCGTAGGCTTACGTAGGTAGCCTACGGCATTTTGCTGTTTCTACAGCCTGATTTTAAACGGATATTAAATTGAACCAGACAGACAAGACCATGACAGACCAGACCCGCATAGAAGCCATCGCCGAGCAAGTATTGGCTCCTCTGGGCTTTGCTCTCATCGAGGCCAAGCTCGGTCAGGTCGGCCGGAGCAAAAATCTCGAGATCATCATATACAAATTGGATGGTACTGCTATCTCACTTTCCGACTGCGAGACTGTGAGCCGCAGTCTGGATCAAGCTCTCGAAGAGCCACAGCAAACCGAGCAGATTGCCTTTTTGCGCAATGCCTATACTCTGGATGTTTCAAGTCCAGGCATAGATAGATTGATCAAGCATCCAAGAGAATACGAAATATTTAAAGGTCGCAAGGTCGAGGTCAAAACAAAAGGAGACGCGGGGCAATCGGCTGGTATAGCCCTGGGACCGCACGTGATCGGCACGCTGGTGGCCGGCACCGCTGATGGTATCACCATCGCCAATGCCACCGCCGTCATGCAAAATGCCGACAAAAAAAAGAAAGGCTCAAACAAGGCCAAAGAACTAGCCGCTCCCCTGGACAAGGAGCTTGCTATTGCAAACGCAGACCTCATATCGGTGAGGCTCTATCCATTGACACTCAATAAGATTTTAGCCGAGCAAGGCGGCGAGGAAGGCCAGGATCTGGCCGAATCCGCCCAAATTGCAGAAATATGAAACACAACTAAATAGGTCAATACCGGGAGGTAAAAGTGATCAAAATTGGCGACAAACTTCTTGAAGCAGCCGAAGAGCTGGAGAGAGAGCGCAATATACCGCAAGAAGAATTTATCTCTTATGTTTGCGATGCCATCGTTGCCGCCTACAAAAAGAAAGTCCCCGATCACGATGTCGAAGGCGTCAGAGCTATTTTTGACACTGAGACCGGCGAAATTGGCATCTTTGCCCCTAAAGAAGTAGTCGACGAAGTCTCCAACGAATACCACGAGATCTCACTCGCCGATGCACAAGACTTGATCCCTGACGTCACCTCAGGCGAAGTATTGGAAATCGAAGTAACGCCTGCCGATTTTTCGGAGTTTGGTCGTATCGCCGCTCAAACAGCCAAGCAACTGATCACGCAGCGCCTACGCGAAGCCGAAAAAGAATTGATCAAAAAAGAATTTGAAGCGCGCAAAGGCACCTGCACTACCGGTCAGATAGAACGTATCGAAGTCATCTCCAATTCGCGTAATAACGTCATCGTCAATCTCGGCCGTGTCGAAGGCTGCATGCCCAGCCGCGAACAATTGCCCGGCGAGACTTATCGCGTAGGCAACCGCGTACGCGTATACGTACTCGAGCTGCGTGACACTGGTCGCGTCCCTCAGATCATCGTCTCCCAGGCACATCCTGAGCTCGTTCGCGAACTATTCGAACTCTATGTGCCCGAGATCGAAGACAACACAGTCGAGATCAAGTCCATAGCCAGAGAAGCCGGTTACCGCACCAAGATCGCCGTCCATTCCGAAGACAGCGATGTAGACCCGGTTGGCGCCTGTATCGGTACTCGCGGCGTGCGTATCCAAAACGTAGTCGCCGAATTGCGCAACGAAAAAATCGACGTGATCCGATATTCTCTCGATCCTGTCGACTACATCTCCAACGCTCTTTCGCCGGCCCGCATCACCACTGTGGCCCTCTATGACGACTCGCCGGAAGCCAACGGCAAGCGCGCCGAAGTAATCGTGCCGGACGATCAGCTCAGCCTCGCCATTGGCCGTGGCGGCCAAAACGTGCGTTTGGCAGCAAAATTGACCGGCTGGAAAATCGATATCAAGTCCGAAAGTCAGGCTGGAGGTTCGTTCCGCAATATGGACGAATTGACCGCACAATAATCTGCCCGCAAAAAATCGGCTCCAGAGTAAGGCGTAACTGCGCACCTGGAGCCGATTTATCAATTAATGAAATGACGATAACCAAAAGACTCTGCATCATTTGCCGCAAATCGATCGATCGCAAAGAAATGATCAGATTGACTCTAGAGTGCACGACCGGCAAAATCGTGCTCAACACAAATTATAAGAAATATTTCGGAAGATCGGCATATCTTTGCAGGTCTCAAAGCTGCATCGACTCAGCTTTGAAGACGCCAAGAATTAAGCAGGCACTGGAAGGTCGCAAGACCAAAGGCCGGCCAAATCAACGAAAAGTGGCTTGGCCACTTGAAGCACAACTTATGGAGAGTATCCTCACAATGTATACAGGCATGGGGAAAACGTGCCAAAATACTGGGGGAAATGGAGAGGTCTGAATGGACGACAGGGTACGAATCTACGAGCTAGCGAAGCGGATGAATGTCTCTAACCAGGAGATCATAGATGCTTTACGCGAACTCGGCTACGACGTCAAGAGTCATTCGAGCACCGTCGACAAACAAGCAGTAGGCCTCTTGATACAAAAACTCAAAAAAAATAACGAGACCAGCGACGCCGCCAAGGGCGGACCTGGCAAACAAGCACCGGCAAAGCCAGGCGCCGCTAAAGGCAAGATGCCTCCGCCCGCGCCACCCGAACTCGCAGCTGCGCCGGTCAAACCAAGGGTGTTGGGCCGTTACAGACCAACACCTCCGCCGGATCCCAACGCACCGGTACAGCAAGCAGAGCCGCCAGTGACACAGGACGCTCCCGCTCACCAGGATGCGCCCCATGCAGTAGAAACACCTGTAGCTGATGGGGGAGCCCAGAAAGAAGCAGCCGCAAGAACCAATCCTGTATCAAGCCCCGAATCAGAATCTGGTGCTGATGCAAGCTCGACTGTTCAGCAAACTCACAATGCACAGCAAGCAGCCGAAGCCCCACAGCTTGGCCAGACCGCTGCGCCTGGGGCCGCTGATAAGACCAAGACAGGTCAGACTCAAGGTCACATCATCAACCAGAGTGCTCAGAGCCCAGTCAAGCCTCCGGTCAGCCAACCCTCACAAGAGACCATCAAGGCACCCCAGCCTCCAACGCAAGACTTTGAGCCACTGGATACTCGTGGCAAGTTTACTGGCGATGAATGGTCGGACAATGATAAATGGGGCAAAAAGACCATCCGCAAGTTGGACCTGCCCAAAAAGAAAGACCCGAGCGAGGCAAAGGCCGACGAGAAGCCTGCCGAACCTGCAGCCAAAGCAGACGCCTTTGGGGCAGCAAAAGCCGGTGCAGCTGGCAAAGAGAAAGATAAGTTTGAAAAAGGGCACAAGCCCAAAGGCAAGGAACACTATAAGGATGACCTGGACGAGTTTAATGCAAGTGGCCAGGAGCCAGCGCGGCCGATGACACCAAGCCAGCCAATCAGAGTAGCTGCTCCTAGCAATCGTGGCGCCCACACGCCTCGCAAGCCTGGCAATCGCCAGGGCCATGGCGACAAGAGCGCCAACAAAAAAGAAGAAAAGCAAAAACCCGAAAAAGAAGTCATCGAGATCCCTAAAGAAATCGTGCTGACCAATAGCCTCACGGTCCAAGAATTGGCGATCAAGATGCACGTGCCCGAAACAGAGATCATCAAAAATCTCTTTATGCGCAATATCATGCGCACGGTAAACCAGCCTGTCGAGCTCGAGCTTGCCAAAGAGCTGGCAGTGCAAATGGGCTACGAAGTCCTTACCGAAGAAAAAGAGCCCGAAGTAGTAGAAGCGCCCGTACAAGAACTATCCGAAGAAGACAAGGCCAATCTGGTCATGCGCCCGCCGGTAGTGACCATCATGGGTCACGTCGACCACGGCAAAACCAGCTTGCTCGATGCCATCAGGCAGACCAAGTTTTTGTTGACCGATGCAGAAGCAGGCGGGATCACCCAACACATCGGCGCTTATCACGTCGAAGTACCGGACGAGGATGGACATCCGCGCCAGATCGTATTTTTGGATACGCCCGGTCACGAGGCCTTTACGGCTATGCGTGCTCGAGGTGCCAAGGTCACTGACGTAGCTATCCTGGTAGTTGCAGCCGACGACGGCGTCATGCCTCAGACGATCGAAGCTATCGACCACGCTAAGGCAGCCGGAGTACCGATCATTGTCGCCGTCAACAAGATCGACAAGCCCGGAGCCGACCCGGACCGCGTTTTATCTCAGTTGATGGAGCACGGCCTGGTCGCCGAAAAATACGGCGGCGAAGTCGTGACCTGCGAAGTATCAGCCAAAAAGCGCATGGGACTGGATTACTTGCTTGAGATGATCTTGCTTGTAGCCGACATCCTGGACCTCAAGGCCGATCCAGACAAACCAGCCACAGGCTTTATCGTCGAAGCCGAGCTCTCCAAATCACGTGGTGCCGTCGCCACTGCACTAGTCGAAAATGGCACCATGCGCGAAGGTGACTTTATCGTTGCTGGCAGCAAGGTCGGTCGTGTCAGAGCTTTGTTTGACGATCGCGGTCAGCGGATCAAGGGCGCAGGTCCTTCG
>Ga0233423_10001246_pt1 | contig 12912 bp, 13 predicted proteins | sample Watercolumn_Mata_FD_180713 | JGI IMG/M metagenome (GOLD analysis project Ga0233423, IMG submission 180713) | Freshwater microbial communities from Lake Matano, South Sulawesi, Indonesia - Watercolumn_Matano_2014_112_MG | ecosystem: Environmental > Aquatic > Freshwater > Lake | place: Indonesia... | reverse complement strand
GTGGAAGAAAGCAAAGAAAAGCCGCGATCAAGTCTGCCCAGGGCGCCGGCCATCACGTTCACCAGGACCGTTGTCCGTTCCACCAGGTTAAAAAGCTGGTAGATCATGCCGATCTTTTTCCTGGTCTGCCGCAGGGACTCCGGATCGCGATACTTGATTTCCCGTCCGCCCACCGCAATAATGCCCGCATCCGGAACCACAAAACCGTTGATGGTCCTGATCAGGGTGGTTTTCCCGGAACCGCTGGGACCGATGAGGGCTACGGTTTCGCCTTTCCTGACCCGCAGATTGATGCCGGCCAAAACCTCGCGGCCGTTGAATTGTTTCCTCAGGTTTACCACTTTTACCATGATAACCTCCCCGGCCTGGGGGCGTCTGCCGGGGCAGACGCCCACCGGGAACTTTGGGGAAAAGGTGAAAAGGGGAACAGGGAAAAAGGAGAAGGACGCGGTAGATCAAACATCCCCACCTTTTCCCTTTTTAACCATTTTCCCTTTTCCCCCCTTTATTTTTTCAGGCCGTCGATCACCTTTTTGATGTCCTTGATCATGGCATAGTCCCCGTCACTGACTAGCCGCCATTTGGTGATATTCCCAAAACCCTTGACCTTGTTGGCTTCGGCGGGGACGGTAACAATGGCCTTTTTCAAACCGTCTTTGGTTTTGTCGGGCAAATCCTGCCGGTAAGCCACGGGAGAACCGGGAATGGGAGTAGACTTCCAGATAATGACATTCTCCCGGGGGGAGATCTTCCCTTTCTCCACCATGCCGGGATAGGTCATATCATTGTCGGCCGCCAGGTCCACCGTCTTGTTTTTAATCATCAGTTCCGCGGCGTCGTGAGTGCCGCTGTAGCCCACCTTTTTAAACACCTGTTCCGGGTCCAGACCGGCTTTGATCATGAAATACCTGGGGACGTTATGGCCGGAAGTTGATGCAGGGTCGGTGAACGAGAGGGTCAACTCTTTCTTATGATTATTGACCTTTTGGGCGATCGCCTTCATGCCCTCCTCCCCTTCCAGGGGGGTGGAGATGCCCAGCTTTTGGGCCGTTTCCGGGGTGGCCACCAAGATGGAGCGGTAAGTGCTGTCGCCCTTGGCCATGACCCCCACGGCAAAGGCCTCGGCGCCCGACCGTTCATGGGCCAGCACGTAAGAGAAGGGGCCGAACCAGGCAAAATCCAGCTTCTTGGCCCGCATGGCTTCAATCACCCCGGTGTAATCACTGGCGGTGAAGACTTTGATGCACTGCCCCAGCTCTTTTTCCAGATGGGCCTTCAGGGGTTGAATCTGCTCAATCATGGCCTTGGGGTCTTCCGTGGGAATGAGGCCCATCACCAGACAGTCTTTGTCAGCAGCGCGGGCCCCGGAAAAGCAGGCCAGCAAGAAGACTAAGGTCATCGCGCCCATCCACGCCTTTTTCATAGCTTCCTTCCTCCCTCGTCAAAATCTAGAGTGATCGTGCAAAAATCCCCGCGAAACTTGCTGCTGCAAAATTCCGCCACCGCCCCATGCTGGTCTTTGGCCACACTCTTCACGATTAATAAAGGTACATTGGGTGAAATTCTCAGGATCTCCGTGTCGGCGCTTTCCGGCATGCCCACTTCGAAGGTGGAGGATACCCGCCGGGCCTCGACCCCGAAATGCTCGGCGATGACCTGGTAAAGGGAAAAAGATTCCGGCAGCACTTCCGTCAAGCCCGGATATTTACGGGCCGGAAGATAGGAAAGGGTAAAAGAAAACGGCAAGTTGTCGGCGTAACGTAAAATTTCCAGGACCGTCACCCGCTCCCGGAGTTTGATCTCCAGGCGATCCGCCAACTCCCGGTCCGCGCTCAATTCATAGCTGTTAATCAGGCGTGCCTGCGGGGTAAAGCCCGCTACCAGGATGGACGCGGTAAATTGGGTTTTTGTGGAGACCCGGTAAGGAATTTTTTTATTGGCCACAAAGGTCCCCTTGCCCCGGAGGCGGTACACCAGACCTTCATGTTCCATTACTTCCAGGGCCCGCCGCACGGTATGCCGGTTCAACTTATACTTGCGGCTGATCTCCATTTCCGTGGGCAACTGCGAGCCGGAGGGGAAAACTCCCGCGGCGATCTGCTTCATGAAGAGGGCAGACAATTCCTGATATCCCGAAATCCCTTGATGGTCCTTAAGCATCCCCTCCCCCAATTGTGTAGATGTCTAGACAATACCCCCGGAACGTTTCCCGATGATGAAGGCCAAGTTATTTTCCTGTTAAAAATGATGGACCGGGAAACCAAAGGAAACTCGTGTGGCAGGCTGGAAGAAAGTGTAAAAATTCAGAAATTTTCTACGATGTGCTCACCCCGCAACCGTCTTCTGCCCCCTTTTCCACGGCAACTCGAGATGAATTAACAGAATAAACATCAAAAAATAACACTAAAATAGCAATAATATGCAATAGTTGGTCAAGTTAACTTCTCCGGGGATGGGAGGAATGACGCCTGATTTTCCCAAACCTCATCTGGGGGGAGTGGCATGACCGGACCGCTCGATGAGCAGATCCGGGAGCAGCGCCTGGCAATTACGCGCTATTACCGCATACATGCCCGAATCTATGACCTTACCCGCTGGAGCTATCTCAAAGGCAGGAAGGCGTTGCTGCGGCGGGTGGCCGCCCGCTTCCACCCTACTCGCATCCTCGAAGTCGGCTGCGGCACGGGCAGGAATCTCCTGCAACTGGGGCACCGGTTTCCCCAGGCTGAGCTCTGGGGGCTTGACCTGTCGGCGGACATGTTGTCGGTGGCTGTAAAGAAACTACATGCCATGCTGCCTTTTTATTTAAGGCTGGGACCCGGAGAAGACAAAGCGGTCCGGACCTACCGCCGCGGCCATTGCCCTGGCAGTGGCGGCGTCGATTCTTGGGTGCCTGGTTTACCATTATTGGGGGCCTGTCTGTGGCGGGGTCGGGCAGGGGATTCTCTGAAGGGAAGTGATTGAGAGGAATTATACCCATTTCATCACCAAGGATACGGGGGCTGTTGGAGGAGAAAATGGTGGCCGGCGGCTTATAAACCAGAGCCAATGGCCAAATTCCATGGGGAGCGCCTCACTCTCCATGGTCAGAGGCCATTGGCCATTCCTTGTTTAACCGGTTTTGCCGTAGTGCTCGGCTTTGGCTTCGGCCACCAGATCACTCACCTGCTCCCCGGCTTCGGCCACGAAACCCACCACCGTGTCCTTGACCATGAGGCCGCCCTTCACCAGCCCCTTGAACACCGGCCGCACCACGCAACCCACCAGCGGCAGGACCACCGGCGCCAATACCGCCACGCCCACCACCACCAGGGCGTTGGGCCAAACAAATTCGACAATGTCGTCATAAAAAGCCATGGCCATACTCCTTAAAAATAAAGTGATGTTCATAACTCCGCAGTCATGTTGCCTGCGCGGGCCGGAGACTGGATTGAAACCCATGCTTTGGGACTGCCGGAAGACTTGCAGTCATTATAACCACCGGCAGGTTGCCTGCAAAGACTTTCCCTTCGGGGGTTATAATATTTCCACCACCACTGCCGCAACGGTTTCTGCCAGTGACCCTTCCGCTTCCGCCTCCAAACCCGCGCTCACCAGTTCCTCAGTTCCCCCGGAGAGAAGATGCGGGATCAGGCCCGGAGGATGGCCACGCCGGGGTTTGTGGTTATCCAAGACCTCCTGAATGTCCGCCGCCAGATCCAGGTACAGGTGAATGAGTGACTTGGCCGCGGGCCGGGCGATTTTGGCCAGCACCGGCAGTACGATAGGGGCAGCCAGAGCCGCGGCAGCGAGCATAAAAAGACTAGACCCTGCGGATTTGAGAGCGCCATCCCCAAGCCCCATATGTCCCTCTTTTCTCGTTGGTTATTTTACTCAACCGGCCGGCTCATTTTCAAAAGATGCAGGAAAAAATGATTGAATCCCCTCACGCGTGCAACATGCGTTCAACCAGGCTCTCCGTATCGAGCCTGGGGAAAAACTGGCGCATGACCCCGGCCAGGTTCTGACGGCTCTTGGCCCCGGCCAATTTCCCGGAGTCAAAAGTTATAAGAAGGGAACCGGTGGCCGCGCTGGCTTCCGCGGCCGTAATTCCCGGCACGGTGGCCAAGAGGGCTGAAAGTTTTTGGGCCAGGGTCTCGTTGTGCAACATTCCAGGGAGGCGCAGGCGAATCCGCCCCGGGATGGCATGTTTCACTGAGATGCCATAATAGGCCAAACCCATGAGCGATTCACCAGGGGCAACCGGTGGTGTAGGAGTAGCCGCAGCCGCCGGTTTTTCCGGGGGGGCGGCTGAAGGGGCAGGTTTGGTCTTCCGAACGCTAACTTTGGCTGCCTTTTTCGGGGAGGGGGCGTTAGGCTGCCTGCGTTTTGCCTGCTTGGCTGTCCCGCGCCGCTCTGGGGGCGCCTGCGTTACTTCATCCACCGCCTGCCGGGCCTTTTCCAGGATATTGGGCACATTATTGAAACTTTCCATCAACTTCGGCCGCTTTTTGGGAGGTTTTGTGGCGTCCTTCAAGTGGCTTTCCTCCTTGACCGTCCAACTTCCCCAGTGATCTCCAGGAACTCCTGGGCGAGCTCCCTGAAGGCCGCGGCGCCGGGGGCCCCGGGATGATAGCCCAACAGTGTGGTCCCCGCGGCTTCTGCCCGTTCAAACGCAGTGTTGGCCGGGATGCTGGTGCGAAAAACCTGGTCTTCCCGAAAAGCCCCGGATATCTGGGCTGCCAGGGTCCGGCTGATGAGGGTGCGCTTGTCCACCTGGTTGATCAGTAAGCGCAAAAAACGCAAGTCCCGGTTGCTTTGCTCCTGGACTTCCTTGACTAGGCGGACCGCCTTGAGCAGGCCTTCCACGCTGAAAGCGCTCCCCGCCTTGACAGGCACCAGGGCAAAGTCCGCGGCAATAAGGGCGCAGAGTACGAAGGTGCCGAGGTTGGGAGGGGTGTCCATGATGGTGACATCAAAACGGGCCCGGGCCTGGTCGCGCAAATGGCGCCGCAGCCTAAAAAAGCTGTCCGGCGCGCCGACAATCAGCCTGGGCTCCAGTGACGCGGTTTCCGGGACGTTGGGCAGACAAAAAACCCGTTCGATGTGGGTGGGATAGCAATAGTCTTGCAGCTTCCTTCCCAAACCGTCTTGCTCCAGCAATTCATAAAGGCTATGTGGAGGATTGTTCTCTTTGGGTAAAAGGAGGGCCGTGGCGTTGCACTGACTGTCCAGATCCACCACCAGCACCCGTTTCCCCTGGAGGCTCAGGGCATGGGCCAGGTTGCAGACCACCGTGGTTTTGCCCACGCCGCCCTTGTTATTGATGATTGCGGCCACAAATCCCACGGACACTCCCGAAAAGGTTAATTGTTTGAGAAGATATTATAACATTTTACTGAGGAAATTGCGGATGACAACCGAAAAACGCTGCGGTTTGCGTATGCCGGACATATGTCGCGGAGGGTGTTAAATCTCCCCCAAAACACTTGAATAATCAACGAAGCGCTTTTAAATTTTTCTGCTCTTCTCCATGAAGCGATAACTTGCCAAATCCTGATAAGTTCCGGAGCATAGCAGATATACAGAAGCCGCCCCCTAGAATTTTAACGTTTCCTGTTACAATGCAACCGAAATCCTCCCTTTTGAAAAAGAAAGGATTCAGGGAAGATTTTACTGCCAGTAATTTCTGACGGCTTTAATGATGAAGGCTAAGGTATTTTTACCCCTTGGCGAACTATCAGCACCGGAATAGCTTGTTCCTGATGTATTACCGCAGTGCTCACGCTGCCCAGTAAGGCCGACTGGAGAGCTGTTCTGCCATGCGAAGCCATCACAATCAGATTCACTGCCGCTTCTTCAGCTTCCTTGACGATCTCCGTCGCGGGATTGCCTATTTTGGCCACTTTAGATACCGGGACCCCCTGCTCTTTAATCTCATTTTCCATTTCAAGGAGATTATCCACGGCGGCATTCAGAATTGAGCTGATATCCTTTTCCGATGACAGAGAGGCCACCTGTTCCTCCACCACGTTCAATAAGTGGAGGGAAGCCTTGGTCTGCTTGGCCAGAGAAACGGCATACCTGATGGCTTCTCTGGACCTCTCCGACCCATCTACCGGTAAGAGTATCTTGCGAATCATTTTTCCCGGCTTTCCCATATTGTGATGAAGTTAAGATTCCGACTACCAGTAAACCTTAATATGATAGGTTGCGATAACAATAGCCATTGCCAGAATCAAGAATGGCAGAACGGGTATGAGTTGGAGCCCGATTTCCTTTAATTTCCCCATATCAGGTCACCCCCTTAAACATTGAAAGGCAATTTCCAAAAATAATTAATGACGTAAAGCAGGCCCACCACTCCGGTAACCACTCCCAGCATGGGTTTGAGATATTTCTCCGGAATGAATTTTTGGGTTTTGGATGCCAGCCAGGCGCCGAAGATGGCGCCGCTGGCGACAAACAACCCGAAACTCCAATCCGGCGGGGTGGATACGCCGGTGAGCAGGGGCAAAGTCACCGTGTACGAAATCAACCCGGTAATAGAAAGGGTAATGACATAGGGGATGGTGGCGGCCACCAGCACATACATGGGCAAGCCAAAGAGGGACACCAATATTGGCACAAGCAGAAACCCTCCTCCCACTCCCAGGGCCGAGGCGATCACTCCCACTAGGAAACCGATGAGCAACATTACCGGGACGCTAAAACTCTGTTCTTCCCCCCAGTACCCTATCCGCAAGCGCCGCCAAGACCTCTCCAGGGTAACGATCCTGAAATCCGCGGGCAAACCGCAAGGGGCTTTGCCGGCCTGGAGACATTCTTTCATCATCTTATCGAACTTCTCTTTGAAAGACCTTTGTCGGGCAGTCTTGTTCAAATACCAGGGGGTAATCTGGATGCACAGATGAACCGACATCAGAAATAAAGCGATCCCGATAATGCCTTTAAAAGGCACCGGGTCGCTCAACAAATAGACGCGGATAAAGGGACCGATGGGCGAACCCAGGACTGCACCTAGGCACAGCCAAAGCGCCAGATCCAGGTTCCACTGTTTGCCGCGCCAAAAGCCGAGTAACGCGCCAAAGGGGTTTAAGAAGGTAATGATCAATGACGTGGGGCTGACACTGACGCTGGTAAACTGCAAGACTGACATGGAATAGGGGAGAGAGAAGATCCCCGACGCCTCACCCACGAGCCCCATGGTGTAACCGGTCCAGAATCCCATCCAGAGGAGATGCCAGACGGGAATCCGGACCCCGGCCACTGGGAAGGATTGGTCCGCTCCCGGCAAGTACCCATAGCTCACATAGCTAATAATGACTCCGAGTAAGAATACTCCGGTTATCATGGGAATCTGGTCCCGGAGAAATTCCTTCAGGATCGGGTGGCGAGCCCAAAAACTTTCCTGAATTTGATCTTGACCCACGGCGATTTCTTTCGAAGTTATATTCATCGGTAGTCTGCTTCTGTTTGATCCATTTGCCCGCAATGGGCGTTAAGTCTTTGACGGCCTTCGATGCATCCCGGTAAGTAATTTAACCAAAACTCAAGTGAGAATAAATCCTCACCGAATTAGAGGCTGCCAGATGGGAAATCCCATGAAGGCATACCATTGGCTCATAAAGACGATGTCCCAAAACGCAGCAATAATCATGGCCCCTATGCCCACCTTGGCATAATCGGCAAAGGTGAAGGTCCCTGTGGAATAGGCAATTACCCCGGCAGTAGTTTGTGTCGGCAGCAGATAAGCGAAGGTGTCGGTATTACAGACAATCAAGGTGAAGGGAATGGGGTGGAGGTTGAACATGGGGGCCATGGCCAGCATCACCGGGGCCAACATGGAAATGGCCGCCACATTGCTAAGCATGCCCAGGCGAATAATGTGGGTGGCAATGATCATGATGATTAGGATAACCACCCAGTGATGGCCGGCGGCAATGGGCTGGGCCAGGTTGGCGAGATAAGTCGCCAGCCCGGAGGCGCTCACCGCTCCGGATAATGACATGGCGCCAGCCAGCATCAGCCAAGTGCCCCAGATGGTCTTATCCTGAATCGGGCCCCATTTGTAGGGCAACAGTCCAGGAATGAAAAATAAGGCGACGAAGAGAAGCCCCACCACCGGGGTGCTGATCTTGTGCAGGCTCTCGGTGGCCCAGGCCAAAGCCACCAAGACGAAAAGGGCCAAAATAAGCCATTCCTCCCGGGAAGCCTTTCCCAAAGCCTGCCTCTCCCGTTCCACCATTTCCAGGCCACCGGGAACATTCAGGCCTTGGGCCTTGAAATACCAACCGGTCCAGATATAGGTGAAAACGAACATCATGAGGATAGGGAACTGCATGAGGAACCATTTTATGAAAGAGATTTGGATGTTTAACTCTTTGGAGAATAAGCCGGTCATGATCAAATTTGGCATGTGGGCGGTTTGTATGACTATGCCGCAAATGAGGCAAGCATAGGTCAGGGCGTGGATGACCAGGGCCTTCTTGGCGGCCCGCTCTTCCGGGGTGTCGCCAAACAGCCTGACCAGGCCGTTGACCACTGGCAGCAAAGTGCCCTGCCGGGCCACGGAGCCGGGAATCATAAAGGCCAGGATGAAATTGGTGGCAAACATGGACCACACCATTCTTCCCACGGTGGTGGCCCGAAACTTCTGGACCATGGTCAAGGCGATCCTCCGGTCCAGCCCGGATAGCTGCATGAACGCGGCAAAGAGAAACGCCACCAGGGCCAAGATCACCACCCCCTGGGAAAAGCCGCTCAAGGCCTGGGGAAGTTTCGGCTGGGCCCCGGAGATCACCAGCAGGGCCGGGATCAGCAGGCCCGCAGCTCCCACCGGCATGGCCTCGGTCACCCAGATAATCACCGCCCACAGGAGAACAGCCAGGACTTTTTGGGCAGCCGGGGACATCCCAGGGGGTAATGGCATGACCAGCAAAACGGCGGCAAAGACTACCCAGGCGGTGACGAAACCAATGAGCGCCTTTCTGAGGGGAATTTTGGATTTATCATGAACCGCGATTTTCTCTGAGATTATTGCAGCCTCAGTATTCATGGGGTCCTCCCAAGTTTTCCATATATCCGGCACAGCAAGGCGTCACCATAGTCCTCATAGGGCCGTTTTGCCGACGTAACGCCGCTTGATGCAGAGATATTCCTTCCAGCGGCGCCAGGCCCGCTGACCCATGATCAGTTCTTCGTGCGGGTGGCCGACGGGAAAGGGTAACGGATTAGGGTTTTCTTTCCAGATGCCCTTTTCTTTCCTTGCTTCCCGCTGGTCCATCAGCCAGTCGTTGTAGCTTTCGTAAACGATGTGACCCTCGGGTGCATCCAGGGTGGCAGCCCGGATACGGCCATCCAGTTCCCGGAACAGCGCGGCTTCCTCCGCGCTTACTTGCAATGGCTCAACATCTAGGGCGTACCCCGCCTCTTCCAACTCTTTCCCCGCAACCCCGGCAAAGATGCGCTGTTCCCGAAGGCTCAAGTACTCCTTGTATATCCCGATATATTTGTCACTGACCGCATGCCCCAGGGGCTTATGGTCCCGGGTGGCCCCCCGGGCCTTGGCCAGATCAGTCTGATAAAAACCCAGCATCGCCGGATCATATTTTTCACCCAGGAAATCGCAGACTTCCTGCAAGACTTTCTCGGGCTCCCGCACCAGGGTCTCATATCTGACATCCAGCCAATCCCCGGGGCCCAGTTTTTCCCGCCAGGGCTTTACCGCATTCTGGCACATCTTCCAAATATCTGCGGCGCAGAAGATGTTGGTGGGTCCGAACGCGGATTGAAGGTAATCGGCGCTGGCGTCCCGCCCGTCCCGGGTGATGAAAATGAACTGGGCGTTGGGGAAATCTTCCTTGATCTCCTTGACAAAGAAGAGATTGTAGGGCGTCTTTTCCCCCCAGCGGGGTTTGTTGCCCGTCACCCGGGCATACCTCTCGTGCATGGCGCAGTAAAGACCGGCAAAACTCCGTTCTTTCACTTCGGAAATGATTTCATCAACGATGGTCCGGGGATTTACCTTCATGCCCCAGAAAGCCGTTTTCAAGCCAAAGACCATCTCTTCCGCCAGGGTGCGGAAATCTTCCTCGACGCTCAAATCACCATAGGAAAACAGGTACGGCCGAAACCGGGAATAGTACCAGACCACCTCGGGTACCGCGATTCTGGGGTGACAACCCAACATGGCCATTACCAAGGTGGTTCCCGACCTTTCGGCGCCGATCATGATGATGGGTTTCTCTTTCAGGACGATGGGCATAACGATCTCCTCCTTGGCTTGGCAAGAAAGCAACTTATATGCCAGGTTCATTCTAATGTTGTATGTTATGAATAATACTAAGAATTAAAATTGTTCCAGGTTTTCCTGGCAGGGCGGGCATCTCAATTATGAGATGATCTGTTTCAATTTTTGAGAAATAATCGCAGATATGAATTAATGCGAGATATCTTCGGAACTCATTTTTCTCCAGAGGGTATTGACGCTGATCCCCAGTCTGTTAGCCGCTTTCCTTTTGTTGAACTGGCATTCGCTTAAGGCCTCTAGGATAAGGCTTCTCTCCAAATCCTCCAGTTGCGCTTTCAGCGGCTTATTCGCACTCACGGCGGGTTTATCCGGGACAGCGGGGCTCTTTTCTCCACTCAGGCCTAAATGACTCTTTCTAAGGTCCTCCAGCAAGCCCGAAAGTAGATGGTCATCCGCCTTGGCTTTGTCGAGCAGAATTACATATCGCTTGACCAAGGAATCGAGTTCCCTGATGTTTCCTGGCCAGTGGTAGCGACTAAGCTGCTGGAGCATGGCGGCTGAGATGGTCTTGCTGCCTTGGCTATAAAGGTGCAGGAGATCCTGGATCAGGCCGGGTATGTCTTCCGGCCTTTCCCTTAAAGGAGGGATATGGAGGGTAAGCACCGCCAAGCGGAAGTAAAGGTCCATCCTAAATTTGCCCATCCTCACTTCTTTGGAGAGGTCCTTGTAAGTGGAGCTGATGATACGGACATCAACGGGAACTATTCTATCGCCACCCACCCGCATTAATTCCTTCTCTTCCAGGACCCGCAGCAGTCTTACCTGGAGGTTAGAAGGAATGTCGGCTATTTCATCCAGAAAGATGGTCCCGCCGTTGGCCATCTCGAATAAGCCGATCTTTCCTCCTTTCCTCGCCCCGGTAAAAGCTCCTTCCTCATAGCCGAAAAGTTCGCTCTCCAGCAAGGATTCCGGCAACGCGGAACAATTCAGGGCTACGAAAGGGTTGCCCTTTCTCCTGCTCAAGTTGTGCAGCCCCTGGGCCAGGATCTCTTTCCCGGTTCCGGTTTCTCCTTGAATCAAGATAGTTTCGTCAGTTTTGGCATAGTGCCTGGCTTTGTGGAGAAGCTGAGCCATTTGCGAACTTTTTGATTTAATCTGGTCGATGGTGTACTTGGCCACGAAGCCCTTGATATAGAGCTTTTCCCTGAGTCTTCGATCAATATTCTGGATGCGCACGGCCTCTTTGAAAGTGGCCACGCACCCCTTGGTTCTGCCGTCCACCTTGATGGGTAAGGAGTTAATGACAATGTCTATGTTGCCGACCCGCCGGATCTGGTCTATCTCGGGTTCACCGGTGGTCAGCACTTTAAGCAGGCCCGTCCCTTTGATCACCTTTGGGAGGGGATGACCTACGGCCTTGGGCAATTCGAGCCCAAAGATATCAGAGGCCATCTGGTTGAAGATTTTGATTTTTCCTTCATTATCGATGACGATGACCCCTACTTTAATAGTTTCGAGGATGGTCTTAAGTTGTACAGTGTCTTCCTTCTCTTTGCGTCGGGAAGCGGCAATAGCCCTGGCTTCTTGGAGTGCCAGCAAAACCACTTCTGCACTGGGAATCACAAAAACGCCATTGCCCCCCAAAGAAGTGACGATTTTCCTGCAGATACTGCCGCCGATAACGCAGGAGATGCCTTCCTTGACCGCCTCGGTTATCCCTCTGACCAATTCCTCGGTGTTCTTAAAAATAATTTGTCTGATCTTGATGGAAAGCAATTCTTCAAAGACTTCCACGCCATAGGTGGGCCTGGAAAAACTGGTGAGGGCGATATCAGAACCGTAATCTTTCGCCTTGATCAGAGCCCGGAGGATGTCCAGATGAGTCCTGGCAATTTTAACCACCGGCTGTCCCAGGTTATGTAAGAGGAGGCTGCCTGTTCCCCCGCCACCCAAAATCACTTCGACACCCTCAGCTAAGAATTTTTGAGCAATGGGAAGGGCTTCTTCCATGGTCGCTAATTTTATAATCACTTCCTCGGTGGTGGGATCGGCGTGCAGCCTGACCAGCTCTGCTAATTCAGCAGAATTGGAAATGAAAGCAAATTTAAATTTTTTCCCCGGGTTCATTTTTTATGTCCTTAACAAAGGTCATCTTTTAATTTTTAGGAATTTGTTTCCGTTTTTATCACAAATTTACCAGAAAAAATGGTGAGGCAAAACCAAGTAGGCTGAAAGAAAGAAATTAAAAGAACCTGAGACAGGTTTTCATAACTTTTTTTTGAGGGAACCTCCAGCGGGCCGTAGATGAACCCGGGAGGGCTCAAAATAATGCGGGAATAGAGATATTCCAAAAACGTTTATATCTTGCCAAACAAAACTATAAGTAGTTCTTATGGCAGTATAATTACTATGGTTCAGATCGACATATTCGACATAATTAACGGGGGCTACATGCCAAGGATAAGTGCCCATTCCGGCACAATAATAATATTCTTCCTTCAAGCCCAGGGGATTGGTGATGGTGATGCGGTAATTTTCAAACATTACCCCACCAGGAGGCGGATAGGGTTTCGGGCCGTTATTAATACCATCAGCGGGTTCAGTATAAAAAGTCCAGGCTCCCCGGGAGTTGCCGATACTGGTAATATAAATATCCTCATCATAAGTAAGGGTGGACCAGT
>Ga0233423_10001244_pt1 | contig 12930 bp, 6 predicted proteins | sample Watercolumn_Mata_FD_180713 | JGI IMG/M metagenome (GOLD analysis project Ga0233423, IMG submission 180713) | Freshwater microbial communities from Lake Matano, South Sulawesi, Indonesia - Watercolumn_Matano_2014_112_MG | ecosystem: Environmental > Aquatic > Freshwater > Lake | place: Indonesia... | reverse complement strand
CGGAGGCCCAGTATCACATGGCCGAAGCCACGGTCTACCTGGCCACCGCGCCAAAAAGCAACTCAATGGGCGCCTATTTCAAAGCTTTGGCCGAGGTCGAAGCTGAGGGCCAGACCGAGGTGCCGGATCACCTCAAGGACGCCAGCCGCGACGGCAGGGCCCTGGGCCACGGCGAAGGCTACAAATATCCCCACGCCTACCCCGGCCACCACGTTCCCCAGCAGTACCTGCCCGATGAGCTGGAGAGCCGCCGCTACTATGAGCCTGGCGAGCAGGGATATGAGAAGCTGATAAAAGAGCGGCTGGCGAACTGGAGAGGAGAGGGATAGCAGCAAGAGAGAGTGAGCAATGCCAGCATCTCCCACAGAGGATGCAATAATCAAGGCCCCACTCTTCCCCCAACGGGAAGAAGTGGGGCCTTTTTGTGTGCCCGTCAACCATCTCTTCTGCCGTCCTTCTTACGCCGCCACCAACTCCGGTATCCGCAGTTCTTCGGGTGCAAGAGTCAGCCGCACCGATAACAACTCGCTCACCGGCGACTTGCTTAATACCTCTAGCACCGCTGTCCGCAAATCGGCGGGTAGCCGATCCAGTCGCTCCAGCGTGAAAGTCGGCGCATACCCCAGCGCCAGCAGTTGGGCGGGAAAAAGTACAGTCAACCCCACCGCACGCGGCGAGCGTGCTGTACCCTGGCCCGTATCCAGCCGCAGCAGCAGGTGATCGCCTAACTCGACACCGACTACATGCTCGCTCCGGCCAAAGGAGATGTACAGGACATCCCCTTCCTGGTCATAGTTGTACTTGATCTCACTCATAGTTCGTCTCTCCTAGAAGAACTGGAAATAGGCGGTCACGATGAACTTCTCCTCATGCACAATTCCATTTTAGCACAATGCGGGCCTTTGGTCAAGGCCCGCATGGGTGAGCGTATGGTGCTCCGTCCTCAGTGTTCAACGATGCCGTCAGCTTACGGCCAACTCGTTGGCACATCAGCAGCTCTCCCCCCAGTGCTTCACCACCAGCATGATGTCCACGATGTCTATCCAGCCTTTATCCTTGCTCTGGCGTATGTCTCCTGACCAACAGAATCGCAGTTACGAGGGCCAGCAAGGTCAGGCAGATCCACGGTGCCAAAAGCTCCAGCCTGCTCACCGGCACGATGACCCCGCCCACGGGGATTGGCTCGCAGGCGTCGCCCACCCCATCGCCGTCACTGTCCGTCTGGTCTGGGTTATAGACAGTAGGACAGTTGTCCTCAACATCGAGGACACCGTCATTGTCATCATCGTCGTCGCAAACATTTCCCAGGCCGTCGCCATCATTGTCTTCTTGGCCAGGGTTGGCGTCGTTCGGGCAGTTGTCGGTAGCATCAAAGACGCCATCGCAATCGGTGTCAAACGCCTCGTATGCCCCGATGTCACAGATGGGGATGCCGTCGCAGTCGCCATCTGCTGGCCTCATCTCCCCGCACTGGTCGGTGGTTAAGGGGTTTCCCCAAGGGTCAGTGCATCCAGTCGGATTGCCGCCGTCAATGGCCGGGCTGCCGGCCAGGAGCGCGTGGGTGAAGGTAGGGCCGCCGTTGTCCTGCAGCGGGCCGAGCAAAGGGTCGGTGTTGGAGAGGTCGCCCTCCCCGGTGAAGCCGCAGGTGCCGTCGCTGTCCAGATTGTATCCTTCAGAAGTGATGGGGCCGGAGCAGTCACCACCAGCGGTGCTGTTGGCCACGATGGTATTCCTCAGCCTCGGATCGCTCCAGTAGCTGTATATCGCGCCGCCGTAGGAGGCGGAGTTGTCACTGAAGGTGCAGTTGGTCAGCGTCGGGTTGCTGTGGTAGTAGTTGAACATCCCGCCGCCCGATAGGGCGGAGTTGTCACTGAAGGTGGAGTTGGTCAGCGTCGGGTTGCTGCTCCAGTTGGACATCCCGCCGCCGTCGCCCCAATCGGCGGAGTTGTCACAGAAGGTGGAGTTGGTCAGCATCGGGTTGCTGTGGAGGTTGAACATCCCGCCGCCGTAGTTGGCGGAGTTGCCGTTGAAGGTGCAATTGGTCAGCGTCGGCTTGCTATCATGCTCGTTCGACATCCCGCCGCCGGCCCCGTCGGCGGAGTTGCCGCTGAAGGTGGAGTTGGCCAGCATCGGGTGGCTGTGCCAGTCGTTGTACATCCCGCCGCCCGATACGGCGGAGTTGTCGCTGAAGATGACGTTGGCCAGCGTCGAGCTGGTGTTATCATTGTACATCCCGCCGCCATGGTAGTTGGGAGGGCTATCGCTGTCCGCATTCCCACCAGTAACGGTAAGGCCGTCGAGCACAGCGGTCTCGTCGGTGCCGCTGCCGGTGACCACGTGGTAGCTATTGTCGCTGTTGTCCCCAAGGGTGCCAATGTCGCCGCTGAGGATGGTCACATTGGTCTCCCAGTCCCGCTGGTCGCGGGCGGTCTCCCCGCCCGCAAAGCCGCCGTAGAGAGCCACACCGTTTTTCAGTTGGAAGGTGGCGGTGCGGTCGGTGCCGGTGGTGGGCTTGTACGTGCCCGCCGCCACCCAGATTTCGTCGCCACTATTGGCGGCGGTCATGGCGGCTTGCAAGTCGGTGTAGGCGTCGGCCCAGGAGGTGCCGTTGTTTGCGCCGGTGGCATCGGCCTTCACGTAGATGATGAGCATAGGTCTAACTGACCAACTCACAACACCGTCAACAAACCCGTCCTTCACAACGTGACTTCTATACTGTCCTACAGGAAAACCAGCTATTAGGTAGTGGGCTACACTGATGGCTTTCGTCCCTGACCCAGTCAGAGACACCTTTGGACTTTCATAAAAACGGTAATCACCTTCGTAGACGTCAATCCCTACCTCGTTTCCTTCCATATAGGTATAGTCGAAAACCGCCCAGACAGTCTGAGTGCCTTCAATGAATTCTGTCGTAGGTGGCCCATAAGGTGAAATGCTCATGTGAAGGTTCGTGATTTCGCCCGGCCCACCTGGACGCACGTGCCAAACAAGTCGGGCGATGGGCAGAAACCCACCAGCGTATATCCCCGTGATGTAAGTATTGGGAGGAATGGGGCCGGAGATATGAGTTATGGTTATGCACGCAGTGCCCGACCCTGTGTACGAGTGGCTTTCGTCGTGGAGTACGACACCGTCGGTGGCGACCTTGATTCGATACGGCTCCCCTTTCATGTCAGAGTAGTCGAAGACCACGTATACAGTCTCTGTGCCAGCAGGGAAGAGAATCATACCGGGGCCGTCGCACGAGTCGCTCATGTGAAGATTCGTGATCATGCCTTGCTCATTGGTTATCTCCCCCGGATTGGGAACCTCCTGGTCAATCCAGTCCTCGGCAGTGTCGGTGTCCACGTTGGCCGGAGAGCGCTCCAAAGAATAGCCGGCGGCAACATCGGGGCAGGGGGGATCGAAAAAGGTCGTCTCAGTGCCATAGGACATGGCGTCCACGATAGCGTCGCCACCGTCGAGGATCAGGACCTCATCCCCGCTGTTGCCCAGGGCGATCTTACCCGTGGCCCAGGCGGTGTAGGGAATCATGTCTGGCACACCCTCGTCCGAACCCACCATCTCGTAGTTAGGGTTAAACCCCCAGACACCAGAGAAGGCTGTCGCCTTGTTGGCAACCACGATCACCCGGGCCGGGTTGATAGAGATGCCTGCAGGGAATTGCAGCATCCCCTCAGCCCCGCCAGGTGTCTCCTCGTCGCCGACCTTGTAGTTAGAGAGGTCAATGGTAGAAGCGCCCGGGTTGTAGATCTCGATCCATTCCTCATCAGGCTCTGTGCCGAGGGCGTCGTACAAGACCTCGCTGATGAGGAGAGTGGGCGAGGAAGCCCCGGTGAGGGGACAAAGGCGAGACGAGAGGAGCAAGACTAAGACGAGCAGACCAAACAGAATCGCGTTTCTTAGCTCTTTGCTAGATATCATTGATATGCCTTCTGTCAAACTTATTTCCTCCCTCTTTACAGCCACGTCGCCCGCCACTTCTCGCAACGTACACAACTGCAAAACAAACGCCAGCCTCAGAGCGTGCAGGAGCATGGCCTTTGGCTGGCGTTGCGTTCGGGAATGTTGTTTGCTGTGTTGGGCTACGTCATAAAGGGCGGGCTCCGGCGCCCTGTCAACTGTAAATATTCTACCACAAATATGAGCTTCCTGTCAAATTCTCAACTACATCCTGAAGGCCACTATCGTGGAGGACTTCGAAATAGGCTACCCACCTCCCGCCTGGCCCGAATCAGGATCCACCATCAGCGACGAGACGTCCACCGCCTCAAAATCCGAGCCCTTGACCTGATGCAGCTCCGGCACGAGCACGTCGTTGTTCCAACGCTCGTCGGGCACGCCGGAGATGAACCACGCCCCGCCGTTGTCGGCCAGCATCATGCCGTACGTCTTGAGCGCCTGCAAGATGACCTGCGCCTCCGGCGAGAAGCCTGAGATGTCGAAGTCGGCCTTCAGGCGAAAACGCTGGCCCATGGGCGGGTATTGTGACCCAGGCAGACTCGAGGCGTAGTGGCGCGCCGGCCAGACGTACTCCCTGCGGGTCTGCGGCGCGGTGACGCGGATGGCGTGGCGGATCTCGCCGCTGGCCACCTCGTCGTAGCGCACCAGCCCCGGCAGGATGGGCAGGCCCGCCGCGTCGGCCGAGGTCCAACCCGCCGGCCGCAGGGCGTGAGAGTTGAGATCGAAGATCGCGCCAGAGCCAGCATACCAACTGCCATCGGGCTGCGGCCAGGCGTAGAACAATTCGTACAGGATACAGTTGTCGCGGTCCACGATCAGGACGTGGCGGTCGCCCTCGCTATCTGGGCCACCCTCGATGGGCGGATCGGGAGGGATGGGGTACGGGCCGGGGTCACTCTCGTCGGCGTATTCAAAAGTGACGTCCACCAGGGGCTGGGTGCCGGGCACGTCCACGTAGGGGATACCGATGGGGCTGCCGGAGCCCGGCGGCCAATCGCCAGAGCCGAAGTCAGGGTGGAGGTGAGCGTTGGCGCCGATGGTGGTGACGTAAGCGCCCGAGTTGGGGTCCACGGGCAGCGTATCCACGCGCACGTTCCAGATGTTGTCGGCGGGGAACACGGGACAACCGGCCACTTCGGGAGATTCTGGCGTTTGAGATGGCGTAGCTGTCGGTGTGGGGGTGCTGGTTGGCGTGGGTGTCGCCGTCGGTGTGCTGGGCGTTGCCGTGGGGGTGGCCGTCGGCGTTGGAGTGGACTCTGTGCAGTCTTCCCCCCAGTGTACCGCCACCAGCATGATGTCCACGATGTCAATTCTGCCGTTGCCGTCCAGGTCGTAGAGGGGCTCGTAGTCTTCGTCGCCTACGGCGGTGTGCCAGCGGCTGGCCACCAGCATGATGTCGGCGATGTCCACGTCGCCGCTGCCGTCCAGGTCCGGGCAAGTCAACGCACCCTCGATGATGTCCGCCAGCTCTGCCCGCGCCGCCTCCCACACGTCGGGGTCGGTGGACCAACTGATGTCTGTCCACACCCAGGTGGGATCATCGGGGTCGTCCACCCCATACTCCCACAGTACCTTGGGGACCATCTCGTTGACGATCTCAGCGGTGCGCGTGGGGTTGATGGACGCGGCCAGGGTGAGGTAGTCCACGTCCTGAATGCCGCGCCGCCACAGCTTCAGGCGCAGCGAGGCAAAAGGCCCCGACACGCCGTAGCTCTCGTCGGGAAAGCGCGTGTCGGTGCCGGGGTAGAATAGCACGCCGTCGCCGTTGAAGTAATTCCAGCCCGCCTCGCCCAGCGACTCGTCGTCGTAGCTATAACAGCCGAAGGTCTGTGCCTGTTGGAAGAGGTTGGTCTGGGCTCTCGGATCGTGGTAGCCATAGCACTGGAAGTTGACGTAGTAGGTAGAGTCCCAGTAGAACCAGCGGTCAACCCCCTTCTTGTAATGTCCCCAGGCCAGTTCTCGCAGGGCTACCCCATCGTCCTCAATGGCGAAGGAGCCAGAAGCCGGCCGCCATCCGTTGTGCATGAAGAAGCGCTTGGATGGATCAGTCCGCAGCGCGGCCAAAGCATCTTCCCACTCGTCCGTGATCCCTATGGTCGTGGGGCTGCTGGGGATGTCCAGGCTGGGGGTGTTGGCCATGGCTTCGGGCAGGGAAATGGTAGCCATGGACATTAAACGCTGGCCGGGCCCGGGGTTGTCCTCCATCCACTGCGCCCACTGCTCGATCTGGGGGTAGTCGTCGGATTCGTCTATCAGGTAGAGAAAGTAGTCGGTGGGTGTGGCGAAGGCCTGGGTATCGAACCAGTTGACCCACGGGTCGGTGTTGGCCCACATGTCGGCCTCCGTGCCACTCTGCCACGGCCAGCCGCCGTACGTGCCGATGGAGTAGACCCCGTTGCCCACCCCGATGCCGACGCCGTCGTAGCCCTGGGCGGGGGTGAACAGCTCACAGCTCAGGTAAGCTGTCCAGGCATCATCCAGCCGCTCGATCTCAAATTCGCCGTTAATGAGGGAAAACTTGTGGCGATGGGCCATTTGGAAGTGGCGGTCAATAACCGCGATGGACTGGGCATACTCAGGGGTTCCGGGCTCAGGCCACGTATTGTCCTCGCCCAGGTAGCGATCGTTCACATTCCCCCATTCGTAGAAAATCATCGTCCTGGCGCTGGGCTGGTCGGGCAGGGTGAAATTGCGCACTCGCAAGGTGATGGGAATCTGCCAGGTGAGTTGGCCGCCTTCTGTTATCTCAATAGTGCCAGTGTAATTGCCAGCGGGTATCGCCTTTGGAATGTAGATGTCACCCCAGATGGACTGGTTGGTGCCGGCGGGGATGGTGAACGGGGTGTGGAATTCGAGGGGCACGGCGATGTCGGGGTTGAGCTGGTTGTGGCATGGCCGGTCCTCCCAGGTGCCCGTGCCGATCCCGTTTTCGTCGTAGGGCCGACGGCAGCGCTCCGGGATGTGCCGCTCGTCGTAGCTGGTGCTATAAGCCAGGACGCTGAGGCCGCGGATTTCCAGGTAGCGCACGTAGAACAACTCGATGTTGCGACCCACGTAGTTGAACACGCCGTGGCCGCTGGCCGGGACGGTGGTGATGGTGGCGCCGCCGGGGCCGCTCAGCGACGTCAGGCTCACGCCAACGTTGGTGGCACTGGCTGTGGGCGCTTCCAGCACCAGATTGAAGGCCACCACTTCGTTGCGGGCGCCAAACAGGGAGATGCCCGTGCCGTCCCACACCGAGTTCAGTACTGCGTTGGGGGCGTCACTGGCGCGCAGCTCGGAGCGCCACACCTTGTCGCCGCCCTCGTTGGCCCAGACGTGGGCGATGTTGGTGAAGCCCTCACCCCACTCCCCCCAACCCCCTCTCCCCTCTCCCAATCCTGGGAGAGGGGAGAGGGGGGAAACTGCCCTGACCAGGCCAATGTGGAAAGCCACAACGACCAGCAGACCGGCCATCACAACTGCCAGGCCCAGCCATTTCTTCTGGTTTGGTCGCATGATTCAACCTCTCGCTTTATAGGAACTCTTGCGATCACCTCCGCCGCCGCGCTCGCAGCAGCGCACCCCCAACTGCACCCACCCCCACCAGCGCCAGCGGCAGACTGAAGCTGTTCCCACGCCCTGCCGGGCGGGCAGCGAAGCTGTGCAGCGTGACGATGGTGGGGCTATTAACCGGATCACCTGTCGCGAGTGTCCAACGGCTGAGGTCTGTCACGCCGGTAATCTGCGCGCAGCGATTGGGCGATGTGCCGGAGAGCGTGGGCGCGCCACCGACCTGCGACCACGTGCCACCGCTGTAACGCCAGAAGCGCAAATCGCCTTCGGTCAAGCCGCGCAGTTCCGCATCCGAGTAGCACAGTGACAGCGTGAGATTCAGTCCGGTGCCGGTGACCGGCGTGAATTCCCACCACACGCCAAGCGCGTTTGCCGGTTGCGTCGTCCAGTTCGTCACTTTGGTCACGGTCGTCGCGCTGGGATTCGTGCCACTGTATTGCATCCCCGCGCGTGTGGGACCGTAGGTCCTCAGCGCAGAGGAACTGGGCGCGAGTTTGACGTTGTTGCCGTCGGTGATCTTCATTTCGTATGCGCCGATGTCGCACGCGAGGTCGTCACGCGCTTGCCCCCGTTGATCGGTGCTGGGACAACCGTTGGGCGCGTTGTACGTCACGCCGTCAATCGCGGGGCTGTCGTAGTTGAGCGGAAAGTACGCCGGGCTACCTGTCAGCGTGCCAAGTTGCGGATTCGTGCTGCTCATCGAACCATTGGTCGAGCCAAAGAGGCAAGACGTGCCACCGTCAATGTTGTTGCCGCCGTTGGTAATTGTGCCACGACAGCTGTACGTGCTAGCGAGAATCGTGTTGGCTACAGTGAGTGTTCCCGTAGACTGCATAACGTCAGCGCCACCGTTCGGTGCACTATTACCGGAGAAAGTACTATTCTGGATGCTTACCGTACCACCGCCAGCGCCAAAGACTCCAGCACCAGTCCCAGATGGGTACGGTGTGCCAGAAACCGAATTGCCCGAAAAGGTACTGTTGGCAACCGTGAGTTGCACATAGTTGGCAACGCCACCGCCCTGGTTTGTTGCTGTATTGTTCAAGAAAGCGGTTTTGGTAACATCCGCGTTACCATAGTTTAGAATAGCGCCGCCAGCCATATTCGCGGTGTTACTAGAAAAGGTAACATTCGTGATATTGGTGGTGCCCAAATTGAAAAGTCCGCCACCGTAGCCGTCGGGATAGCTCACGCCGGTCACTTTGCCATTTGCCACCGTGAGGTTTTGCAAATTGAAAGCAACACCACTGGCGACATTAAACACACGAAAGCAGGTGGTGCAGCTTGCGCCAGGTCCGTTGATGACGATGGTGTGTCCTGTTCCATCAATCGTCAAGTTCTTGCTGATTGCCAATTGGGCGGTGGTGAGATTGATGGTGTAGTCGCCAGCAAAGTCAATCATGTCGCCAGCCGTAGCATACGCAATCGCATCGCGCAGCCGGCAACTTGTGCCGGGACAATTCGCCGCGTTCGCCGTTCCATCGTCGGCGGCAGACTGCACGGTAACCGTTGCTGCGTGCGCGGGCGTCCCAAGACCCGCGAGCGCGGCTAACAAGGCAATACATAGTGCGAACAACACGAGACGCGTCGTGCGTCGCACATTCAGAGTCGTATGGGTGTTCATTTCATCCTCCTGATATGATCAAGATGCCAGCCTCAGGGCACACAAGAGGCACAGCCTTACTATAGCACAGCTTGAGGGTTATGTGGATGAAAATAGCGTGAATCCTGCATGAACTTTGCGTGAAGCTACGAAGCAACTCGCGGAGTCCAACTCCACGAGATCAGGCGGCTCCCCACTACCGGCGAATCGCTGCGCAAGTCCCATGTCGTCTGAAGGCGCGCACCGTCGTCAAATCAGCGCAATCAGCGACCAAGGCGAAAAACGCCAGCCTTGGGCACGCAAGGGTGCGGCCTTGGCTGGCGTCGGGTTCGGGGATGTTGTTTGCCGTGTCGCTTACTTTGACAGGCTCAGTACAAGCGACTACGGCCAAGGCAGGCTGCGGTGCCTCTAACAACTACTATCTTTTCCGCTTTCCTATGGCGGTGGCCTGTCACCTCGCACAGCCCATAGGAAAGGAAGTGCCTCCGTGATCTTGATACCTCGATACTGACCTTTTAATACGTCAAGGTGTGCATCGTAGGTCACCAGATAGTCAGCCTGACCGACAACCGCACAGGCCAGGATAAAATCGTCGTCAGGATCGGCAGTGATGACGGGCTTCACGTCCGAGGGCTTGACTTCCACATAGGAAGCCAGATCACGCAGTTCGACCAACAGGCTATCTTTGTACTCAGCACCAATTCCTCTGGCTGAAAACTTCTCATCAATTTCAACCAGCAGGTCGTCAGAGTAGAGTAGCTCGAACTCCTCCTGCCGCCAGCGTCTCAATAGTTCCATCGTGGGGCTATGGGGGTTCTTGCTGAGATGGGCGGCCACGAAGATGTTCGTATCGAAGACTGCCCGTAGACGTTGCCGTTCAGTCTCCAACGGCCGCCTCCCGCTCGTCGTCTATGGCGATGCCCTTGCGGATGGCCTCAGCTCGTGCCCGCTCAATACTCTGCAAGAAGACCTTCGTACGCTCTTCGGCCGGAAGGTGACGCCGCGCCTGAGACATCTCTTCCACCCGCGCCATGGTGGCCAGCGTCTGCCGCGAGACCGGTCTGTTAGGGCGGAAGGGCCGCTGGCTTCCGTCGGGCATGGTGAAGATCACAGGGGGGACGATGAGCAGCAGATACTCAAGGATAGCGTGTATCTCGTCTACCTTCGTCTCCAGATGTTCGATCTTGTGTCGCATCAGGTCAATACCTGTCAGAATGTCCTGCTCTGCATCCATTGCCTTTAACTCCTCATAGGTTCTTTGTCAGTCGGCCAGCATGTGGCTGACCGACCGCCACTGTGATTACTGCAACCATTTTAGCACGATGTGGGCTTTTGGTCAAGACGGAGGCTGTTCGCCAGACCTGAACCTGAATCATCTCACTATTCACCAGACATGTATCAGCGACTTGTCCTACGGCGGCTATCCCTCGACGTGCCAGACGTGCACCACCGGCTTGGCCCCGTCGGCGTACAGCTCCAGCACGTACAGCAGAGCGTTTTCCCGGTCGTAGGCCACATCGCCAATGCGGTAGCGGCGTTGGACCCCCGTGCCCAACATGTCCGGTTCGACCCCCGCCGGATTGAGAAACAGGTATTCGTCTACGTCCAGGGTGGCGTAGGGCTGAGGTTCCCAGGACGCTATTTCGCCGGCGGCGACCCGCGCCAGGTCTGCCGGATCGTACAGGATGAACCGGGCATCGAACCAACTGCTCCACCAGCCGCGATAGTCGTTGTGACCCTGACATTCGGTCAAATCCTCCGGCGGACAGGGCGTGCCATCGGCCAGACGGCATAGGGTAAACTCTCCGACCATTTCTTCCTCCACACACGGGTATTCGGGACCGGCCGGGTTGACGAATCCATACCAGTACTTTGCGCCGGTGGACTTGGTGCCCGCAAACAGGACTGCCGACTTGCCCGTGCCGGTGGTGAGCCAGGCGCCGCCTTCCCACTCGTCAGGGTGTTGGTAGCCGTCCATACACTGCTCGATATTGTCGGTGCTCATCGAACTCTCATAGAGCAACAGCACCGTCTCCTCCAGGTGTGTTCCCGGCAGCGCGGGCGTACCGCTCTCGTCAATCCAGGGGCGGTAGGCAAACAGCGCCGGCCCCATCCCTGACCAGCCGCCATCCTTGAAATGTCCGGTCCCCAGGTAACGGCCCTGGACGTGCGTATCCGCCCAGGAAGCCAGAATCTCGAACATATAGCCATTCACACTGTAAAGCGACTGATGGCCGATGAACCAGGTCTCCTGCATATCGGGCGCCGCCAGATTGGGGTCGAACCAGGCGTGGGAAGCAACCGGGGTCTCAGGCTGCAGATGCTGCCCCCAGGCCAAGTGAATCTTGGGGCCGGTGGCTGGCGTGTCGAGATACACCATGCCGATGCGGGGGATCTCTTCGAGTTCGGTGAAAAATCCTTCCGCCACATCGTGAAATCCCTGGATAAACTCTGCCTGGTTGAGGTCAGCCAGGTTCTCGGATACAACCGGCACCGGGATGCGGATTTCGGCCACCTGGCTGCCGTCCGGCAGTTCCCCGTAGGGCAGTCGGTCGTGTCCGGTGATGAACAGGGAGCCTGGAAATCCATTGGCAGGCCCGGAGGGGTCGCCGTTGGGATTGAAGGTCATGGCATTGCCCCCATACTCGAAGGTTCTGGGACGTTCGGCGTCGTCGGGGAGCCGGAACGCGCCCAGGTACTCCAGGTCGGAGGGTTGGATGAGACGGGAGGGGATGACGGTGGTGGACGTCGGCGTGGGGGTGGGGAGCGGGACGGACCAACCCTTCATGATCAGGGGCAGGTACACGAAACGGTAGGTCGGCGGCGCGCCGGTTCGCGTGGGAGTTCTCGTTGGTGTAGAGGTAGGAGGAGCGCCGGTGGCAGTACGCGTGGGGGTCCTGGTCGGTGTAGAGGTAGGAGGTACACTGGTGGCTGTGGCCGTTCTCGTTGCCGTTGGCGTGGGCGTGGACGGCGTGCCGGTAGCGGTGGGCGTGGGTGTTGCCACGCCTTCTTTCCAGCGGTGGTAGAAGACGTTGAGCAACTGGACGAACTCGGCGGTGGCTTTCTGGTGACCGGCCGTTGTGGGGTGACTGTCACCGCTGGGATAGGCCGAGTAATTGTTGTTGATGGTTTGGATGTGCTGTTCCGCGCCAGTCCGCCAGCGGTGGTGGTTGCCATCTCCCCAGCCTGCATCATTGGGCTCTTCGTTTGTTTCGGGGTCATCCACGCGGGTAGCGCTGCCGTTGGAGGTCAGGACGTTGTAGTAGTCGAAGACGGCCACGTTGTTGTGGAGGTAGCCGTCCAGCCAATCGTTCACTAGCCAGTTGTTGAAGGCGCGGGCGTTGGTGGCGCGTTCCGGTGCGGTCTCACTCTCCATCAGTGGCGGCGCGGTGATGACGATGAACAGCTTATCCTGGCGGGTGGCAAAATAGGTCAGGATTTTGTTATAGACCGCCTTGGCGTTACTTACGGAGTATTCCCAGTCGTTTGGCTCAGCGTATGGTGGGTCGTCGGGATTGCCCCACAGGTCGGAGTTGGGGAAGCACGACTTGAACATGACGATCTCGTTCTCGCCGCCGGGATTGGTCGGCAGGCGAGACCAGGAGCCGAAATCGCCAACGTTCTGGCCATTCTCATTATACAAGGCGGCCATAATCTCGTTGCTGTTTGGGCCGGTGAACCATTCGGGCCAGTTGGGGATGTCCGTCCGGTCGCCAATGTTGTCCGGCCCCCACTCGTAGTTGGTGGCACTGACGAAGTAGTTGTTGTTCATCAGTGCAATGCCCAGGCAACCATAAGGTTGATCCTGG
>Ga0233423_10001243_pt1 | contig 12930 bp, 12 predicted proteins | sample Watercolumn_Mata_FD_180713 | JGI IMG/M metagenome (GOLD analysis project Ga0233423, IMG submission 180713) | Freshwater microbial communities from Lake Matano, South Sulawesi, Indonesia - Watercolumn_Matano_2014_112_MG | ecosystem: Environmental > Aquatic > Freshwater > Lake | place: Indonesia... | reverse complement strand
GGTTAGGGTAAATATTTCCATGGCGTTAATTGTAGTCTGTTTTGACTACAAAGTCAAGAACATTAGAAGAAGCTCAAAAAAATAATGAGGAGAAAGGACGAAAGATTGTGTTTTGACATTGGTAATCTACTTAATTAGAATGGTTTTATAATATGCCGGTTCTGATCAACTTCAAAATCTGTGACAACTCCAAAGACTGCAGTGGAATTACAGTCTGTCCCATGAAGGCCTTTTTTTGGGATGAGAAAAAAAGGACCATTGCCGTTGATGAGAAGAAATGCATGATGTGTGGTATGTGCGAACGTTCGTGTCCGGTCGGAGCAATACGGGTGGCTCAAACACAGGAAGAATATGAGAGGATAAAAAAAGAGATAGAGGCCGATCCTAGAAAAGTTTCCGATCTTTTTGTCGACAGATACGGAGCAGAGCCCAGAAGTCCGGCTTTTTTTATTTCCCAGAATGATTTTCCTGTCCAGATATTGGAAGCCACCCAGATAGCGGTGGTGGAATTTTTCAACAATGAATCAATCAAATGTCTGCTTCACTCGATCCCGATCAAAGAACTTTTTCCGGAGATCAAAGTGAAATACCGCAAAATAGAGTTTGGTGCTGGTGATGAGGTAACGAAAACATACCATATCACCAAGTTTCCCTGCTTGCTCTTTTTTAAGGACGGAAAGTTAGTGGGAAGAATTGAGGGATATTACGACAATAAGCAAAAGGGGATTCTAGTAAAAAAAATCAAAGAAATAATGTCCAAAATCTCAGCCAACTAAGACTTTACCCTTTTCTTCGTTCTTTTCTCACATCGACAACTTCAAAGCGGAAACAATCATTATTGCCGCGGCAGTGAAACGGATAGCATAGACTTTGAAAGTATGTTTTTCCAAAAGTTTGGGGGCAAAGATGGAAAAAAGAAAAGCCATAACCAGAGAGAAGGGAAGGGCGGTGATTATATTAGTTATTACCACATTTTCTTTATAAGCGCGATTTTCTATCATTACCCCAAGAGCAAGAGCAAGTGACATAGTAAAAACTGCACAAGCTTGTTTCAGATTGATTTTCCCGATTTCTTTTTTAAACTTCGGGATAGTGACAAGAAGCATAATTTGAGAAAGTATCGGCGACCAGAGCGTCACTTCCCAATAGCCGTTTTCAGCAATTGCTCCTTTGGTGAAGACACCCATGAGAGTGTAAGACAAAGTGCAGAGGATAGCAATCAGTATCGGAAACTTAAAAAATGAGCGCAAGGTGAACTTTTCTTCGACACTGACGAATAATCCGCCTAAAAATATCAAGACCACTAAGAAATATTGAGAAACGCTTAGAATTTCTCCCAAGAACAATGCCCCAATAATAGCGACAAAACCGGTTCTTAAATTAAGAAGGGGAACCATGACTGAAACATCAAGCATAGATATTCCTAAGATATAGAAGGTATTAAACAAAGCATTGAATAACGCCACAAACGTAAGATTTGTCCAGTGAGAGGGAATTCCTACATTATTGATCAGAGCAACAGGCAAGATTAAAAGAAGTGAAAGGAGAGTCCAGAGGAAATTGAAAAGCCAGGGATTAGAGATGGAGTGTTTGCTGGTTAATTTTCCAATAATACCGACCAGTCCAAATAAAAACGAGGCGATCCAGGCAAAAACGTAGAAAGGCATAAAATTATTCTTTGGCTACCCACCATTGTCTAAATAGAGTAGCCAATCCTTTATCATTCAGTTTAACAAGAAAGATACCGTCAAGTACAGCCTTTTTGTTCTGTTTGATCCTAGTAAAGGAAGCATGCCAGCGGGCAACAGCTGTATTTTTGGAGATTGAGAGTATATCAAAGTCGAACTTGATGTCTTTTTGAGAAGTTGGCACTTCTTCCCAAAGTTTAATGAGCCCTTCTTTGGTGGTGTAAGGCTTTCCAAACGGTGTTTCGTAGTATTCAAATTCTCTGGCAAAAAGGGAAGGAAGAGTTTGCGGATCTTTTTCCTCCCAGGCTTTTCCCAATTTCGCAAACCAGGATTCAAAAAGCTTTTTATTCATTTGATTATTTTTCTAACCTTTCTGCGACTTTGCTTAGTTGGTAAGTAACTGTCACTGCCAAAATTGTGATCAGAATCGCATAAATCAGAAGAGAAATAATTCCTGAACCTACATCCAAATATTTCTTGATGTAATTATTAACGAATTCCTGGATGACGTTGTTCCAGGCCAAAGCTGCTACCAGGCCAAAGCCCGAAGTAGAGAGGGTAATCATCTGTTTGACAACTTCGACCTGAAGTTTTCTTTTGCCTGTCTGCTTCTCTCTCGGGCTTGGATTTTTGGCTGGCATAGTGAGATAATAACATAATAAGTATCACGTATTAAGTAGTAAGTATTAAGTATTATTTTTTTCTTTTTTATACCTAATACGTAATACCTGATACTTAATACTGATTCCGTTATGTTTTCTCCCAAATACTCAATCACCAACAAAATCCTCAAAAACATAGGCACGATTGAGGGAGCAAGGGAAGTGATAATGAACGCTCCTTTGGTGCCAGCGTATGAGAAAAAATTTCGGGAAGAGGCCATTGTCCGGACCGTCCATCACGGAACGCATATTGAAGGAAATGAATTAAATTATACAGAGGCAGAAAAGGTACTGCGCGGACAGCCGATTGTGGGACGCGACCGGGATATTCAGGAGGTAATAAATTACAGAAATGTGATCAGGTTTCTGGACTTCGTAGCTACAGGTGAAGTATCCAAAGGAAAAATTACCGAGGAAGTGGTGAAAAAAATCCATGCTCTGACTGTGGAAAAACTTCTGCCGGAAGATAAATGCGGACTTTATAGAAAGACTCAAGTGGTAGTTAAAAATTCAATAACCGGCGAAGTGACTTTCCGTCCGCCAGCGGCGATCGAGGTGCCATTTCAGATGGAAGATTTCTTGACATGGTTGAATGATTTGGGCAAAGACGAAATTCATCCCGTATTAAAAGCAGGGATCGTCCATTATGAACTGGTTCGCATCCATCCTTTTTTGGACGGCAACGGACGGATGGCCAGAGCGGTTGCGACTCTTGTTCTTTTTTTGGATGATTATGACATCAAAAAGTTTTTTTCTCTGGAAGAATATTATGATCGTGAGGCAGCCCATTACTATGAAGCCTTAAAATCTGCTCAAGAGGGGGATCTGACAAACTGGCTGGAGTATTTTACCCAAGGTTTGGCGATTGAGTTAACCCGTATCAAAGAAAAAGTGCAAAAACTATCAAGCGACGTGCATCTTTTGAAAGAAAAGCTTGGTGGTAAACAGGTCTTTTTGTCAGAGCGGCAGATTGCTATCATGGAGTATATCCAAAGAGTAGGTTATTTAAATAACGACGGATTTAATGATCTCTTCCCCAAAATCTCGGAAGATACGGTTTTACGAGATCTTCATGATCTGATGAAAAAAGGAATTATCAAAAAAGAGGGAAGAACAAAGGCGGCACGTTACATGTTAAGATAATAATTAGCGGGTCCTGCCGCTTGCGTATCCCAAACACGTCTTCAAACTCGCCCTAGTATGCCAGGCTCAAACATGGTGAAGCCGATGTTTGGGATTCCCTCGCTCGCGTCGCCCGCTTATAATAAACAAGGTATGACTTTCAGACGTTTATCCGAATATTTTCAACAATTGGAATCAACTACTCTGCGTAACAAAATGACGGAGATTCTGTCCGTTTTATTTAAAGAGGCGGATAAGGAAGAAATAGGCAAGCTTTGTTATCTTTTGCAGGGAAGAGTAGCGCCTTTATTTGAGGCTATTGAGTTTGGGGTAGCAGATAAGATGATGATCCGGGCGGTTGCATTGGGTTTGGGAATAGATGCAAGCGAGGTTGTCAAGGTATTCAAACAGGAAGGAGATTTAGGAAGCGCCACCGCTAATCTCAAATCTCAAAACTCAAAACTCAAAACTACAGCTAAAAACTTAAAACTGACAGAAGTTTATAATATCCTGTTGAATGTTGCTACTTCTTCGGGAGAAGGCTCTCATGAGGAAAAAATAAAATTATTGGGAAGATTAATTAAAGAATCAGATTCGTTATCTAGCCGGTATATTATCAGGATCACTTTGGCCAAATTGCGGATGGGATTTTCGGATATGACAATCCTTGATAGCCTATCCTGGATGCTTAAAGGAACAAAGGAGTTGAGGGGAGAAATTGAAAGAGCTTACAACGTCCGGCCAGATCTTGGATTCATCAGTGAAACTGTCAAAAAGAAGGGGATAGAAGGATTAAAGCAAATTGAACCAAAGATTGGAACGCCTATCCTGATGGCGAGAGCCGAGCGGATGACGAGAGGAGAGGATATTTTGGAAAAAATCGGAAAATGTGCTATTGAGCCCAAATACGACGGTTTTCGTCTCCAGGGACATTTTGACGGAAAAAGCGTTAAGTTATTCTCCAGAAATTTAGAAAATGTGACTACTATGTATCCGGATATTATAGGGGGTGTAAAAAAACAATTGAAGGCAAAAGCCATTTTTGAAGGAGAAGCCATTGGCATCAATATCAAAACCGGAGAGTATTTACCCTTCCAGGAGACCGTGCAGAGGAAAAGAAAATATGATGTGGAGATAAAAGCAAAAGAAATCCCTCTTCATCTTTTTGCCTTTGATTGCCTTATGTATAACAACGAAAACCTTTTAGGAAAGACTTATCTTGAGAGACGCGAGAATCTGGAGAAGCTTATTGGAAAAGGTGAAATAATCCACTTGGCGCAAACAGAAATTGTTTCGGAAGGGAAAAGACTCGAGGAGATATTCCAAGATGCAATTACTAGAGGACTTGAAGGGGTGATGGCCAAAAAACTTGCCGGTGTCTATCGGGCGGGAGCACGGGATTTCAACTGGATCAAATACAAGAGAAGTTATGCTTCCAAACTGTCCGATACGATAGATGCGGTGGTGATGGGGTATGATTTGGGGCAAGGTAAGAGAACGGGATTTGGAATCGGAGATTTTTTAATTGGTATTTTGGATGAAAAACAGGATAAATTTGTAACTGTTGCAAAAATCGGGACGGGACTAACCGATAGTGAATGGAAGGAACTTAAATTAAAAATTAAGAATGAAAAATTAAAAATTGAGAAGAAACCAGAGATTTTTGACGTGGATAAGATGATGGAATGTGATTATTGGATGGAGCCGAAAATTGTGGTAGAAATAAGAGCTGATGAGATTACACGTTCGCCGGTTCATACAGCAGGAAGAATGATGGGGCCCTCAAAATCCGGAAGTGCGCAGGAAGTAAAAGTAGCCGGTTTTGCCCTTCGGTTTCCACGCCTTGAGAGATTTCGCGACGACAAATCTCCCAAAGAAGCAACTACTCTTTCTGAAATTGAGAAAATGTATAAAATGCAGGGGAAATAGTTATAACTTGCGGGTCCTGCCGCTTCGTGTCCCAAGAGCGAGCTTCAAGTCGCTCGCGAAGGAAGATTGATTCTGTCCATAATCTTTTAGTCGCTCGCTCTCCCTTCGGTGAAGCTCTTTTTGGGACCCCTCGCTCGCGTCACCCGCAAGATATGAATAAATGAAAATCTCAATTGTTATTCCAGCTTTCAACGAAGAAAAATATATCGGGAGGACTTTAGAATCTGTTAATAAATTAGATACTGGTGGCAGGGAAGTAGAGGTAGTGGTTGTTAACGGAGGTTCGACAGATAGAACAGCTGAAATTGCTGCCTCTTATGGAGCCAAAGTTGTTAATGAACCCCATAAAGGCATAGGCTTTGCCCGGCAGGAAGGACTAAAAGCCGCGAAGGGTGAAATAGTTGTTTTTACCGACGCAGATACGATCGTGCCGTCTGATTGGTTGACGAAACATATCAATGCGTTGACTAATAATGATTACTCATGTTCATACGGGACGTATCGAGTAGACAAAGGCAATTTTCCTTATTTTCAGATCACAAATTATATCCAGCCGGCAATTGTCGCTTTGGCAAATAGATTGGGAATATTTCTAGCAGGAGGACAAAACATAGGCTGTCGGCGGGAAAAGGCGCTTAAGATCGGCGGATTTGATGAAAAGTTGGAACAATTGGAGGATGCAGATTTTGTCAGAAGGATGAAAACAGTGGGAAAAGTAGTTTTCTTGCCCAATTGCGTTGTTTTATCATCTGGGAGAAGATCGAAAGAAGGATGGCGATATTTCCTGCGCGCAGGTTGGTCTGACTTCAGGTTCTTTATCTTAGGCAGAAGGGATTTCCTGAAGTTTCCGGACTTCAGATGAGTTTGCTCGCATATAAAATGTCATCCTGAACTTGTTTCAGGATCTTTGTAGATGCTGAAATAAATTCAGCATGACATAGTCATCTTACCGGTTTAGCTTTGGTTAAAGGTCGGTTAAAGATTCTTCCGAAAAGGTAATTTAGCCAGTAATAATAAAAAACATGTTTGAAAAGGAAGGTGAAAATTCCAACAGTAAATCTTCTGCCAGAAGTTTGGGGCATCAAATTGGCGCTTAGAACTACCTTTCCTTCTTTTTTTAGGCGTCTTAGAACATCCAGTTCATCTCCGCCGAAATCAAGATTGGTGTTGTACCCACCAATTTTGAGGAAAATATCTTTTCTGTAAGAAAGATTAAAAGCAGGAGAGTAAAGGACAAACCCCGAAATTTTATAGATAAAATAGGCAAAGGAATAAAAGATTTTCCAAAAGACAGTACACCATCTGGGACCATCGACAAATTTTGCCCGGCCGGTAACAGCTACGACATTTTCCGCCTTACCAAACTCATCGGCGATACTTTTGAGATGATTGGGAGGGTAATAAGTGTCGGCGTCGGCTCCAACCAATATTTCACCTGAGGCTTCTTTTAAGCCTCTATCGCGCGCCTGACAGACGTTGGTATTGTGGGCAACTACAATCTTCTTGGTATATTTTTGGGCAATAGAAACTGTCCTATCGGTTGATCCGCCGTCAGAGATAACCAACTCAAAGTCCCTGAAAGTTTGGTTTTTGAAACTTAAGAGAGTTTTTTCGAGATATTTCTCTTCGTTCAGAGTGGGTATAACCACGGAGATTTTTAGATTATTCATTATCAATTTCAGTCTAAGTTATGCTATGATTTTATGCAAATATGGCAAAAGTCTTATTTCTTCCGGTGGGTATAGGGCTGGCGCATACAGGAAGGTGCATAATGATAGCCCATGAATTGGAAAAGTTAGGAATTAAGGTAATCTTCGGCGCCGGAGGAGAAGCTCCAGAGATTCTTAAGAAGGAACAATTGCCCTACCAAATATTGCCGGAATTCAGAAGAGATGCTTACGAAAAAATAGTCAAAGATAACAATTGGAATATTTATACTACCAGCGTCATAGATAGTTTTGTAAAAGCAGAGGTGAGTCTTATCAAGAAGGAAAAGCCGGATTTGATAGTCTCTGATACGAGGATAACGGCCAAAATCTCATCAAAAATGACAAGGATTACTCAGATTGCAGTTAACAACGTTGATGTTACCAAATATTATGATTTCGCCAAAATAAAAATACCCCACAAGAGTTTCTTTAGAAAAGTGTTGCCGAGAAAAGTAGATGAATTTCTTGACAAAGAACGGGGACAAAGAGTCTTAAAAAGACTTGCGCCAAGAGTAGTCAGGACATTGTTTTTAAGAACATTACTGAAGTTTAATTTTGTGATGGCTAAATACCATCTAAAGCCGCTTCTTGATCCTTATGATATGGCTTTAGGCGATCTGACTTTACTTGCCGATATACCCCAATTCAGGCCGGTTAAAAAACTGCCTCCCAATATCAAAATGGTTGGACCAATCTTTTGGGAAGGATTTGCTACGCTTCCGTCTTGGGCAAAAGAAATTGATAATAATAAAAATATTATTTACGTTACTGCCTCTGGTACAGGAGATAAAGAAGTTTTTATAAGAGTTCTTAAGTATTTCCAAAATACTTCTTATACAATTGTGGCAACAACAGGAAACACTCTTACTCCCGACGAAGTAGATTTCCGTTATCCAAAGCTCTTTATTACCGATTTTATACCGGGAAAGTGGATTATGAGAATAGCCAAATTAATCATTTTCCCCGGGGGAAACGCGACCTCTTACCAGGCGCTAAAATACGGTGTGCCCCAAATTGGAATACCACTGCATCTAGACCAGGAGGACAATTTGAACCAGTTGGAAAGATTGGGAACGGGTGTAACTCTCTTTCCAGATAAGAATTTAAATAGAAAGAATCTCCTCGAGACAGTTGATAAGATCCTAAAGGATAAAACTTATAGAGAAAACGCCAGAAAGATTAGTCTGATTTTGGGAAACTACAACGGAGCTAGAAAGGCAGCTTTCGAGATTACTGATTTTCTTAAGAAAGTTCAGTAAGAGTTGTGCCTAGTCGTTTCAGTTTCCTGAAAAGCACAGTCAATTTTCTCTTCAAAAACTGATCGATTTCAACCGGTTTTACCTTTGGCGGTCCGTACCTCTTGTAATGGCTGACTGTTTTCTCTAAAACAAGACAGAGCTTTTCAAAAATCATCTCTTGGGAATATTCTTTCAGGACTTTCTCTCTGGCTTTCTTTCCCAAAATTGAGGCAAACTCCGGATACTCCAGAAGAAGGCGAAGGCTAATAGGCAATTCTTGTTTTAAACGGGCTTCCGTAATCAGGATACCTGCATTTTTAATCAGTTCACTGTTGGCTCCGGCATCACTTACGATACAAGCCAGACCACAGGACATAGCTTCAAGAAGGGAGAGTGACATGCCTTCATATTTAGAAGGAAGAACAAAAACCTTACAGGCGCGGATGATATCCAATTTTTTGGCTTCGTCGGAAATCAGGCCGGTAAAAATGACTCTTTTATCCTTATAGTCTTCTTTAAGCGTTTCTTCTTGTTCTCCGTGGCCGACTAGAACCAGTTTGGTATGATCAGGTGGATTGATATCAAGGAAAGATTTGATAAGGATTTCCGGGTTTTTTACATACGTAAGCCTGCCTAAGAATAGCACTCCGGTTCCAATCTTTGTTTTTTGACCAAAATACGAATACCCAGGTTTATAAAAGTCCGTATCTATACCGTTTGGGAGGATAGTGATGCGATCTTTGTTAATTCCTCTTCTTATGTAGAAATTGGCCAATTTCTGGGAAAAAATATGGAGAAGATCAAGTTGCTGGCAAAAAGGAACATAAGCCAAAAAAACAGACTTGACCAGCATTTGAAAAGAACTAGTGCTGTCGTTATAATCCCCGTGCCAAACTCCAGCAATGGGGATATTCAATTCATGACAAGCAGCAGGGATAAAAAAATCCAAAGGCGAGATACCAATGGCTATATAGACAATATCCGGCTTCAATTTCCGTAGATATTTTTTCAAGATGTCAAGAGTTTTTTCGGAAGGGATGAAGATATAGCTTCTTGGTTCAGCATAATAATAGGGGATATGATAGAGGTATTTATCCTTTGAAGATTTGTTTGAGAAGCGTAAGATAGTTACCTGATGTTTTTTATCGGATAAATACTTATAGAGGCGCTTATTGAATATTTTGATTCCCCCGACTTTTAGCCCTTCTTCTTTGTCGATTAAAACTATCTTCATAAAAACAGAATAACTATAGCACAAAGAAAAGGTTTTTGTTATATTAAATACGTTAAATGTTAAATCCATTTTTTTCCGTTATAATTCCAACACTTAACGAAGAAAAATTCCTACCCGTCATTCTCAGGGCTCTTACTTTTCAGACTTTTCGTGATTTTGAACTTTTGGTAGTGGATGCCAAGTCAGAGGATAAAACCAGAGATATTTTTATAAAATTCCGTAACTCTTTTCCCAGAACAACTTTAATTGTCAGTTCGAAAAAAAACTTAGCCTACCAGCGAAATTTGGGCGCAAAAAGCGCGAGGGGTAAATATTTAATATTTTTTGATGCCGATGTTAACATCGACCCGAATTTTTTAGGAATGATCTATAACAGATTGGTTAAGAACAACGATCTCTTGGTCACCACGAAAATAACTCCAGATAGTCATAGAGTGATAGACAAGGTAATTATTTTTCTCTCAAATTTTTTTATTAAACTGGCAAGTTTCACCAAACGCCCTTTTATCGGAGGATACAATACTATTGTTAAAAAAGGAATTTTTAGGAAGCTTAAAGGTTTTGACGAAAAAATTCTGTTAGGAGAAGACTATGCTTTTTCTTTAAAAGCCATGAAGAATAAAATAAGACCAATTATTCTGAAGGAACCATCAATTATTGTCTCTTTGCGACGTTTCCGCTCCGAAGGAAGACTCTCTGTTTTTCTGAAACATATGATTTCGCAAATATACATTTTTTTTAACGGCCCGATGACCCATCCACTTTTTGATTACCCCATGGGTGGACACGTCCATTCGGAAGGTAAAGATTGAAATATGAAAATAATCACTGACCTCCAGATCCATTCCAAATATTCTCGGGCGGTTTCCCAACAGATGGCTATTCCCCATATTTGGGAATGGTCTAAGAGAAAGGGGATAGGTCTGGTAGCCACTGGCGACTGGACGCATCCTTTGTGGATGAGAGAAATAAAAACAAACTTGGAGGAAATGGGGAGCGGACTGTTGAAATTAAAGAGCAATCAGACCGAAAAACAATGGAATAATGGGGACGAGGGGCCGTATTTCCTTCTGGCCACCGAAATAAGCTCTATTTATTCCCAAGGAGGAAAACTACGAAGAATCCATAATCTTATCTGGTCGCCATCAATTGCTATTGCTGAGAAAATCAACAAAGAATTGCTTGGAAGAGGAGCCAACCTTATGTCTGACGGAAGACCGATTGTAGGATTGACCAGTATGGAGATTGCCGAATTGGTATTTTCTGTCGATCCAAATTGTTTGCTTATCCCAGCTCATGCCTGGACACCCTGGTTTTCTCTTTATGGCAGCGAGTCCGGATTTGATTCGATTGACGAATGTTTCGGACAGTTTGCAAAAAATATTTACGCCATAGAGACGGGATTATCTTCAGATCCAGCCATGAATTGGCGGATAAAAGAGTTAGACAACCGAACGATTTTATCCTTCTCAGACGCGCATTCCGGACCAAAACTTGGAAGGGAAGCGACGGTATTTGAACTTCCGGAGTTAAGTTATGAGAGTATTAGGAAAGCAATTATTGGAAAAGGGACTAGGGTTCAGGGTTTAGGGTCTAGTGAGAAGAGAAAAAATACAGAAATGAATAATCTAAACCCTAGTCCCTATACCCTATACCCTAAAATATCTTACACCATCGAATTTTACCCCGAAGAAGGGAAATATCATTATACCGGGCACAGAAATTGTGGAGTGAAACAAGACCCAAATGAAACCAAGAAAAAAGGTACGATGTGTCCTGTCTGCGGTAGGAAATTGACAGTTGGAGTGATGCACAGAGTAGAGCAGTTGGCAGGGAGAACGGAAGATGAATTAAGAATCAAGAACCAAGAATTGCAAGAAACGCAATTAAAAGGGATTTATTCAGATGCTTTTCCAAATCGACCGCCATTTGTAAAGTTGGTACCTCTGCAAGAGATATTAACCGAGGCAATAGGGGGTTTACCCACAAGCCAAAAAATACAGGATGAGTATAATAAGTTAACAGATTATTTTGGTGGAGAATTCAAAGTTTTGCTCAAAACAGCTGTGCCGGAAATATCAAAAATATCGGGGACAAAAGTACCAGAAGCCATTGAAAAAGTCCGTTCCGGGGATATTTATGTTGATCCCGGGTATGATGGAGTTTTTGGGAAAGTAAAAATCTTCGGAGAGGAGAAGAAAGAAAAGGTAGAAGTCCAACAAAAAGAACAGATGAGTTTATTTTGATTTTTGTATTTATAAGCTCGTATATAAATTTTTCTAGCTTACAAAGTATCAAGGTTGTATAGAGTTCTGTTAGGTAGGTAATACTTATGTTCTGTATCTTCTTCTGTTTTCCTTCTCCTATCAGGAACAATTCTTAATTCATGATTCTTAATTCTGTCTTCCGTCGGGTGCGCTTCGAAAAATTTACATGCTTCGCTTATAATAATTGAGTAGATTATCATTGTTATTAAAACCAATTATGCGATTGAATGTTAAACAAATGAATCTTGACGATCAGATAGATTGGAGTGGTTTAATTAAAAACAGCTCCACTGCCACTTTTTTTCAGAGAAAAGAATGGCTGAAGTTATGGGTAAAACATTTTTCCGTCCAAGGCGAAGCAAAAATTTTTGGTATATTCAATGAGGAAGAATTGATCGGAATATCACCGCTGGAAATAAAGGTGGAAATAAAGGGAAATAGGATAAATTTCTTGGGAGTCAATCCGGTATTAGGAAAAGAGTTAGTGAGTGATTTTGGAGATTTTATCATCAAGACCGGAAGAGAAAAGGAAGTCTGGGAAGCGGTATTAAGAGAAATTGACAATGGAACAATGGGACAATGGAACAATGCAAAGGTAGAATTAAATTTTATTAGGGAAGACTCCCCGAGTTTTAAGATCTCGCAAGAGCTAGGAGGAAAAGCGGAAGGAATTGACATAGCGCCATATATCGATCTGCCGAAAACATGGGAAGATTATTTGGGAGGATTAGAGCGGCATGATAGACATGAACTGCGAAGAAAAATAAGAAAGATAGATGAGGAAGGAGTAAAACTTATTGATTACAACGGTGATTCGAAAGATGTTGAAGAGTTTTTCAGACTGATGAGTATGGGAAGTGAACAAAAAAGGAATTTTTTATCCAAGGAGATGAGGTCTTTTTTTAGTGAACTGATAAAAACATTTTATCCAGGGCAATTATCGTTAAGCTTCTTGGAAAACGGTGCTTTCAAGATTGCCGCTTCGCTGACTTTTCTTTTTAAGGATGAAGTATTATTATACAATTCCGGTTTCGATCCGCAGTATTCTTATCTTTCACCGGGATTGGTATTAAAAGCATAT
>Ga0233423_10001242_pt1 | contig 12932 bp, 11 predicted proteins | sample Watercolumn_Mata_FD_180713 | JGI IMG/M metagenome (GOLD analysis project Ga0233423, IMG submission 180713) | Freshwater microbial communities from Lake Matano, South Sulawesi, Indonesia - Watercolumn_Matano_2014_112_MG | ecosystem: Environmental > Aquatic > Freshwater > Lake | place: Indonesia... | reverse complement strand
TACGAGCCGGAGAACACATTGCGCGCCTTTCGCCGGGCCATCGAGCTGGGCGCCGACATGAGCGAGCTGGACGTGCATCTGAGCAAGGACGGCCACCTCATCGTCATGCACAATGCGACGGTGGACAAGACCACCAATGGACGGGGGGCGATCAAGGACCTGACCCTGGCCGAGCTCAAGCGCCTGGACGCCGGCAAGGGCGAGCCGATTCCCACCCTCCAGGAGGCCATTGACCTGGTACGCGGCCAGAATGGCCTGTACATCGAGCTGAAAGCAGAAGGCACGCCGCAGCCGGTCGTGGATACACTGCGGGCCAACAGCTTCACGGCGCGGCGGCAGGTGATCGTGGGGTCTTTCCAGCCCGCGCTGGTGCAGCAGGTCAAAGAACTGGCGCCGGAGATCGCCACCTCCCTGCTGGTCGGCCCGGTGTATCCGGCGGAGCAGCTCATCGCCCTGACCAAAGCCGTCCAGGCCGATTACGTGCACCTCTGCTGGGAGAGCCGCCATCTCCAGCCGCACAGGCTGCTGACGCCCGAGCTTTTACAGGCGCTGCGAGCGGCGGGGCTGGGCATCGTCCTCTGGCACGAGGAGCGTCCCAGCGAGCTACGCCTCCTGCGCACCCTGGACGTGGACGGCATCTGCAGCAACATGCCGGACAAGTTGTAGGGGAGGCGGGTAGACAAGTAAACAAGTAGACAAGGAGACATGGAGACGGGGGGACTCCGCACATCTCTCATGAATGGGGGGCATACATGACCATTCGCTTCCTGGCTGCTCTTTTAGCTCTGTCCTTTCTGCTGGCGGCCTGCTCCCCGGCTGAGCCCGCCTCGCCAGCGCCTGGGGGCACGCCGCGGGCCGGGGCTCCGCTCGTGGAGCGGGAGATCGTCGTTGCGGCGGATGGCGAGGTAGTCGCTTCTCTGCGCGCCAGCGCCCCCGGCACCTCCTGGGCGCGCCAGGGGGCCGAGGCGGCCACAGTCTCCCTGCACGTGGACGGCCAGTACAGGGCCGACGTGGTGCTCTTTCGCGGCGAGACGCCGTTTACGTACGAGGCCCTGCTGGGCGGCCTGAGCAAAGGCCAGCATCGCCTGGCCGTGTACCGGGAGCCGAGCAAATCGGCGGCGCCGGCCAAAGAGGTACGCCTGGACGACCTGGCGGTGCGTGTCTACTCGCCGGGCGATCCCCTGCACCAGATCATGGCCCACGCCCCCATCCTCTACGGGCGCGAGGAATCGCGCTACAGCGACGTGCCCCTCTTCATGTACCACGAGCTCACGCCAGAGCCGGCCGGCACCGCCATCCAGTACACGATCATCTTCAGCAACGAGGACAGCGGCACGGCGCCCGATGGCCTCATGGCCCGCTGGGGACGGCTGACCGACATCGAATGGGTGTACCGGGTGGTGCTGGACGCGGCGGGCAACGTGACCCGGGAGGAGTTCCAGGACAAGGATCACAACACGGCTATCTTTCGTGGCGTCAAAGAGGGTCGCCACCCGCTGCTGAAAGACGTCACCAAGAACAACCTCTTCGCCGATACCGGCACCTCGCCCTATCGCTTTGCCCTGGTGCCCGCCCAATCCCTGCCCGATACGGCGCGTGAGGAGATGATGGATCGCCACCCGTGGATGTACCGCGTGATGGCTGAGGAGTGGGAGCGCGAGGCCGCCGAGTGGACGGAGAAGAGCGCCAGCCCGGATACGCGGGCGGTGAGCGACCCGCGCAATTACCTGTACGTGGAGTTCAAGAGCACCCCGTCCGGTGGGGCGCCGTGCGACGCCAAGCTGGCCATCCAGGTCAAGCTGCGCGGCAGCGACCGCTGGTACTCCTCCGATCACGGCGTGGACAGCTTACGCATCCAGAGCCAGGGGTGGCGGCGAGGCACCGTGGAGCTGCCGCCAGGGACTACGGCCGATCAGGTGGAGGCCCTGCGCCTGGCCGTGTACCCGGGCAAGAATCTGCCCAACTGCGCCCTGGTCTGCACCGATGTGCGCAAGGCTTTCTTCCTCAGCCAGGACTACGTGCCCGGCCCCTCGCTCCTGACCTGGCACGGCGAGCAAATCCTGGACGCTGATGCCGGGTCGCCGTATCCAGATCAGCTTGTGTTGCCAGTGACTCGATAATAAACTGTGAGGCGTGGAAGATGTGGCGCGTGGCGTGTTGCGTGTTCCGTTTTTAGACACGCAACACGGAACACGCCACACGGGTGCGACTTATGACCACTGTCTCCGCTATCACCTGTGACACCTACGAACTCGACGCCGTGCGCCGCGCCGTGGCAGACGTGCTGGCCCCGCTCGGCGGCATAGGTCGCTTCGTCCAGCCGGGAAGGCGCGTGCTCCTCAAGCCCAACCTGCTCAGCGCCGCCAAACTGGAGCGGGCGGTGACCACCCACCCCGCCGTCGTCCAGGCCGTGGCCGAGGCGGTCCAGGCGGCCGGCGGCATCGTCCTGCTTGGCGATTCCCACGCCGGGCGCGTGGAGACGGGGCCGCAGGTCTACCGCGCCAGCCGGATGACCGACGTGGCCGCCCAGACGGGGGCGACCCTGCTGCCTTTCGACGAGGCGACCTGGCAACGCCTGAACGGGCACGACTACTTCCTCGCCCGGCCGGTGCTCCAGGCCGACCTGGTCATCAACCTGCCCAAGCTGAAAACCCACGCCTTCGCCCTGTACACGGGCGCGGTGAAGAACCTCTTCGGCGTCATCCCCGGCAGCCGCAAGCGTGACGTGCACCTGCGCGCCCCCGGCATCCGGGACTTCAGCCGCGCCCTGGCCGACGTCCTGGAGCTGGTCCGCCCGGCCCTGACAATCATGGATGCCGTGATCGGCCAGGAGGGGGATGGGCCAGGCACGAGTGGCACGCCGCGGCGCTACGGCTGCCTGGCCGCGGCGGCCGATGCGGTGGCGCTAGACGCCGTGCTGGCGCAGGCCATGGGCTTCCCTTCCGGCGCGATATTGCACCTGGCCGAGGCGGGCGCCCGCGGCCTGGGCCTCGCCGATCCGGCGCAGATCAAGTTGGCCGGCGACCGTGCAGTCCTGGCCTTCGGCCGTGTCCAGCTACCTGGCAGCCACTGGTACTTTCGCGTCCCGGCCCGGTTTAGCGCGCCGATTTACCGAGCAGCCCGACTCCGGCCGCGCCTGTCACCGCAACTCTGCGTCGGCTGCGGCCAGTGCGCCGAGGTCTGCCCACGCCAGGCCATCACGCCCGGCCAGCCGCCGCGCTTCGACCTGGAGCGCTGCGTCGGCTGCCTGTGCTGTGCCGAGGTCTGCCCCCAGGGGGCGCTCCAGGGCCAGCGCCACCGCCTGGTGCGGCCTTTCCTGCGGTAGTTGACGGCTGAGATTAAAACAGGAGGTCACGATGATCAGCGCACGCAATCAGTTCAAGGGCAAGATCAAGACGGTGAAGCTCGGCGAGGTCATGGCCGAGGTGGTGGTGCAGGTCGGCGACCTGGAGGTGGTCGCGGCTATCACCCGCACTTCCGCCGAGAACCTGAAGCTGCAGCCGGGCGACGTGGTCACGGCGGTGATCAAGGCCACCGAGGTCATGATCGCCAAAGAGTAGGGGCGTAGGGCGGGCGCGGCGTCATTCCTGAGAGGACTTGAGCGCATAGGTTCGTAGTGCGCGCTTCCAGCGCGTTGCTAGGGCGCTCAAGCGCCCACTACGAACCGATACGCATTCAAGTTCCTGTTCTCAGGAATGACGCCGCAGTTTGTCATTGGCGACTCGCAATGACGAACTGCGGACTTGGGCAGGGCCCTGCGGCCAGGGGACACGCCCTTGACAGGGCCCTTTTTGTGTGCTACTATAGACATTACCTATAGTCACCGGATTGAACAGATCGTAGGCCAGGTTGCTAACCTGTCGCCCAGGCCTGGGAAAATCCCCTTGCCAACGAGGAGGCACCATGCCCGCTGCCCATGCCCTGCTCGGCCTGCTGGGGCGCGGCGAACGCTACGGCTACGAGCTCCGGCGCGAGCTGGAAGACGAGTTCGGCCCGGCGTGGCGCATGGACTTCGGCCAGCTCTACCGCTTGCTGGCCACCATGCAGCGCCGCGGGTGGGTCCAGGTGCGCCGGGAGCCCGGCGAGCAGGGGCCCGACCGCAAGGTGTACACCCTGACCTCCGGTGGACGGGAGGAGCTGCAGCGCTGGCTGCGCCAGCCTGAGGCCGCCGCCGAGCGTGGCCGCGACGAATTCCTGGTCAAGCTGCGGCTCGGCCTGGCCCGGGACGCCGCGGCGACCGGCGAGCTGCTGGCCGAGCGCCGCCGCACCCTGGAAGCGCAGGGCCAGGCGCAGCGCCTCCTGCGCCAGACGGCCCAAAGCGCCCACGACGTGGGCCGCTGGCTGCTGGCGGAGGCCGCCCTGCGCCAGACGGAAGCTGCTCTGGCCTGGCTGCAATCCTGCGCCGCGGTCGTCCCCGCCAGCCGCGCTGTCGCCCCGCCAGGGCGTGAACCCGGCACGCTCATCGCCATCGGCAGCGACGACCCGCTGCTCGACCTGCTGACGCGCTTCCTGACCCGCCGACACCCCGAGGTGCACTTCTCGGCCCAGCCGGTGGGCAGCCTGGGCGGGCTGCTGGCCCTGCAGGAAAAGCGCGCCGACCTGGCGGGCATTCACCTTCTGGACGTGGACTCCGGCGAGTACAACACCCCCTTCGTCAGGCACATTCTGCCGGAGGAGCCGGTGGTGCTGGTGAACCTGGCTTACCGCGAGCAGGGGCTGCTGGTCGCCCCCGGCAACCCCAAGGGTATCTGTGGCCTGCGTGACCTGGCCCGCCCCAACGTGCGCTTCGTCAATCGCCAGCGTGGCTCGGGGACGCGGCTGCTGCTGTACCACCGCCTGCGCCAGGCCGGCCTGGACCCGCAGGCAATCGCCGGCTACGACCACGAGGCGCCCACCCACAGCGCCGTCGCCGCGGCCATCACCGCCGGCGCGGCCGACGTGGGGCCGGGGCTGCGCGCCGTGGCCCAGGCCTGGGGGTTGGGGTTCATCCCGCTCGGCCAGGAGCGTTTTGACCTGGCGATCACCCGCGCCGTGTTCGAATCGCCACGCCTGCACGCCCTGCGGGAGGTCATCCAGCAGGGCGATTTTCGCCAGGCCGCGGCCGCACTCAGCGGCTACGACGTGACGCGCCTGGGCGAGGTCGTCGCCGACATTCACTAAAAATCTCGGGAGGAGAAACCGGCCATGAAATGCACGATTAGGCATCTTTACCTGCTGGGCCTGGCGGTGATGCTCATCGCCAGTGCCTGCGGCCCGGCGGCCCCAGCGGCCACCCCCACGCCCGCCCCGCCGCCGCAAGAAATGATCCTGGCCACCACCACCAGCACCGCCGACTCGGGGCTGCTGGAGGCCATCCTGCCGGTCTTCGAGAAGGCCAACAACGTCAAGGTCAAGGTGGTAGCCGTGGGCACGGGGCAGGCGCTCAAGCTCGGCCAGGACGGCAATGCCGACGTGGTGCTGGTGCACGCCCGGGCGCAGGAGGATCAGTTCGTCGCTGCTGGCTGGGGGGTGGAGCGCCGCGACGTGATGTACAACGATTTCATCCTCGTCGGCCCGCCCCAAGACCCGGCCGGCAGCAAGGGCCTGAGCACGGCGGCCGCCGCTCTCCAGGCCATCGCCAACAAGCAAGCGACCTTTGCCTCCCGCGGCGATAACTCGGGCACGCACAGCAAGGAGAAGGAGCTCTGGAAGCAGGCCGGCCTGGAGCCCAAGGGCGACTGGTACAAGTCGCTGGGGCAGGGCATGGGCGATACGCTGGTCTTCGCCAACGAGAAGGGGGCGTACACCCTGGCCGATCGTGGGACGTACCTTTCCATGAAGGACAAGCTGCCCAACCTTACCGTGCTGGTGGGTGGGGCGAGCATCAAGGAGAACAGCGACCAATCGCTCCTGAACCCGTACGGCGTCATCGCCGTCAACCCGGCCAAGTATCCCAGCGTCAAGTTCGCCCTGGCCCAGAAGTTCAGCGCCTGGCTCACCTCAGTCGAGACGCAAAAACTCATCGGCCAGTACGGCGTGGCCAGGTTCGGCCAGCCGCTGTTCTACCCCGATTCGGCCGAGTACAAGGCCAGCGTCAAGTAGATGTGCAGTTGGACTAGGGCCCTGTCAAAGGTCTGCCCTGAGGCACGAAGGGTCAGCATCGCGTCATTGCGAGCGAAGCGAAGCAATCTCTTTGTTGCGCAACGAGGGAGATTGCTTTGCTTCGTTCCTCGCAACCGCCTCCCTTCGCCCCCCCCTCACTGCGTTCAGGCCGGCGAAGAGAGGCTCCTCTGAAGCGCCATCACGCCCGCCGTTTCGGGAAGTAAGGCGTGATGGCGCTTCATCGCAATGACCCCCAAAATGACTTTGACAGGGCCCTGCAGTTGGACGCTGAGCAACGCAGGTTTTCGCTGCTCAAGCATAGCGCGACCTTTGGCCGCAACCAAACTTCATGGCTGTCATTATTTGCGCAGACAACGTAGGTGTTGCGGGATAATAACATAAAAATCAGCGTGCATCCGCGTCCAAAACCAAGTCCCAGCTTATTACCGATAGGGTTAGGAGGTAGTCCATAGAGACCATCCTGCGCGTCCTCAGCAATCCGGCGCTGGTCGAGATCGTCACGCTAACGCTGCGCGTCAGCGGCACGGCACTGCTCATCAGCACCGTCATCGGCATCCCGCTGGGGAGCTGGCTGGGGCTGACCCGCTTCCTCGGGCGGCGCCTGGTCATCGCCCTGCTGTACACGGGCATGGGCTTCCCGCCGGTGGTGGTGGGCCTCTTCGTCTACCTGCTGCTCTCCCGCTGCGGGCCGCTGGGCTTCCTGGACTGGCTCTTCACCCCCAGGGCCATGATCGTCGCCCAGACCATCATTGCCTTCCCCCTGGTGGCCGGCTTCACCATGGCCGCCGTCATGGGTGTGGATCCCAATCTGCGGCAGCAGGTGCTCTCCCTGGGGGCCACCCCCTGGCAGACCACCCTGGCCATTCTCAGCGAGGCCAAGGTGGGGGTGGTCGTCTCCATCATCGCCGGCTTCGGCAGCATCATCTCCGAGGTGGGGGCGGTGATGCTGGTGGGCGGCAACATTGCCGGCTCGACGCGGGTGCTCACCACGGCCATCGTCCTGGAGACGCGCCAGGGGGCCTTCGACCTGGCCATAACCTTGGGGATCATCCTGCTGAGCCTCTCCTTCCTGGCCAACACGGCCATGCTGCGCCTGCAAGGGAGGGCCTTCGAGTGAACGCGCCGATCTACCAGCTTGCCGACGTGGTCAAGCTCTACGGCCAACGGGAGGTGCTGCACCTGGACGAGCTGGCGATTCTGCGGGGCGAGATCTTCGGGGTGGTGGGGCCCAGCGGGGCGGGCAAGAGCACCCTGCTGCGCCTGCTGGACTTCCTGGAGCCGCCGACCAGGGGGCAGATTCGCTTTGGCGATGACACCATAGGCCACAACGGGACGGCCCCGCTAGCGGTGCGCCGTCGCCTGGCCATGGTCTTTCAGCGCCCGGTGCTGCTCAACACGACGGTCGCTGACAACGTGGCCTATGGCCTGCGCCTGCGCCGCGCCGAGCGCATTGCCCAGCGGGTGCAGGCGGCGCTGGAGCAGGTCGCCCTGCGCCACCTGGCGTCGGCGCCGGCGCGCACCCTCTCCGGCGGCGAGATGCAGCGCGTGGCCCTGGCGCGGGCCATCGTCCTGGAGCCGGAGGTGCTGCTCCTGGACGAGCCCACGGCGAACCTCGACCCGTACAACGTGGGCCTGATCGAGCGCATCGTCGCCGATCTCAATCGCCAGCGCGGGACGACCATCGTGCTGGTGACGCACAACGTCTTCCAGGCCAGACGATTGGCGCAGCGCGCCGGGCTGCTGCTGGACGGGCGGCTGGTGGAGGTCAGTGCGGCCAGCCAGTTCTTCACCGCGCCGGGTGACCAGCGCACGGCGGCCTTCGTGCGTGGGGAGATGGTGTACTAGGCAGACTCTGGCTCAGCGGGAGCGCGATAGGGAGAAAATTGCCTGCTGGCACCATGGTCAGAAAAGAATCTGATCCAGAGGGCTGTGCACAGCCAAGCCACCGCGTTGCAGGACGTGAGTATAGATCATCGTTGTCTTCACGTCCTTGTGGCCAAGAAGCTCCTGCACAGTGCGGATGTCGTAGCCGTTTTCCAGCAGGTGAGTGGCGAAGCTGTGGCGGAAGGTGTGGGGGCCGACCGGCTTGTTGATGCCCGCTTGTTGTGCTGCCTGGCGGACAGCCTTTTGCAAGCCACTTTCGTCCAGGTGATGGCGGCGCACGACGCCGGTGCGCGGGTCAACGGAAAGGCGGTCGGAGGGAAAGACGTATTGCCAGATCCACTCCCGGCTGGCGTTGGGATATTTTCGCTCCAGGGCGTCGGGCAGATATACAGCGCCGTAGCCTTTGGCCAGGTCTGCCTGGTGGAGGTTCTTGACGTACTGCAGATGCTCCTGGAGGGGGGCGATGAGGGCTTGGGGCAACATGGTAACCCGGTCCTCTGCCCCCTTACCATCGCGGACGGTGATGGTGTGGTAGTTGAAGTCCAGGTCTTTCACGCGGAGGCGGACACATTCCATGAGCCGCAAGCCGCTGCCGTAAAGGAGACCGGCCATCAAGCGGTGTGTACCGGAGAGATTCGCAATAACCTTACGGACCTCCTCTTTGGTCAGGACGGTGGGTAGGTGTTTTGGTTTTTTGGCGCGCAAGGCGTCAATGGAGCCCAGGTCTTTATGGAGCACCTCGCGATAGAGGAATAGCAAAGCGCTAAAGGCCTGGTTTTGGGTAGAGGCGGCGACGTGTTCGTTGACAGCCAGGTGGGTGAGGAAGGCTTCGACCTCGGCGGCGTCCATCTCGTTGGGGTGGCGCTTGCCGTGGAACAGGATGTAGCGGCGGATCCAGTTCACATAAGAATTCTCGGTACGGATAGAGTAGTGTTTGAGGCGCAAGGCGTCACGGACCTGATCGAGGAACTTCTTGGGTCTTGGTTCCATTTGGCTTCTCCGAACTTGACAAGTTTTGATTTTTGCCCTATAATGTCTGGTGAGCGAGGCCACCATGAGCATTCTGCAGAGGCTGCGCGTGGGGCTATTGCTATTATACCAGAGGATTTCCGTAAATGCAACCCTCTGGGTAAGTTTAGACGGATTCCGTATAAGATGCCAAAAGGTAGGGAAAGGCGGATTCCGTATAAGCAGTAGTTAGGCGAACTTGCCAGAGGAAAAGAGAGATGAGCGACGGAGACCCAAGTATCAGAATTCGCGAAGCCTCGTCTGAAGATTCCGAGTTTGTGACTGAATTGATGGATAGCGCGCTTGGCCCCTATTATGGCGGTGATCATCGCGCTCATGCTAAACGCATCTTCTCCACCCACATCTCAGGGGGACGCGATAACCTTGGCTACTTCTCGTTTGAACAGAAAATGTTCATCATTACCGTCAACGACACGCCAGCGGGCATGATACATCTGGTCGGAAAGCGTCAGGGAACTTACAAAATAAGCCCGATCATTGTAAGTCCTCAACATCGAAGCAAACTCGGTCTGGGGGCCAGATTGCTGAAATTCGCCGAGGACTACGCAATGGAGCATGGTGCACGGCAGATATACTGTACTGTGGCTGAACAGAACAACGGTGCTCTGCAATTCTTCGTCGCGAAGGGGTACACCGTAGCTGGACGATCCGACAGTCACTACAAGGCAGGCATCACGGAAGTCATGCTGTACAAGCTGCTTGTCAACCCTGACTTTGAAGCGGCTTTTGACAGACCGCATATCTCAGTTCTTCCTTGTGATTCATCCTATGAAGCCCAGGTGCGCCAGCTACTTCTTGATACTCTCCCCAAGCATTTTGGTGGTATAGACTCCAACTGGGTTGATGGATTATTCGGAGGGTATGAACGCCGAGACTCGTATGACATCAACCTGAAGTACAAGTTGATCTTTGTAGCTGTGGATCGCGAGGGCATTGTCTTCGGCGTGGCAGGCGCCACACCGAAGAAGGGAAAACCCATCAAAATCATGCCCCTTGTGGCGACAACACTTCCTGCCTTTGTTGCGTTGATTACGGACACCCCGAACTATCTGAAATCCTACGGACATAAGCTGTACTTGCATATTGTGCCAACCGTAGAGGAAACCATCGCCCTCCAACAAATGGGATGGCGACTTGATGCGGTTTTGCCCGCCGCTTACCTTGAGGGACAGGTTACTCAGCAATGGAGCCTAGACATTGGAGGAGAGAATTTCATGAGACTTATGCGAGTCAAGCAGAGCTTCCTTGACATGATCAGACAAGGCAAGAAAACACTTGAAGTCCGAGTTGGCTACGACAGCATCAAGACGATTCAACCAGGCGAACGCATTCAATTAGCCTCTCGAACAGAGACGCAAGTCATCCGAGTGAAAGGTGTTCGCAAATACTTGACATTCGATGAAATGATGGCAGTTGAAGAGGCTGGGCGGATCGCGCCTGGATTAGCAAAACAGGAGACTCTCAGATTGCTCAAGGAGATATATCCATCGGATAAGGAGAGACTGGGTGTAGTTGTTCTTGAAATTGAGCCAACGAAGTAGGTTTCTCAGGCCAGTGTGTTATCGGATGGCGAAGACCGGACGCCAGAAAGATCAAGAGTGAGATACTTCAGCGCAGCGACTAGGCCGCACGGTTCGCCGTCGTGGGAGACGGGTCTCGTTTTGCGGGTCTGGTGTTGGGCACGGGTCTAACACTGCTTGCACCTTCTTCTTCTATGTTGGCGGATTTGTCAAATCCTGGGTGGGAGGCGCAAAGGGTCGAGCGACCCTGAAAGGGACGCTTGGCTGACCACACGAGATGCGACAAAGACGCCAAACCCGACCGATGGGTTGCCCTGCCCCCTGCGTGTCCTGGCTCTGGACAATGGGTCCGCGCCAAGCCGGCGGCGCTCGCCGCGTCGGACACCTGCGTGTCCCGAACAGCCTTCTATCCGTGCTGATCGCAGGCGAACCGGATCAGACACCTGGTACTGGATGCGCCCAGGGAGACGGTCTCCTGGTGAGCGGCTCTATCTGACGCGCGGTTCCGATCAAGGAAACCCGGTGGAAGCACGGCACGCTCACACCAGAAGCAGGTTGGTAGGCCCGACCACTGGTCGAACCCTGGTTCAGGCGGTGGTTGGTTTGAGGGTCGCCCCCTCCGGCAACTCACCACTGTCCAGGTAATGCCAGAGCGCAATCAAGAGCTTGCGCGCCAGCGCCACGATGCCGATTTTATGCCGACGCTTGCCGCCGGCGTCGAAGTGCTCCTGATACCACAGGCTGAGTGCGCTCTCTGGCTGATGGCGCAACCAGCCCCAGGCGATTTCGATGGCCATCGCCCGCACCAGATCATTGCCGGCCTTGCTGATCCCTTGTTCGTGGTCTTCGTCGCCGCTCTGAAAGGGTGTAGGGGTCAGGCCGGCCAGGGCGCCGAGTTCGCGGCGGTTATGAAAGTCGCGCCAGGCGAAGAACTCCATGACGAAGAGCCAGGCCGCGTTCTCGCCAATGCCTTTGAGCCGCAGCAGTTGGCGTACCTGGGTCATGGCCGGTTCCTGCGACTCGCGGATCGCCGTGCGGCGTTCGGTTTCCAATTCCAGGATTTGCTGCTGTACGAACTGCCAGCCGGTGAACTCGCGGCGCAGGCGCGCGACCAGACCGTCCGGCAAGGGTGCGCCATTCCAGAGGCGCAGCTCGGGCAGGTGGGTCAAGAAGTCGCCATCCACGTCGAGGTGGATGCCCTGGCCGACCAGCAGGCCTTTAATGCGATTCACGTAGCGCGTGCGTTCACTTTTCAGGGCGAGCAGTTGGCGGTGCAGATGGCGCTGATCCTCGGCCGCCAGGCTGGGCACTTGCACCACGCTCCACACGCGGGACTCGCCGCCGTGGTAGCGCAGGAGCATGGTCAGCAGCTTTTCGACGTCCAGGCGGTCGGTCTTGGCGTGCTTGCCGCGGCGACTGATCTCGATGCTGGCCGAGTCCACCACCAGGTTGGTCACGTGCTCGTGTTCCAGGAAGCGGTGCAGCCAGAAGCCGTCGCGCCCGGCTTCGTAGCAGCTCACCACCGGCGCATCAGCCGGCAAGCCGAAACGCTGTTTGGCCAGCGTGAGCTCCTGTTTGAGCGCGGTCGTGTCGCCCGCGGCGATCTTGCGCTGCCGCGGGGGCTGGCCGTGACCGACCGTGAAGCCCAGCTTCCAATCCTGGTTGCTCAGCTCGAAGGCCAGGTACAGCGTGGGGCGCGTGTTTTCAGCGTTGGGGTGGTTGGTGGGTTTCATGGTATACTCCTTTCTGCGCAGCAGCTTACCATAAGTGCGTCGTTTGTTCAAGCCCCCATAGTATCTGACGCCTGCGGCGGTGAGGCCAGGGGTCGCGGGAGGTTCGCCAGCCGCAGGCGCAGGTGAACCTGGCCGTTAGGCTACGGGTCGCCAAGAGTCACGGTTGCGCGGCAGGACAACACGCCAAAGCGAACGCAGAGCGCATGGCCGCGTTGCGGCCGGCCGCGCGGCAGCAGGTAGCGTGAGCTCGCCAGGCGGGTGGCAGGGGCGGTGTGCGCCGTGGGGCCGCCTAACATCAGTTCCAGCCGACCGCCTGAGCTCGCCGTCGCGCAGGTCACGGGGTCGCGACCGGCGGCGGCTGAACAAGGCCGTTAGGCCGGCAAGTGGAAGCCCATCCTCGTGTCAGGGCATGGCCCGCCAAATGAGTTTTCACCGCGGCGGCAGGCGCGGCGGCGCGGTTGCCCCAACGTTGCAGGGTCGGGCAAGGGGTCAGCAGGGCTGGTTTGCGCCGTCGCGGGGGGTATGGCAGCTCGTTGGGCGGTGGGTGGCGGCGGCAGGGCGGCCAGGTCGCGCCGTGGTGGGCGGCGTGCGCGTGGGGCAGGGGGTGTCCTGGGCCAGGGCCTAACACTGGTTCCAGTTGACGGCCCCGCCGCGCGCGCACGCG
>Ga0233423_10001241_pt1 | contig 12932 bp, 10 predicted proteins | sample Watercolumn_Mata_FD_180713 | JGI IMG/M metagenome (GOLD analysis project Ga0233423, IMG submission 180713) | Freshwater microbial communities from Lake Matano, South Sulawesi, Indonesia - Watercolumn_Matano_2014_112_MG | ecosystem: Environmental > Aquatic > Freshwater > Lake | place: Indonesia... | reverse complement strand
CACTTGTTTCAGATTGAACGTTGCCGCCTTCAGTTATCTGCGAAACCATTTCCATCATTTTTTGAGATATATCAGTAATTTCATGTAGCGATTGGTTAGCGTTTTCGGCTAGTGCAATTCCATCGCTAACCTCTTTCATTCCAATCCTCATAAGTTCGACGACATCTTTTGTATCCTTTTGAATAGATGTAATCATCCGAGCGATTTCTTGTGTCGATTTCATAGTCCTTTCTGCAAGAACACGTACTTCATCAGCGACGACAGAAAAACCGCGACCATGTTCTCCCGCACGTGCCGCCTCGATAGCGGCATTGAGTGCAAGTAAATTTGTCTGATCGGCAATTTCGTTTATAATGTCTACAATTTCTCCGATCTTTTTACTCGATTTTCCCAAAGCTTCTGCGGTTTCAGAATTCTTTTTTGTGGCATCAGAAATGCGTCTCATACCTTCAACTGTCGCTGATACAATAGCACCACCGCTCTCGGCTGCTTTACGAGCTTGTTCTGCAATTGTGCCGGTCAAAGAAGCATTTTTGTTGTTCTCTAATATTGTAGTGTTTAACTCTTCAATTGCATGAACGACTTTGCTCGTTTGATTCAATTGTTCTTGTGCACCTGCAGAAATTTCTTCCATACTTGATGTTATCTGACTTGATGCCGTTGTAACTGCAAGTGATGCCTCATGGAGCTTGTGAATTGTGGCTCGCAATCCCTGCACCATTCTGGCATACGAACGAGTAACAGATCCAATTTCGTCGTTTGTCTCAATCTTCTTAAGAAGCGCTGGTGTATCTTTAATACGAAGATCACCACCAGCAATTGCTTCAGATTGGAACTTGAGTTCCTGCATTGGAACAAGCAGAGTGGAATTAAGAAGAGAATGAATACACCAACCAAATATTCCAACGATGAAAGCTGTAACTAGTAGAGCAACGATAATAGTTTGTTTTTCCGCCTTCCTTATTTCTTCTAAAGATCCGGATACACCAAATATTGCAACTACATCACCTTCTTTCTTGTCTGCATAAAGATTTAAACCAGAGTTTACGTGACAACTGCTACACTCAGAGCGTAATTTTGTTGGTGCAAATACTATTAAATGATCAATCCCATTGATGGTTACTTCATCGATATATATCTTCAACTTGGGATCGCGTCGAAAAGCCTGCAATGCCTGTCGTTCAAATTCATCCAGTGAACTATGGTTTTGATCAGTTGTGAGTGATGCGCGATGCGCGCGATATCCTTTAGATTGAACAAATTCTTCTGCAGCCGGATGTATCATCAGACCCGTTGTTATCGCTAACGTATGGAGTTCTTCTCGAAACCATTTATCAGTCTCGCTATTTTGTTTAGATACAAAATACCACGTTGCCGTCAGCGCAACGAGTGCAATCGTACCAAGAATCGGAAAAACAATTTTCTGTTGAAGAGTTAAATTTTTCATATTTCAATTTTCCCCTATAACCATATTCCAATAACTCTGGCAATCTGGGAATCCCCACAGGTGAATTCATACTGGAACATGAATAAACGCATATTGATTTTAACAGATAAATTATGATGCTTTTTATCCATAAAAACAAGGATTTCTATTAATGTAATCCAACGATGAAAGTGATATCAGTATGAATCATCACAAAAAAACTTGTTTTACGATCAGAATATTTCTATTAGAATATGCCTTCTTTCACTTTGGGAATTCGTACTTCCTTTTTTGTATACTGTACATAGGTTCTTAATCATTCACCAATAAGTAGGACTTTTTTAATGAACAAAATAAATATTCTACTAATATTAATTTCTTGTTTCTCGTTCGGACTTCTCGGTCAATCACTCCAACTCGATCCGCTTCTAGCACATATTGATACAACTGTAAAACCAGGAGACGATTTTTTCCTATATGCTAATGGAAAATGGTTCAAGGAAAATCCGATTCCGGCAAGCGAACCGAGCAATGGTCTGTGGCAAATCATTCAAGATACTATCAATGCTCAGATAAGAAATGTCTGTGAATCGTCCGCAGCACTTAAAAATGCCCAGCGAGGTAGCAATAAGCAAAAAATTGGTGATTTTTTTAACTCGGGAATGGACAGCATTACACTTAATAAAAACGGACTCAAGGATCTCAACGACGAATTTGCCACGATCGATGGTATAAAAGACCTGAAAGGCGTCGCGAAGGTTGCAGCACATATTCATGTTATTGCAGGCGCACCACTTTTCAGATTTTGGGTGGGACAAGATGATCGGATCAGCAGCAAATATGCGGTCTTCATTATGCAAGGAGGTTTAAGTTTACCAGATCGAAGATTCTACTTCGACATTGAAGAAAGAGCTGTAATGATACGGCAAAAATTTATCGAACACCTCACAAGTGTCTTTAAAAACCTTGAATATGAAAATGGAAAAGCCAAGCTTGCCGCAGAACATACTATGAGCTTAGAGACTGCCCTTGCGCAGGCCTGTCGCAAACTCGAAGATACTCGTGATCCGATCAAGAATTATAATAAGATGTCCTTCAAACAGCTTACTGAGACAATTCCCAATTTCAATTGGGCACTATTTACACAAAGCACGGGATTAAAAAATATTGACACTGTAATCGTTGGCCAACCTGAATTTCTGACTGCATTAAACACTCATCTCAAGGCGTTTTCCTTAGATGATTGGAAAAATTATCTCAAGTTTCATCTTGTCCGTGGGCTTGCACGTTATTTAGATGATAAGACTTTCATGGAAAACTTTCAGTTTTATTCAACTGTGCTTCGCGGTGTTCCTGAACCGAAGCCTCGCTGGGAACGTGTTGTTGAGCAAGCAGACCGATCGCTTGGTGAATTGATCGGTCAGGTATATGTAGCCGAATATCTGCCTAAAGGAACAAAAGAAAAACTGCTTGAGATCGGGAATGCAATCAAGCAGGTGTATGCCGAACGGATAAAACAGCTCGATTGGATGAGCCAAGCAACTAAAGTGAAGGCGTTGAAGAAATTGGATGCTGTTATCATGAAAGTAGGTTATCCTGATAAGTGGCGCGATCTTGGCTCTATGCAAATTGATAGATCATCGTATGTAAAAAACGTTATGGCGGCGAATGAGTGGCATACGCGTTATATGCTGGCGAAGTTTGGCAAACCTGTTGATCGGACTGAATGGGATATGCAACCACAAACATACAATGCATATTACAATCCATCTAATAATGAAATTTGTGTTCCGGGATGTAATATTATTGTTCCTGGTTTCGAGCGAACGATGGCTGATGACGCAATCTTGTATTCCATCATTGGTGGCTCTACATTTGGGCATGAAATTACACACGGTTTTGACGATCAGGGATGTCAGTACGATGAACAGGGTAACCTGAGTAATTGGTGGACTACAGAAGATAGCACAAAATTCTTTACAAAAACCAAGATGATTGTTGAGCAATATAATAATTATATCGCGGTTGATAGTCTCCATATCAATGGTGAACAAACACAGGGTGAAAATATAGCTGATCTTGGTGGTTTGATGATGGGCTATGATGCTTTCAGACAAACAAAGCAATTTCGAAATAATGATTTTATTTCTGGACTCAGTCCGAGTAAAAGATTTTTTCTTGGACATGCATTTGCTTGGATGATCAATATGCGACCGGAAGGAATTGCAAGTCAGGTAAAAAGTGATGTACATTCACCAGCGAAGTTTCGTGTCAATGGTCCGTTAGCAAACTCACCAGAATTTTATTCAGCATTTGGTGTGAAAGAGGGAGACGCTCTATGGCGTTCTGAAAATTTACGTGTGAAGATCTGGTAATGAAAAGCGAAGTAATAAACAGAGATACTGAAAACACTAGAATTAAAAATGCCCTGATTCTAGGGGGTATCTTATTGTTAATAGTGAAGTCTGAGTACTATTGGAAACAAATAGTGGGCTTAATTCCACTCATTATCAAAATAGCTATCGTAATAATTGCAATTGCAGTAGGTATAATGATAATAGTTACCATCGCAAGATTTTACAAAGAAAAACCAAGGGGAGGCATTCGACGATTGTTTCCCGTGGGTATATATCTGTTCTCTTTACTTTTCGCATTTGCCGATCCATTTGCATTTGATGCAGAGCGCTTTCAAAGTCAGGTAGTACTAAAGGGTCGATTTAATGCAACAATGAATACTGCTGAATTAATTTTTCGTCAAAATGGTAAAGTAGAATTTGAAGGAAAAGGATTTCTTGAGTACTCATATTTCTACAGTGGTACTTGGACAAAAAGTGGAGACACACTGACGACAGTTTTTCATGCTGAAGCACCCATACCATGGGGAAAACAATTATTTTTGGATGAAAAGCATTTGCTTTTGCTCCCTTCAGATAGCATTGCACGGAGTCAGCATTTTCCAGGGTTTCTACTCGACAGTCTACAAAATATTCAGATCAACACATTACGTGGAAATTCTTCTGCACACATTTGAGCTTATCTCATATTTAGGAGGTTACCATGAACCGCACTATACTTCTTCTCGTTCTCTTTATCGCTGTCGTGTGTTGCAGCGGTGTCGTAGGTATCATCATTTATAAGAGCTTTACAGAGAAATCAAAATCGGAACATCAGCTTTCTGTTGAAAAAATTGAGCGAATGGGAAAACTTGAACTTGTCCGTATCAACATAAAAGACGTTCTAGAACAAACAAAAGAGCGCCCATTGTTTCTCCCGAATGCAAAGGCAGTTCTGATTGTAACAGGTGAAGCGTATGCCGGTATCGATCTGGAAAAAGTAAAGAAAGAGGATATTGTCGAATCGGATAAGGAAGTAATAATTACACTTCCAAAGCCTGAAATCCTTATGTCAAAAATTAATCATGAAAAGTCTAGGGTGTACAATGTGAAATGGGGAATGTTTTCCACTGCCGATTTGGTCGATGAGGCGTACCGAAATGCAGAGCTTGCAGTCCAGGAAGAAGCATTAAAAACTGGTTATGAAGAGACTTGCAAGAATAATGCCCGAATGCTATTGTTACCGATATTCAGGGAACTCTCAGGGAAACAGATCGATATCCGATTTAAATCTTAAGTGACCGTCACTTTGCTCTGTAATGTCGATTGTAAGTGACAGTCACTTTATTCTTCGATAAGCTATGAGGCGGATTTTAAAAGTAATAGAGATACTTGATCTTTAATACACCGGCACGTTCTTTCACCGCAAGATTTGCTGAACTGTTACGCTGCTGCACTTCATTTAAAGCAAGATATATCCAACTTTTAGGTGAAAAATTATAGGCAAAAAGAAATCCGCCTATTATTTGCTGTATTTTGTGATCAGAAGAAGTATACACATTATCGATATATAGTCTGATACTTAAATCATTCACAGGAATGAGCGAAATGAAAGGACGAGCATTTATCGTTGTCTCTTGAATTGAACCATCCGGTCTGTATTCTTTGTCGATTTCGAAAGATGCACCTAAGGTAACTGTTGTGTGTGTGCGCCAATTGACCTGCCCTCCAAACCAGCCATATCCAGCGACATATCCACGCCCGTAGTTATAAGTATGATTAACATAGCCGGTATAGTATGAGAAATCCCACTTTGGGGAAACATTGAACCACATAGAAAGATCAAGTTCGGTAGGTGAATATGTAACATGCTCATCTCTTGAATATCCTGTGATAAAATTGATCTCATATCCCCAATTGGTACGAAACATCATATCCATACCGATAACGATTGAATGATCTGTATAATCCTCCGATTTTTTATAGAAGAGATGGGGACCGATGTAGCAGACAATTTCACTTATGTATCCTTCTTCAAAGAACCATCGTGGGCCACATAATCCAGTTGTCTGCCAAGTACCAATCCATGGTACATATCCAACTTGGTTCACGTCAAAATTATTTCCAATGTAACGTGTGCGAAGCGCAACTAAATAATTGTCTTTGCCTATGCGTAAACCTGCGGATCCAGCATAGTCACCGCCGGTGTTTTGGATTGAACGAGCAAGCTGGTATGCCAGCTGCCAATCGGAGGAACGGAATGCTCCGTCAATATCTATTACTCCATTATCGTCGAACTTAGTATGCTTACCAACAAAGAGAACTCCGATTGAAGAATTTCCAAGGATTTGTTTTTTCACACGAGCCGAAGTAAAATAAGCGTGAGGTTCGTTTATCCAAGTTGAATCTTCTTTATTGAAATAGTCCTTCGTATCTGTCGTTGCAAGGAATCCTCCATATTCCCAATCATCGACACGTCCAAATGCTTTTGTTCCAAGTAATAGCGGTACTTCACTACCATCAGGTAATTTTTTACCAATGCGACGTGGATAAAATAGCTCAAGGGGTGTGTAAAATCCGGAATTACGATCCTTACCCGAAGCCATAAAAATTTCATTCCCCTGTGTAAAGAAAGGGCGCCGTTCATTAAAGTATGATTCGTACCGAGAAATGTTGAAGGAAAATGGATCCGCCTCGATCTGTGCAAAATCAGGATTTGCTGTTAGCTGAAGAGTGATAGATTGCGACGGATTATAGAATATATCAACTCCCGCATCAGGAGTTGTCTTGTAGTTTTTTAAATCTAGATCATTTGCAGACGAGGAGACTTTAGATCCACCGCTTCTTAAGTATTTCACTTTTGCAATCCCAACAGGGTAGACCTCTAGATTCAATCCTTTAATTGTAGGGCGGAAGTTTTCAAATCGCATTTGGCCCCATTTAGAAACTCGTTGTCCTTCGTTTTGCTCGTAGCGGTTCCAGTACAAATCTTCGCTATTAATCGGTCTCCACCTGTCGAAATCAAGTCCCCAGGAAGTAAGATTTTCATCGTATTGAATAGAGCGGTATGGAATTTCCATTTCGACGACGAATCCCCAATCATAAACCTTCGAATTCGCAAACCATACACCATCCCAATTATAATCACGGTTGCGTGCATCGTCCAATAACCGACAATCCATTCGTACTCCTGACGCACCAACTGCAAATTTATAAGCGGATTGTTTATCGCCAAATGTATCAAACATAACTGAAACAACATCACCCGAAAAATCATCAAGAATTCCTTTGTTGGCCTGGATATTCTGAATTGAGTCATAACACACAATCAAGCAAAAGATCGACTCTTCAGTTGTAAGAAGTTTAGCTACAGTCCTTTGTGAAGGATCTTTGGAGTAATATGGTTTGAGTTGGAAAAAATCGGATACTGAATCGGCCGCGCACCAGACTGAATCAATAAATCCATCCACAGAAATTGTGAGAGTGGTTTTTCGTATTGTATAAGTTTTACTTGAGTCTTTTAACTGAGCGATGAGTGTAGGAGTTGTCGTAAGAAATACTGATAAGGCGAGAATTGTAAATTTCATTTCGTCTTCCTTGCAGGTGAGAAATTAAATATGAATACAGAAATCTGTAAGTTATACGAAAAAGTTTTCGGTATTGTTTTTAGAAACGTGATAATTTTCTTCCGACTATTCTTTATAAACACGATGGAATAATGGATTTTTAATTTTTGCAAATGTAGCACAAATATTTAGTACGTCATAATATAAGATTACTTTGGATTTGAGCTAATAGCTTATAAATGTGCCGAAAAAACGAGGAATTTAAGCTTTCTAACTATCTTTTTTTGAGCTTAATCCCGCTAGTAGAAATAAAATTCCGCTTAAGCCATCGTAAACGCCACTCATCGAAAATTCAGAACATTGATTAGGTTCAGCCGTACGCTCTATTAACAATAGAGTTCGGTGTTTTCAATATTCAAAAATAATTAAAGGAGGTCGTTATGAAGAGATTACTTATGGTTGTTGTGACAATGGCAATTGTTATATCAATTGTTCCGGCTTTGGCCCAGGAATCAATTTTACCGCCTAACGTCGATAAGGCACTTGTAGAAAAGAATTTGCTTATAGGGCTGAGCACCGAAAATCTAGGACTTCAGCGAAGCTGTGCTTTGATGTTAGGTCAAATTCAAGCTGATAATGCCGTTATTCCACTAATGGCCGCGTTGAAATCCAATGACAACGAAGGTGTACGTATTGCGGCAGCTTGGGCGTTATGCCAACTTGGTGATGCTCGTGGTGAATATGCTGTCAAGATGGCAACAAAATTCGATAACTCATATAAGGTACAAGCTGCATGTGCCTGGTATTACGAAACCTATGTTCAACCTGGAACATTCACATTCACACAGCCAAAGGGTCCAGAACTAGTTGCGACTGTCGAATAACAATTGATTGAGACAGTCTCTAATGGCCTTTCCTGAATTTTAGGATGGGCCTTTTTTTTATCTAGTGTCCTACGAGTAAGTAAATGAAGGAATTGTCGACTCCGGAGTCGGCAATTCCAACATTTTTGATAACTGAGCTTTTCTTCAATTCCACTTTTTTCCAAAAAATTACATTTCTATCTGTTCCATATCCTGGCAAACTGTTTGTGTGGCGAGTAGATGGAAATACTTTCATTACTTTTAAATAAAGGAGATATGTATGTTCGATTTGAGCGATCCTAATACATTCTGGCTGAACGTTACTAATATCGCATTGGGTATTGTTACGCTCATTTGCTGTGTAGTTGTTGGATATGGAGTAGTGCAAGAAATCCTTGTCCGAGTACGTAAACATAAAGCTGCCGAAGTAGATGACCATTCAATTCTAGTTACGGATCTTGGTTTGACAATGGCGGATGGTGGTGAGCGTATTGAAAAATCATCGATTTCGGTTTCTGAAAAAGGGGTGTTGAAGGAAACTAAATCGAAACCGACGAAGCGATCCAAGTAAAATCATAATTTCCAAGTCGAATACAAGTCCCAAATTATAGAAGGAATTAGTCGCTGGGACGTGAAATTTGTTAATGTTATAACCAAAATATGCGTTGTCCATTTCTGCGTGAAACGCAGGTAAAATATTGCCAGACAGCTTCGATCAAGAAAATGATTACCCACATGGCCAGTGATACAGTCCATGAGAGGTGTTCATCGATTGATTTTGTGCAATGTCCTTTCTTCAAACAGCAAAGCAAAGATCATTCCGACCAAAAGTGTTGTCCATATCTTCAGGACTCTATGATGCAATATTGCGGCGCTTCGTCTGTTACGAAGTATGTTCCATATAGCGAATCGTCGATTATTCGGTGTGGGAATGATGCTCACCGATATTGTGAGCTATACCTATCGTTTGCATCTCCAGAAAATAACGAGATCGATAAAGAGGCAGTAGTAGATGGAATTTATCTTCCGACAAACCTGTCGTATTCCGCAAATCATATGTGGCTCGACCAAACAGAAGAGGGTAATTGTCATATCGGTGTGGATGCGTTTTTAACGCAAGCAATCAGACATATCGATGCACTCAATTATGTTACTGTAAAAGGTACCGCGCACCCAACGTTAGTGCTAACGGTCAACGGAGTTGATTTGCAATTAATTTTTCCCATCCCTATTGAAATTACAGGTACAAACTCGTATTTGCGATCGAATGTTCAAAAAATTATATCTCATCCTTACAGCTCGGGTTGGTTATTTGAAGGGAAAATCCACGAACAGAATTCAATTGAACAGTCTACCTCACATCCAACTCATCTCCTGAAGGATAAAGATGCGGTGAAGTGGATGAGACAGGAAGTCCGCCATTTAGATGAATTTATTCATAGTCAAATTATTCCGAGACATACTGGAGAACAACAAGTAATGATGAATGGCGGCACAGTGCATCCGGAATTTCTGGCACAGTTATCCAAACAAGAAGCTTTAAATATTTTTAATGAATTCTTCTCGCCGTTTGCGAGGTGGAGAGTGAACGCATAATGAAATATCAGCGGTGGTGGTTTCTCGGCGGGTTGTGCTTTATGTCCTTCGTTGGTTGGGTGTTATTTCCGTATGTACTATATGAAAGAATTGAACAGCCATTACAATTTAGTCATAAAGTTCACATAGAATCCGCAGGAATGACCTGCGATGCCTGCCACGGATTGTCGGAAGAAGGTCGCTTTTTAGGAATCCCACCACTAACCAAATGTGCAGAGTGTCATACCGATATTATTGGATCTTCGCCACACGAAAAACTTTTTGTTGAAGAGTATGTTAAAAAGAATCGCGAGGTTCCTTGGTTAATATATTCTAAGCAACCACAAAATGCATACTTTTCACACACTTCCCATATAAAACTTGCAAAACTTTCTTGCGAAGAATGTCACGGACCTCATGGATCAACAGACAGCTTGCGTACATATGAGCGTAACAAAATTAGTGGTTATGGACGAGACATATGGGGACGCTCGATTGTCCGCTTAAAATCATCCCCGTGGGATGGCATGAAGATGGATGATTGTGCAGATTGCCATAGGAAACGCGGTGTTCCTAACACGTGCTTGAAATGTCATAAATAAGAATAAATATCAAAACATGAATTTAACTCGTAGAGAAATTTTACACTTTGTTGGAGGATCGGCAGTCGGATTAATACTATCTCCATTTCCTTGGAAAGCTTTGAACGATACTGCGAATTGGTCGCAAAACTGGCCGGGTGTTCCAGAACCAACGCGTGGACCAGTTTCGTACAAATTAACGACCTGTTCTCTATGTCCAGCAGCATGTGGTATGAAAGTTCGATGCGTTGGAAATAGACCTGTGAGTATTTCCGGACTTAATTCTCATCCACTGAATCAAGGTGCACTTTGTCCAACAGGAATTGTTTCACATCATTTACAATACCATCCAGCAAGAAATTTTCATCCGTTGCGCATTGTAAAACGAAATGGAGTAGCGCAAAAAACTAAGATGACGATGGATGAAACACTGCACGAAATTGGTAAAGCGATTAAAGCCGCTGCTGCAAATTCTAAAATTGTTGCATTGATTGATGAACGATCGGGAAGAACAATTTCTCAGCTATATAGACAGTTTGCGGCAAGTATTCCATTTGGCATGTATATCAAATCAGAAGAGTCAATGGTTGGATACGACATTGATAACGCGAAGACAATCCTTAGCTTTGGTGCACCATTGTTGGATGGATGGGGATCACCGTCACGAGCATTACGTTATTTTAATAGGAAAGCAGTATCCCAACAGCAAATCATCCAAATTGAATCATGCTTATCCAGGACAGCCGGAAAGGCAGACAAATGGATTCCAATTAAACCTTCTACAGAAATTGCATTTGCTTTGGGATTGGTGAATATCATAACACATAGTACAAATGCTAAAACGAATAATAAAATAATAGCAGAGATAATTCACATTGCAACACAATTTACGCCGGAAAAGGTGTCAACGATTTGTGGCATAAAAGAAGATTTGATAAAAGATGTTGCATACCGGTTTGTATCGACAACTCCATCAATAGCAGTTACGGATCATCGATCGGTTTCAAAAGATGTTCAGACGGTAATACAAGCTCTCAACATCATCAACGGTAATATTGGAAGCATCGGCGGAGTCACGCAGAAAAGGGCATTTTCTAATGAAATAAAAGAAAATGCTTCGGGATCCTCCGAGGTTCTAGATATTCAATTGATTCCGGATAATTCTATACACGTTATGATTGTAGATGAGTCTCTCTCGGGTAGCAGAATATCAGATGCGTTGCTTCAGAAAAAAATAGTTCAGGATAAAGGAATTGTCGTTTCACTTTCGCCATTTGTTCACGATCGATCCTTTGATACTCAGTATTATATTTCGACTCCAGTTTTTTTAGAGACGGTATCAGATGTTGAAGGAGCGATTGATAATCCAGTTTCAATATTAGGAATATCGACACAAATAATGCCTACTCCACAGGGATTAACGGAACCTGCACAATTTATTCAGAATCTTGCACGTTTGACCGGAGTAACTAATGTTGACTCTGGAACATCGGAAGAACTTATAAAGAAACGAGCCGAAATAATTTTCCGACAAAAGCGGGGAACGATTTATTCGAGTGTATCAGGACAAGCTACAGAAGTAAAAGCCATTGTATCGTTTGATGATTTGTGGAAAGAACTCGTTGCCGGTGGTTGTTGGATGGATAAGCGTGAAATATTGAAAAATCATTCAATGTCGGATTTCATCAAGCCGCTTTCGAAAATCGACATCAATTCATGGAATTCGCTAAAAGATAATGTGTTATATCTTATTCCGATGATGGGATCAGGGCAGTACAGTAGTGAAAGAATATCCCCGATAATGAGCAAAGTAGATCAGGAATCCGGATTGCGACCATATGGACGTCAAGTATTTCTTCATCCTTCCACAGGAAAAAAGTACGAGTGTTTTGAGGGTGAGGAGGTAATAGCGCGAACACAGAAAGGATCGATGAAAGTTCAGGTACGTTTAGATTCTTCAATTATGCCACAAGTTGCGATGGTTGCCATGAATTCATCAGGCCAGGAAAATTGTGCGGATTTGTTTGACAAGAATTTTGACTTATCAATCCGACCTACTCCAATGAATATTGAGAAAGTGTAAATGGAAGTAAATCAAAATAAACCACGATACGGTATGGTAATCGATATCGATCGATGTACAGGTTGTGGAAACTGTTCACTTGCATGTGCAGTTGAAAATAATGTTCCACCAGGACCGGAAAAGGCAACTGACCGTACTGGTATCAATTGGATGCGTGTTTATAAAATTGAGAGCGAAAAACCATTTCCGGAAAACCGTACAATATTCCTACCTCTAACATGCCAACAGTGCGACCATCATACACCATGCGAATCAGTTTGTCCGCAAAATGCAGTTGAGTACGATGGGGAATCAGGAATTGTAGCTCAGATCCCTGTTCGTTGTCTCGGATGCAGGTATTGTATGACAGCATGTCCATATCACGCACGTTATTTCAATTGGTGGGATCCTGAATGGCCCAAGGGAATGGAAAATGCACTGAATCCGGATGTATCAACACGTATGCGCGGAGTTGTGGAAAAGTGTAACTTCTGTCATGGACGTCTGCAATCTGAACGAGCCAAAG
>Ga0233423_10001239_pt1 | contig 12934 bp, 20 predicted proteins | sample Watercolumn_Mata_FD_180713 | JGI IMG/M metagenome (GOLD analysis project Ga0233423, IMG submission 180713) | Freshwater microbial communities from Lake Matano, South Sulawesi, Indonesia - Watercolumn_Matano_2014_112_MG | ecosystem: Environmental > Aquatic > Freshwater > Lake | place: Indonesia... | reverse complement strand
CGGCTACTGTAATTTCCAGTTTCATGGCGCTTTCTCCTTTCTCTTAGGTTCTGGGATAAACCCTTGTAAAGGAAAAGCGCCTTTTTTTCTACCTTTAGAAATTTACACAAAATATTTTACACTACCTATGCTTTTATTGATAATAAACAGAAATTGCGGAATAATTCAACACCACTTTGACAAAATTCTAAGTAAATACTATATAGACAATAAAAATTTCTCCTGTTCACATCCCAATGACCAGAAAAAGGGTATTACGTATATTAATTGTTAGGGATTAAATAAATGATACCCAACAAGTCAACTCTCAGTAAGTTAAAGGCGGAAATATACATTAATGCCGTACGCCTTTTTATTGATGCATGTACTCTATACAAGAATCGATCTTATGCATCTGCTTTTGCTCTTGCAATTCTCTCATTTGAGGAAATAGGTAAACTTGAAATGGTTGACCATATCTGCGATGATATTTCCATTAATCCAGATTCAAATCCCCAAGATTTTCTGAACCATCTGTTTTCTAGACCTATGTTCTTCAATCATAAAAATAAACAGGTGTGGGCGGCTGACCCAATATTCAATTTTAAGAAGAAACGATTTAAGGATATTGCAGGGGGAGTACTTGAACAAGCAAAACAGGCTGCCTTATACGTTGGTTACTTCAATCGTCGTATACGAAGCCCACGGACGATTACGAGAATAAAAGTATTCAATGAGATCAGCACTGTTTTTAAAAAATTCACTGACGTAGAAGATTTAGGGTTTAACGGTTTTGATTGTTGGTCGGATGCTCAATCGAGGGCAAAAACAAAGCGGTGGTTTGTAAAAATCGAAAAAGCGTACGCAAACTTAAATAAACCAAAACAGAAACCCTAACAAAGGCAATACAGCCGATCGCTACGCTCCGGCTGATTTCTTCGTTAGACGCGAGGAACGGAACCTACTGATGAATTATTCGACTGTTGATGATTTAAATGTCGCTCTTGTGAAGCATCTTGCCGAGCCTGGATATTCCAAGACGTACCAGGACGAAGACGCTTTCGAGGCCGATGTGTGGGCGAGACTGCTCAAATTCATGTCTCAGCTTAACAAGGACACGACCACCTCCTGCCTGACCTCTCACACGCAGCGCAATGGGCGCTCCGAAGCTGCATGGAAAGCGTTCTGTGGCGAAGATTGCGGTCCAGACGTGAATGTACTTGGTAGCAATAACCGCGTTGACATTGTAGTCAAACATCCGATTCAGGGCTCAATCGGCATCGAAGTAAAATGCCTCGGTGAGAAGGGACACGCGGCCAGGCTAACCCAAGGATTAGGACAGGCAATACTCGCGTTGGCGCACCGCGATCGAACAATACTAATTATCCACTGTGGGAACGCAAAGGCAAGCGAAAGTGAAAAGGAAAAGCTTCGAGCAATAGCCGAAAAGATTTGTCGAGGGAGCAAAACTTCGATAATCGTAGTGCCGTAAGGTGCGACCGATCCATTATGACCGTCTAACCAAGGCATCCAGCGGATCGCCAATAAATCCGGCGCCCGCTGATGCCCGGCGTTAGACAGAATGAAATGAAGGACAAGAAGATGATGTCTGTGTGTGGGGTCATGTGCTCTGAATGCCCCGCGTATCTGGGCGCGTCCAAGGGCATCACACACCAACGCCGTACCGTTGAAGCATGGAGCAGAATCTATGGCCTCAAGGAAACACCGGAGAACATATCATGCGGTGGGTGTCTTGGGTCTGACCAGGATCTGTTTCACACAAGCGGACGGTGCAAAGCACGTCAATGCTGCCGCAGCAAGGGATTCGCCAACTGCGCTGAATGTTCGACAGTCTTGTGTCCGGATTTCGAAAGAGCGCAGTCGGTGTGGGACGAGGTGCCGGAGATAGGTTCCAAGTTATCGCGCGGAGATTTTGCCAAGTATGCCAGAGCCTATTGCGGGCACAGGAAACGTCTGGCCGCTATACGGTTCGTTCACTTTGCGGAACAGAAATTGAGGAAAAGGAAGATGCCCGACAAGGCAAATGCACGGTACGGCTTGCGCCGCCCGTGATCTGCGTCGTTGGGCTTATGAAGATGATGGAATAAGGACGATTAAAATGGCTAATTATGTTTTAGTTCATGGCGGCAATATGTCTACGGATACATGGAACAAGCTGGCCAAGCGGAATGACTATCCCCCCGGTGGACATTTGGGCAACAGGTACTGGGATGGGACTGTTGCTTTCCTCGCGGCGCATAAGCACCGAGTATTTGCACCGGTGCTCAAGAGCGAATACACAAGTACCATGACGGAACATATTGAACAGGTCTGCATGCTGATCATCGAAAAGAACCTCAATGAGGTCATCCTGGTCGGCCATAGTTACGGCGGGATGATTATTACGGGCGTTGCAGTCAGGATGAGGAATAGGATTCGCCGTCTTGTGTATCTCGATGCCGCCTTGCCAGATTCTGGACAATCGCTGTATGACATTCTGAATTTGGGCCTGTCTGCATCCTCTGTTAGTCGCCCAGTTCTGCCGGAACCAGCGGCATCATATGTGGAGAAACTGCAGTTTGACCCGGCCCAGATAGAAACGCTGCCGAAGACCTATATCCTCTGCACCAAGAGCGAATTCAGCGATGTGACCCGCGTCGCCAAGCAGAAAATTGCCGCCGCGAAACAAAGCTGGACCTATATTGAGTTGCCGTCATCCCATGTACCAATGGCTGACATGCCGGACAAGCTTTATCAATTGCTGTTAGATGCCGCTGAAAAATAACAACAAAAGATGGCCCAACCACCGGATTCAGCCGACGCGCCAATGGCGCGCGGCTGAGCCGCATCGTTGGGTGGCAGGCCAGCGGCACGCGCAGGATGGCAAAGACGGCACGGGTTCCCATGCTATCGAAGTTGCCAATGTCCGGCCGCTGGTCTCACCATCTCGAGGGCCACTTGGTCTGTGGTGCAGTTGTGCACCCGGCCAAGCCGGATATCCGTCTCGCCGCACAAGCGGGTGTCCGTCCCATCATTATGCTGCGGCACACACAAGAAAGGAGGAAGTCATGAGAGAATCCTGGTATAAGACGGGATGGGCCTGCCTGGCCGTGGGCGTGGTTGTCGCCGGGCTCTTGTTGGCACCTGGCATCGCGCGGGGCCAATCGCTCAAGGAAGAGATTGTCGGTGCTTGGCGGCTGGTGTCGCAGTACAACGAGGAAAATGGGGTCAAGAGGTACACCTTCGGAGAGAAACCCGTCGGACTGTTTATTTTCGATCGTTCCGGATACGTCATGCAATTTCTCTCCAAGCCGGAGTTGCCGAGGTTTGCAGACCCAAACCGCCTGAAAGGGACGGATAAGGAATACCGGGAAGTCATGCAGGGCGTGCTGTCGGGATTTGGAACGTACACGATCGACGGCGATACGGTCACCATCAAATGGGTAGCCAGCAGCTTTCCCAACCGTGCAGGAACGACGGAAAAGCGCGTATACAAGATTGTGGGCGACGAATTAACCGGCATGAATCCCACGGGAGCCTCGGGCAGCCCGTCGTACACGAAGTTCGTGCGAGCGAAGTAACCACAGGTAAGGCGATCACGGTCGATCACGGTCATAGCACATGAGCGCAATGGCTGCGATCGCGTCGCACCCTCTGCGGCCCATCGCCGGCAAACACGCGCTCGAAACGCGTACAGCTACGGCATGTCACATCGCACGCTTCTGCCTTGAAGCGGAAGGCCTTAGGAACGGTGCGGTCTGCCGCCCAACCATGCCGTGGAAACCGACGCGCCAGTGGCGGCGCGCGGTTCACGGCAAACGTTGGGCTCATAACAGTTTGACGGAGCGTATTTCTGGTCGCCGAGGATGGAGATGAAGAGTATGAAACGAAAGTTTGTCGTCACTGTGACGTTGCTGCTATTCGCGTCTCTCGCGTTGGCGGAAGAGTTCCATCTTGAACCAACGCAAAACCCGGATGCACCGTACCGATTGTTCAATACTCAAAATATATACACATTCCTAAAGTTGGACACGCGTGCGGGTCGAATTTGGCAAGTGCAATGGGGAGATAAAGATCACAGATTCATTGTGCCCATCAATCCGAAAGCACTCGTATCGGGCGGAAAGCCCGGACGCTTCACCCTGTACCCCACGAGCAATATCTACACTTTCATTCTTCTTGATCAGGAGACAGGTGATGCTTGGCATGTTCAGTGGGGCAAACCGGCAGACCGGTTCATAGTGCACATCGACTGAATGAAGCTGTCCGTCATGCTTATGCCGGTAGCTATGCTGGTTTGGTGGCTCGGCGGTATGGCGGGAACCAGGTTAGATCGTGCCAAAACGCTAGCCGCCCAACAAAGTTTTCAACCGGACGCGGTGATACGGTGCACCGTTTCCTAAGGTTTCGTGGCCTGTGCCGGTTAAAACAACGTTATGCCACAACTTGAATTGTTATGATTATCGAACGTGAGCCTCAGGACTGGCGTGATCTTCAAAATTTGGTTGCAAAGGTTTTTGATGAGCTTGGATGCAGTGTTGAAACAGATAAGAGTGTAAATACGGTCAGAGGCACAGTGGCAGTTGACGTCTTCGTTAAAGACCCTTCACATACTCCACCACTTGTGTTTCTCTGCGAGTGTAAATACTGGTCCAGTTCGATCCCAAAGACCGTGGTCCACGCGTTTCGTACTGTAGTTGGGGATTTTGGAGCCAACCGAGGATATCTTATTTCCAAATTGGGTTTCCAATCAGGAGCTATAGAAGCAGCCCATAATAGCAGTGTAGAACTCATGACGTGGGCCGAGTTCCAGAATGTTTTCTACGACCGATGGATCCAATCCATGACAGAAAGACTCTATGAATCGGCAGATGCTATTTTTGAATATATGGACGTCTTGGCGGATAGAATGAACACCGTAAAGTGGACCGAAGAAAGGCGTCTCCAGTACGAGAACTTGTTTTTTCGTTCAGGTATCTACGTCCACGCAAACAGGTGGTCACAATTTGCGTCCAGAGAGAAAAAACGCTTTCCCATAGAGGTGCCTGATCCCAATTCCCCAAAGGGTGCACAAGGCATGGTTCAATTAAGCAATTATAGGGAGTACTTTGATCTAGCATATGCTGCCGCACCCGGCCTATTGGCAGAGTGGCAGGCATTTTTTGGCGATAATTGAACATTGTAACCCGGCATAACCAGAGGCTGCACCGGATCGCCAATAAATACGGCTCCCTGTGAGCCGCAGCGTTCGCTTCAAAGACTATAAATAAAAACATTGTTGTTATAGCGTTTTAGTGTTATAGTGACTTAGCTACATTTGGAGGTGGTATCATGGCAACAGCAACCAAAAGAGCTACTGTATATTTGGACCTCGAATTGCATAAGGCGCTCCGGCTGAAAGCAGTCGAAACGTCTCGGTCCGTATCAGAGCTTGTCAACAACGCCGTTAAGGAAGCCCTTGCGGAGGATGCCGAGGATATTGCGGCATTCGAGGAAAGGGTTGGAGAACCGTTGATTAGTTATGACGCGATGGTCAAGAGACTGAAAAGAGATGGTCGAATATAAGGTCTATTTCAAAAAATCTGTTGAGAAAGACTTCAGGACAATATCGAAGAAAGACCTTCAGAAGATTCTGCGACGCATAGGGGCACTTGCTAAAGACCCAAGACCTTCGGGTCATGAAAAATTGACCGGTCAAGAAAGATATCGGGTTCGTCAGGGTCGCTACAGGATTGTATATTCTATTCAAGACAAGGAACTTACAGTGTGGGTGGTGAAGGTCGGACACAGAAAAGGTATTTACAAATGAAGCGAACCAATCGTTCCACCGGGTCGCTCACGCGCCCGGAGAACTCTGCGTTATCAAAAAATATCCTTGACATATATGCATAATATGTACATACTATGGCATCATATTTGTATGAGGTGATAGCATGAGAACAACGCTGAATATTGCAGATAATTTACTCGATAAAGCAATTAAAATTACTGGAATTAAAGAGAAAACAACACTCGTTAAATTGGGCTTAGAAGCGCTGATTGAGAGGGAAAGCGCTCGGAGGCTTGCAAAGCTGGGTGGAACTCAAAAACAGCTTCAGGAAATACCAAGAAGAAAAGGAGCATAACAGCTCATGGTTCTGGTGGACACGTCTGTTTGGGTCTCGCATTTACGAGATGGGAATGCTGAATTGGCAGATTTGCTCCATAACGGTGCGGTATTATGCCATCCATTAATTGTTGGGGAACTGGCTTGCGGGAATCTTAAGGATAGAACCGTTATACTTTCTTTTCTTCGACTGCTACCAATGAGCATTGAAGCCGAACATGAAGAAGTATTATCTTTTATTGAGAATAAGCGTTTAATGGGAAAAGGTATAGGTTATGTGGATGCTCAACTGATTGCATCCGCTGTATTAACGGGCATTCCATTTTGGACATTTGATAACAAACTGGCACAAGTTGCTGACAGCCTGCATATTAAATTTTAGAAAACAAAAATTGATAACAAAAGCACTCCAACCGACCGCTACGCTCCGGCTGATTTTTTTCGTTCGGCAGGTGAAAGAAGGATGATCTCGTTTCAATAGATGTTTTTAAACCTCCAGTCGTGAGAACCACTTTTGGGGCGTTGAAGCACGAGTGCACCTGATCAATCAAAAAGTAACACCAAGTAACCCGCATCTTTAAAATCACTTAACTTATATAAATTCGTAATTTTTAAAATTTATCAAGAGAACTTGACATGAAAAAATTAAATATGCTCGTTTCTATTTCATGATTATTTCTCCCATTATGGAGTATCTGTAAAGCCCAAATTAAACAAAATATCCATATTAGAAATTCTTTCTTGAATTACAGGTGACCTGATTGTCAGGCGCCGTAACAGGGAGCCGTGAATGAAGCATCAATATTTCGGCGACGTGAACGACTACGTGAAGTACGGTCTGCTGCGGTACTTCGCCGGGGCCGGTTTTCGCCTGGGCATATGCTGGATGCTGACCCCTGGAGATCAGAGATCAGACGGCAGAAAGATCAAGTACCTTTCTCGACCGGAAACATGGGGCCATTGTGACCCCGATCTATTTGCACTTCTGTCACACGAAGTACCGAGGGCTCACGGCAGACACTTTCGCCATATCGAAACAAAGGGCATGATTCCCAACGCACTTTTCTTCGGCGACATCGTGCCCCTGAAGGCAACGAACGTGCTGTTTCTCCTTGCTCACAGAGCATCCGACCGTCCGCGTGTCAGGAGAGTCATCCGGTTAATTGAAGAAAAGTGGTCACCCCGCGTATATGAATACTGAATCGATCCGTCACCCTGTTTGATCACCCTTTAATCCTCTTTCTCACTTTCCTCCACGAGCCGGTTATCAAAAAACTCTCATCCATGTTATCAACCATGCGGGCGAACTTTGTCCAGGGGATCGCCATGGTCAACGTACCGGGATGTACGCAGGGGCTGGCCGATACGTCGAACATGCCCAGGATGGCCCTGGGACGTTCCGATTCAAGTTCCTTCAGCGGGTAGTAGACTATGGAGGAGCACCCGGAACAGAAGGGCGCAATAACACCGTAGGGTTCGGGCTCATCAAAGTTCACCAGGGTAAACAGGCCGGAGAGCACATCGGGGGGTGCAAAAAATATCACCACTGCCGGTTCTTCAGCTTCACTCAGGTTGTCCCATCTTTTAAAGATGACATATTTCGCCGGCGCTTTGAACGGTCTTTGTACCTTTATAAACTCTTTGACGAGCTCCGGGGTTTTCTTGTACCGTTCACCCTCCAGTGTGCCTGCGATTCCATAGGAGAGAAAATATTCAAAATTCGGCATCAGTTTCTGCGTAAAGCCGAGGTAGCGTAACCCCCCGCTGCAACCGATGGACTTCGCACTGAAGGCTAAGGATTTCCCTTCGCACACTTTTTTCAGTTCACCGATAAAGCAATGGTGCCCCCTGAAAGGTGCCGGCGGTTCCGCATCTCCCGGATCGTCGGAGTAAAAAAACACCACGGGCAATCCCGCTCCGGGAAAATACTTCGTCCATTGCTTAATAAAACGGGGCCTCAGTTTACCGTCCATGGCAATTTCTCCTCCCCCTTATAGACAATCGAGTGAATCCATTTTCTCAATCTCCCCACGCAAAAGGGTTAAAGTTCGTCCTTCGGTCATAATAGTCCTCACTCTCCGAACGCTTAAGATAACCGACTGCGATATAGGTAAACGGCGTCACCGCCGCCTCGTACAACGACTTGACGATCCACTGGAAGGCGATTATTTTCAACATCACCGGCAGGGGAATGGTTCCATAAAACGCCAGAACGATAAATATCCCGGAATCTGCAAGCTGACCGACAAGGGTCGAGCCAATCGTCCTTGTCCATAAATGACGTCCGCCGGTCGCTATCTTCATCTTTGCCAGGACGTATGAATTGAGAAATTCACCGCACAGATACGCCACAAAAGACGCCGCCAGGAGCCTCGGCGCAAACCCTAAAATCGCCTCGTATGCCCGCTGAGAAACCTCAGGGGACTCGAATGACCCGGCAGTCCAGAAAGGGGCGGGGGGCAGTTGGATGCTTATCCATATCGCAACAACGGCAACAAGATTGCAGAAGAATCCGATCCATATCACCCGCCGCGCCCGGGCATAGCCATACACTTCGGTAAGGATATCACCAAATATGTACGAAACGGGAAAGATGATCATCCCCGCGGGCAGAATCACGGGACCCACGGAAAATAACTTGACCGCAATGATGTTGGAAACAATCAGGCTCGTAACGAAAATGGCGGTGACGGCCGACAACCAGCGATATCCGTACATAGAGCTATCCACTCAACGTGTATGTTCCGCCTCCACGGTAATGGCGATTCCTCCGCGTACTGCAAATTCAGCCGTGACCTTGCACCATCGCGGCGACAGCACCGCAACCAGATCGTCCAGAATCACATTGGTCACGTGCTCATGGAAGATACCCTCATTACGGAAAGACCACAGGTAGAGCTTGAGTGATTTCGATTCGACAATCAACCGGTCGGGGACATACTGGATCGTCAGACTGGCAACATCAGGCTGCCCCGTGGCAGGACAGACGCAGGTGAATTCTTTTGTGGAGAGCGTGACCGTGTAATCCCTCTCCGGATGACGGTTCGGAAACGTCTCCAGTCTTTTTACCGGTTTGGCACCTCTACCTAATAATGTGAGCCCGTCGAGGTCCGATTCCTGGGTCATCTTTTGCATTTCACGTACTCTGCGCTTTTTCATATCCCGGAGAACCTTTCATGCGATTGCCTTCTGCAAACCGGCATAGAAAAAATAACAGGCAAAGACCACCAAGAAAGCCGCACACGCCCCTATCACCCCCCTGTAGAGACGATCACTGAGAAAATGCCTGCCCTTCCCCACCGCCATTGAAACTGCCGAGTACCAGACCAGGTCGGCAAGTATGTGTCCAATGAAAAAAATGGAAATCCCCCATACACCAAACTTCTGGCAGTATAAAATATAACCGAACCCGATTGTCGCCCACCAGAGGATCCAGTATGGATTCGCGATACTCAAAAGTGCCCCGCTGATAATGAGAGGGTTTCCCCCTGCCGTCTCCGTATTCGATGACAGACTGAGTCCCGGAAGAGTGCGGAACATTCCCAGGGCCATCCAGAGCAATATCGCGCCTCCCGCAGTCGCAATGACGACGAAGACATCCTGACGCTGGAGGAGGGGTGCCAACCCGAATAACAGTGCGAGTAACAGCACCAGTTCCAGAATGCCGTGACCCAGGACGAGCAAAGGCCCCACCTTAAACCCCCGTTGAGCACTTTCTCCTATCGTTGCGGTGAGCAACGGGCCCGGCATCAGAGCACCCGAGAGCGCAATGACAAAAGAGGAAAAGAAAATGGTGACAAGTTCCCACATAAAGGTCAGCCTTCTTTTCAGGCGGAGAGATATCCCTTTGCCAGGGACGTATTCACGTGAACGACACCCTTATTTAAATTTTTCATCGGGTAATCATCCGTGATAACGGGCAACTCGTCCGCCTGCGCCTGGGTCCTGATAACCGACCCCGCAGGAACATAACGGTTATCCGGCACCTTCACTCCCATGAGGATTGCCCCCGGCTCAATGACACACTGTTTTCCCACAAATGATCTGAACACAAGAACCTTCATGCCCACGAAGGTGTCATCAAGAACGACAGCCGGCCCGTGAATCTGCACCTGATGTGCTAATGATACCCGGTTTCCCACATATACCGCATATTTTCTGCCGCCGACCTCGTATAAATTCTTCTCAACAGGTTTCCCGTTGAGCTCCGTTTCCAGGGCATGGATCACAACTCCGTCCTGAATATTGGAGTTATCACCGACATACAGGGGTTGTCCCTCGTCGCCACGAACACACGCTGTGGGAGAGACCATAATGTTTTTCCCCAGAACCACATTCCCGACGACGGCCGCAAGCGGGTGAACATACGTGGTCGCATCAATAACCGGTTCCGACACCTTTGCGCAGAAGTCCGCCAGTACATTTTTCTCTATCATTGAGATCCCTCCCAATTTTTCAATCTTTCCCACACATCATCCACAATCAGCCTCGTGTTTTCAGTTGACCCCCCGTTATCAACAACCACATCAGCATAGGGGATCTTTTCATTTATCGGCATCTGGGAAGAGAGTCTTTCCAGTGCCTCTTCCCGGCTGAACCCGCTCCTCTCCGTCAGCCGTTTAATTTGATCTTCCTGTGATAGATACACCAGAATGACCACATCCATGGAAGGATGCATCCCCACTTCAACGAGGAGAGGAATATCAGATATGACTATCGCATGAGGATCCTCTTTCCGGATCTTTTCCATCCTGCGCTTCCATTCATCGAACACAGCGGGATGAACAATGCTGTTAAGCCGGGACATTTTTTCCCGGTTTGCAAAAACAATAGTCCCGAGATTTACTCTGTTTATAGTATCATCTTCATTGAGAATCCCCTCACCGAAATACTCCACAATAGCTTTCCATACGGGACTGCCCGGCTCCTCAACGTAGTGGGCCAGTTCATCGAAATCGATGATATAAGCACCTTTTTCCCTGAACATCATCGCGACGGTAGATTTTCCGGAGGCGATCCCGCACGTCAAGCCCACATTCAACATTTTGTAGCTTCTACCACGAGGAATCCGCGACATCAACGAAAATCACCCCCACCCGTCCTTCCCCATCAAGAGGGAGGGATACAGGGAGGGGGCATATTCTCACGAACGATGTGGTCGGCCCGTGACAGGATTCTGAATCAGCAGTTTCGCTTGTAGAGAATTCGCAGACCTTCCAGCGTAAGCATTTCATCCACAATCTGAATACTTTTCGTCTCGGAGGCGATGATTTTTGCCAGTCCACCCGTTGCCAGCACTTTCGGTTCTGACCTGACTTCCGATTTTATGCGTTCCACAAGTCCATCCACGAGACCGGCATACCCGAATAAAATCCCGGCCTGCATACTGCTCACCGTATCTTTACCAATGACTGATTTGGGCTTTCCTATCTCCACTCTCGGCAATTTTGCCGCCTTGCTGAAGAGGGCTTCACTCGATATCATGATCCCCGGAGCGATACAGCCGCCCATGTATTCTCCTTTTTTTGACACGTAATCAAAGGTAGTGGCAGTCCCAAAATCAACAATGATGATGTCCCCGCCATACTTTTCATACGCGGCAACGGCATTCACAATCCTGTCCGCTCCCACTTCCCTGGGATTATCATAGAGAATGGGCATCCCCGTCTTGATACCCGGCTCAACGATGATGGGCTCGACATCAAAATACTTTCTGCAGAGGGGCTCCAATATGTTCAGCATTGGCGGGACAACGCACGAAATGATGATCGCCTTGATCGCCTTCGGTTTGACCTTGCTGTTTTTGTAAAGATTGTAGATAAGCATTCCATACTCATCGACGGTATGATCCACGACCGTTCGTATTCTCCAGTCATGAACAAGCTCATCACCTTCATAGAGACCCAGCACCGTATTTGTATTTCCCACATCGATAACCAATAACATCCTTCAACCCCTTATGATCGACGCATCACCTGCCATTATTCTCCGCACATGATTGCTCTCATCGCGGAGAAGGAGGGCACCATGCGCGTCAATGCCGATTACATTCCCCGCCTGAACAACCTCATTGAACCTCACCTTGATATATTTACCCGCGATGACGGCAGTTCCCTCAGCAGCACCACTGGAGGCAAGTCCGAGGGCCACATCGTTCGTAGAGTCGACCTCCCGGAAAAAGTAAACAGGAAAACCTATTCTCTTTCCCGAGAGACACCTCGCTAATGATTGTTCATCAAAATTCATAAGAAAATGTACCTCACGGCCTGTTGCCCCTGCCGGGGACGGGCGCGATACCAGAGATGTTCTTACCTTACTCTTAAAGAAATATCCGCTGCCGGCACAGAATGGGTAAGCATGCCGATGGAAATGAAATCGACCCCCGTCTCGGCTATCTGACGGACATTCGCGAGTGTCACGTTGCCGGATGCCTCTAAAGGAACCCTGCCGCCCACGAGTGAAACGGCCTTTCTCATGTCTCCCACAGACATGTTATCCAGCATGATCACATCCGCGCCGGAACGAAGCGCCTCTTTCACCTCTTTCAGGTTCTTGGCTTCCACCTCCACCTTAAGCGTGTGGGAAATACGACGTCGAACCCTTTCCAGGGCACGGGATATGCCACCGGCCGCAGCAATATGATTGTCCTTAATGAGGACTCCGTCATACAGGCCGAAGCGGTGATTGTGGCCTCCGCCCACCGTCACCGCATATTTATCCAGGAATCTGAGTCCCGGAGCTGTCTTCCGCGTATCCAGAATCTTCGCCATGGTTCCTCTGACTGCTTCGACATACTGCCTTGTAAATGTCGCTATTCCGCACATCCTCTGAAGGAAATTAAGAGCCACA
>Ga0233423_10001238_pt1 | contig 12934 bp, 12 predicted proteins | sample Watercolumn_Mata_FD_180713 | JGI IMG/M metagenome (GOLD analysis project Ga0233423, IMG submission 180713) | Freshwater microbial communities from Lake Matano, South Sulawesi, Indonesia - Watercolumn_Matano_2014_112_MG | ecosystem: Environmental > Aquatic > Freshwater > Lake | place: Indonesia... | reverse complement strand
GATGGATTACTCATTGCAAGTCGAACCTTAATATTCCACAAACCAATTTCATTAAAACTGAATATCGAAGAAGATTGACGGCTCAAATGGAGGTCAATATTTACACCATAAAGAAGAGATGCATTCGAATTTAGCTTCACATTATTTCCAGGAATATCCCTTTCATTTTCAGGTGGAGCAATGAGAACCGCAGCGACTCCGGCGAAAGGAGTCATCTGAATGAAGTCACTTTCTATTAATAAATACCCGATAGTTATTTCCGGAACCATTATACTTAACGACAGGCCTTTATTCCAGGTGACACCAGGAGGGTGCGAAAATGGTTGTTTCACGGAACTTCCAAATCCAAAAGCCATCCTTGGAAAGAAAATGAATTGCTTGTAAAAAATGTCAAATCCCATTCCAAGAGTTGTAGCATCGTCGAATCGGTTCGAAATATTCCCGCTGAGCCCAATATAACCGAGCGAGAAATCGTACCCATATCTCCACACAGAAGGGATGTAGACAAACCGAATATATTTTCGGACATACGGTACATATTTTGATTTAGGAAACTCTGAAAGAAATAGGTCTGCTTCGGTATTGAGTGAATCTTGCCCCTTTTTGGGATTACTTTTATCAACGACCCACGTTGCAACAAGTAATTGGAGGAATTGTTTTTCTTCGGCAGATTGGTTGGAGCTGATAATTTTGGCTAAGAGTTTTGTTTTGTCCATTTTAGATTTTTCTTGTAATTCCTGTCCGAGTAAATCCCGAGGAGGTACAATTTTCTGTCTATATCCATCATCTTCAATCGGTTCTAGATTTTGTGTTTCCAACAAGTAATCGTATTGACTTAACCAGAGCGTTAATAATTCCCGTTCGTTTTTCCAGAAAGGCATAACACGTGTCTGTTGAAATCTGGTATCCAGAAAGTCCATCAGTTCTCTGGCTTTTTGAATACTGTCTTGATTGATTTTGAGAAGAAGTAGTTTCCGTCCCTTAGCTAAAATTTCCGTATCGGTGTCTTCTGTCATCAGGATTTCGCGTTCCATTTGTTTGGATTGCGGGGAAGTATCCTGGCAATAAAGAATGGAATTTAAAACAAAACATAAGATATAAATGTAATTATGTCTCATCTTTAGTCCACCAGCTGCCCGTTAATGCCATTTGCTTCAATATTGGTGCAATACGATATCGCTCCTCTTGGAGGTCTCTATAAAGAGCGTCAAGAATAGCATAGACTTGTTTCACTCCAATTTTCTCGATCCATTCAATTGGGCCAAGTGGAAATCGTCCTCCTAGTTTCATTGCTATGTCGATATCCTGTGGCGAAGCTATATCTTCTGTGATAGCAAAGGCCGCTTCATTGATAATTTGGCAAATTATTCTTGGTAGAACCAACCCCACACGATCTTGCACAATCTCGATATTCTTGCCGAGCGTTGTGAAAAATCGGGATACAATTTCCATTGTTTCTTTTGGAGAGTAGATAGTTGGTGCAACCTCGACTAGAGATTTTTCGACAAAGGATGGAAGAGCGGCAAATCCTATAAGTCGATGTTTCCTAGATATCCAGGATGCCTGCTCAGTTGCAGAAACAGTTATCGATGAAGATAAAATTAATGTTGTATCCGGAAGAATGGAATCGAGTTTCTGTAGATTATTTCGCTTTGTATCTCTATCAATATTTGTGAGTTCTAGTGCTACACAAGCGGAAGAGAGAATATTATCCGCGATTGAAATCTGCGGCGATAAAAATTTATTTTCTTTTTGAGGTGGAATATTCCACTGGAGTTTTACACTGTAATGATGACTGGCACAAACTTCGGCATATTGTTCAACAAGTGGGCTCTCACCGGTCAGGAATATTGTCGCGGTGTTATGTTCTATTGTATTCTCGGACTTTTCAATATCTACAGATTGTTCTTGTTGTACTGGTTCTTGTTGTACCTCTTTTGGATTCTGTGCATTATTTCTTGAATCCTTTGCTGGTTTGATTGATCCTTTAGAATTCTTTTTTGATGTTTTCTTCAATCCGGTCGCTTTCCTGCTTAATGAGTTAGTATTAACTTTGCACCAAATATTTACAATTTCTCGTAAGCATAAAAACCTTTTTCTGATTTTCGTCCGAGTAAACCAGATTCCATCATACGTTGAAGAATAGGATACGGACGAAACCGGGTATCGCCAAAAGATTGGTTATACAGAGATTGCATTTGAGAAAGTACTGTATCTACTCCAATTTGATCTATCATTTCGAACGGTCCAGTTGGAAATCCTCCGATGGCTTTTACAATCCTATCGATTTGTTCAAATTCAGCAACATTTTCACCTAATAAGCGTAATGCTTCGCTTAACAAAGGATTTGAAATACGGTTCACAATAAAACCAGGTGTATCTTTCGCCAGAATACAAGTTTTGCCCAGCGATATTACGAATTCCTTTATTCTTTCCACGGTCTCGACATTGGTTTTTTGTCCTTTTACGATTTCTACTAATTCCGTTGTTTCGACAGGTGAAAAAAAGTGCGCTCCAACAATCCGTTCAGGATTTCGTGTTAATGAAGCAATGGAAGTAATAGAAAGAGTGGATGTAGTGCTGGCTAAAATTACCGAACTTTTTGTATTGGAATCTAAATGCTTAAAAAGATCTTTCTTTACTCGGATATCTTCTACCACAGCTTCTAGAATGCAATCACAGTGACCGAGATCAGGAAGACTCGTCCGCGTTCGTATATATTCGATTGTAATAGCTAATTCTTCCGGTGGAAGTTTCCCTAAATTGACTAATTTCCGAAGATCTGCCTTTATACGTTCTAAGGACCTACGGAGAATAGTTTCATTTACATCATAGAGTTGAACGCTAATTTTTTTCAAAGCTGCAAGGTGGGCAATGGCTGTGCCCATTGTTCCTGCACCGACAATTCCTAAATGGTTAATCATGTTTGGATTCCCTTATGCGAGAAACATACTCAACAGATAGTGAAAATACAACAATGTGTTTCATCACGTGATCGGTGGCACTTTTTTATCGATGTGACTTGTGATTCGTTCATATACGATTAACGCTATACCGGAAGATAATCCAATAGCTGAGAAATAATACCAAATATAGTGAGCTTTTTCATAAGCATGGATGAGATCGCTTGTTGAAACTGTTATTGGATCTGGACAATAAATTGTCAATAAATATCCCGATAATCCGAATCCAATCAAATAAGATAGAAACGAATGTAAATGACTGAATCCGAGATAGAGGCCCTCTTCTCCCTTTGGTGCTTGCAGTGAAAAGAATTCTAGATAGCGGGGTGAGATAAAGCATTCAGCTAAACCTTGTATCATAATTCCAAATATCATCATAACTGTTATTGGATGGGCAGAAAAGAAACCGAAGGAGATTGAATTTCCACTTGATGTTTGAATCAATGCACCGGCTGCCATACAAATTGCAGATATTGGCATCAGGAACATACCAATTGTCATGGAGGTGATTGCCTTTGCATGTCTCATCAATTGTGAAACAAGCATCACGCAGCTCATAACAACAAGCGGATTTACATTGGCAATCCATTCTGGTGATGCATGTTCACCTACGGTGCGGAGAACGTATTTCGGCATTGTAGCGTACATCTGTCCCTGGATAATCCAGAAACCAGTTATTATCAAAATGAGCACGACAAGCCGCATGTTCGTAACGACACGGACAAAACCTGCCCATATCTCGGCGAAAGGTTTTCCTTCACCTTCAGTGTGGATTGTTCTATAGAAAAAAATTACTGTAATCAATGCAATAAATGTCATGGTTGCGGCATAATAATTAATCGATTCCAATCCCCATTGAAGACGTAAGGGGAATGCGAATGTTTTACCAAGGAAAGAACCGACGTTAACCATTCCATAGAAAATCGAAAATCCACGGGCTCGCGTTTCTTCAGTTGTATTTTTTGCTACTGTGCCGGTGATAATGGATTTAATAAATGAACCACCGAACATGAGAATAACTAATGCAGGGAGAACTGTTTCTTTATAGGGAAGAGCGCCAAGTGTAAAATATCCGACACTGAGAAGCGAAAAAGCAAGTATAACCGCTTTTCGGAAACCAATCTTATCAGCGAAGGCGCCGGTGAATGGAGGAAGGAGGTACATTCCAGCGGAAAATACACCGCTAATCCAAGCTGCCCAAATATCGTTGAAACCGACAACTCGGGAGAGATATAGTGTGATAGCAATAAAGACAGCATAATAAGCTGAACGTTCAAACAGCTCAACAATATTAGCAGTCCAAAATGCTTTTGGAAATTTCCAGGTTGTTTGGTGTTGAGGTTTAGTCATGTGTTTTCGGGTAATCTTGACAGTTAGGGAACCTCTCCGATCGCCAATAGCGGTCGGAGAGATTTATTAGTATGGATAAAATATATAAAACATCAAGGATAATACAGCCAGCACCCAAAGACCAGGTCTTATCTCTCGAATTTTTCCAGTAAGGACTTTAAAGAGGGGATAGATAACAAATCCGGCTGTCATTCCAACACCGATATTATATGTAAAACTCATTAATGTAATTACACAGAACACAGGTATCGATTCATCGAGATTGTCAAAACGTAAACGTGTGATCTGTGATATCATCAATACACCGACTATAATAAGAGACGGACCATAAGCGAATGCTGGTATAGTTGTTAGAAATGGCGCAAAGAAAAGAGCACACAAGAATAGGAGCGCAACTGTTACAGCTGTTAAGCCTGATTTTCCGCCTGCCGCGATGCCAGTAGCTGATTCAATGTATGCGCCAGATGTCGTAGTTCCAATGAGTGAGGCGGCCGTTGTTGCGATTGCATCACACATCATCGGCTTTTCAATTTCGGGAAGATTTCCTTTTTCATCAATAAGATCAGCCTTGTAGGCAAGTGCGATGAGTGTCCCAATGGTATCCAAAAAAGCCATCACAAAAACTGTGAGAACGACAGAAAACATTCCCCAGCTAAAGGCACCCATAATATCAAGTTGTAAAAAAATTGGAAGTATGTTTGGAGGCAAGCTTAAATATTTTTCTGGAAGTGGAGTTATTCTAAAAATGAAAGCAATAAAAGTAACAGTAAGAATACCAATCAGCATCGCACCGGAAATTCGCTTCAACATCAACCAACCAATAATGATAAATCCAGCTATAGCTAGTAGTACAGTCGGATTTGCGAGATTGCCAATATGGACTGGCGCCCCAGGTACACCAATCTGAACAATGCCGGTTTCATTCATGCCGATGAACGCGAGGAACAATCCAATGCCAACAGCAAATCCTATTTTCAGTGATTCTGGAATCGAATCCGCTAACCAACTTCGAATCTTAAAAATGGTTAGAATTGTAAAAAGAATTCCACTGATAAAAATAGCTCCAAGTGCTGTTTGCCAGCTATATCCCAGAACTTTAACAACTGTGAATGCAATGAATGCGTTTTCACCCATATAAGGGGCAATAGCAAATGGACGTTTTGCATATAATCCCATCAGCATTGTTCCAAAAAATGCACTCATTATAGTAGCAACCATCGATGGCCCAAATGGCATACCGGCAGCTTCAAGTATTTTTGGATTCACAATTATAATATATGCCATTGTAACGAATGTCGTTAGACCAGCAGTTATTTCCTGACGGATCGAGGATCCTAATTTGTCTATTCCAAAGTATGAATTGAGAATCCGCATATTTACCTCAAATTATTCTTAGATAGGTTGCAACGGCTAATATAAAAGAGGAATGTAAAAGGTGCAATAAGTTTGTCCAAAAGGAGGTGAATGTAATTCTAAAACTTTTTTGGTAATTTCAACCTACGTGAAATTAGCGCTATAAATCTGAACTATATACGAAACTATTTATGAAACAATTTTTCCGAATAATCCAGAATGAAAACATTGTGAGTGCTCTACTCGTGGCTTTTTCATTTTCGATTTATTTGCTAACGATGTGCCGATCGGTGGGATTTACTGATTCAGGTGAACTCGCAACAGTTATTTATACGTTGGGAATTGCACATCCGACCGGTTATCCTTTCTTTACATTGTTGGGAAGATGTTGGGGCATGATTCCTATGCCCATAGAAAGAATTATACAGTTGAATATCTTGTCTGCTTTACTCACAGCCTTTGCTGTAGGATTGTTTTCGAAAACAGCTTTTGTTCTCCAAAGAGTTGTAAATGTTTTCCCAAACTCAAATGGGAGACGGAAGGAACTCGATCAGGTTCTATTCCGAATTTCGGTGATTGTTGGAAGTCTTTCGCTTGCTTTTTCATCAACATTTTGGTCTCAATCTACAAACATCGAAGTGTACGCACTCCATTTGGTATTAGTTTTAATGTCAATACTTTCTTTTATACTTGCGTTGGAGGAACAACAAAGAGAACCACTCTGGATTTCCCCCTGGTTATTTATTTTTGCATTTGTAGTCGGAATCAGCTTTGCCAATCATATGACAACGATTTTGCTTGCACCAGCATGTCTATGGTTGTTCTTTAAATCAATACATGACCACAAGTATGCTTTTAGATTAATCATAAAATTAATTCCATTCTATGTTCTAGGTTTATCGCCATATCTATATCTGATAGTGCGTTCATCCAGCTACCCACTTCTCGATTGGGGGCACCCAGCAACTTTAGAACGATTTTTCTGGCACGTCAGTGGAAAGCAGTTCAGAGTTTGGATGTTCTCAGGATGGGGTGTTATACAAAAGCAATTCGGTTATTTTCTAGAAAATTTTTTATCAGAGTATAACATTATTGCGCTCTTTGGTATTTTTATCGGTGCTTTTTGGTTATTCAAATATTCACGCCGATTTTTTATTTTTCTAATTCTACTCATTCTCACAACAATTTTATATGCAATCAACTATGATATTTTTGACATTGGTTCATACTTCTTGCTTTGTTATATCACGATTGGATGGTTACTTGTTTTCGGAAGTTATGTTGTTATCGAATCATTCGAAAGATATCACCGGTTGATAAAGGTTGTAATTGGATTGATGATTCTATTCATCCCCATTCTCCAAGTCGGTATCAATTGGAAAAAAGTTGACGAATCAAACAATAAACTTCCACAGGAATATGTTGAAGAAGCATTTAGTAAGCTTGAACCTGGGGCGGTTGTTTTTGCTTCACAGTGGGATTGTTTTATCTCACCAGGGTGGTACTATCAAAATATTTGTCAACTAAGGAAAGACATCACAATTGTGGATAAAAGCCTTTTACAGAATCGCTCATGGTATTTTATGCAACTTGAGCGACAAGCTCCCTGGTTAATGAATAGAGTGAAATTTCAAACTGATCTCTTCTTGGCTGAACTAGATAAATTCGAGCATGAACTTCCATTTAATTTTATGACAATTCAGGCCAGATGGCAGAATTTGCTTGCTGAAATGATTGCAAAATCAATAAATGATCATCCCGTGTATGTTGATGCTCGAATAGAACAAGAATTTCCAGTCAAATACAGTCGCGTGCCTTCCGGTTTTTTCCTTAAGCTTACAAATGACACTGACACCACAAGTTATAGCCCCACATCCATATCGTTTATACCAACTGGTAGTGTAATACCGGTTAAAAAAGACCAAGAACAGTATGCCATTCTAATGCTTTTACGATGTGCAGATTGGCTAATTCAGCATGCTCGGTACACTGCCGCAAACGTGGCTCTTGATACGGTTCTCTGTAGGGAACCTGGAAATACTATTGCATTTCAACTCAAGAGAAAGTTGCCAAAATAGCAAAAATTTTGATACTCACCGTTGACTATCTGCGAAAATCTTCTATATTGTAAGTTCGGCAATTCGGAGAACTGGACGAATCACCCGTTTTTCAGAATAGAAAAATACTGCGGTTGAAGTTGAGATAAATCGCAGGGGGGATTGATTTCGCTTTGAACGAAATTTGCTGGCGTAGCTCAGTTGGTAGAGCAGCTGACTTGTAATCAGCAGGTCATCAGTTCAAGTCTGATCGCCAGCTCGAGCGATGACGCGGGTAGGTAGCGAAGCGGTCAAACGCATCAGACTGTAAATCTGACGGCTCATGCCTTCGGAGGTTCGAATCCTTCCCTACCCACAGAGTTACTGCGGGAGTAACTCAGTTGGTAGAGTCACAGCCTTCCAAGCTGTTGGTCGCGGGTTCGAGTCCCGTCTCCCGCTCAATTGTCTGAGCGCTTGCGTAGCTCAGTTGGTAGAGCACTTCCTTGGTAAGGAAGAGGTCACCGGTTCAATCCCGGTCGCAAGCTCGAAGGAAGAAAATGTTATTGAAGGAATGAATATGCGAGACATCATTACATTAGAATGCACAAACTGTAAACGACGTAATTACTCAACAACGAAGAATAAGAAAAAACAATCTGGACGTGTTGAATACAAGAAGTATTGTCCTTGGTGCAACAAACGAACACCTCACAAAGAAACCAAATAGTTAGATCCTTTGACATTAAATAGAGATTGCATTGTGTAATACGTCAGTGGCTCAATTGGTAGAGCAGCGGTCTCCAAAACCGCAGGTTGGGGGTTCGAGTCCCTCCTGACGTGCAAGCATATTAACATAACAAAAAGACGATAGTAAACAATGAAAGAAAAAATACTCAACTTCTTTGACGATGTTATTAAAGAAATGGAAAAAGTCACATGGCCTTCTCGCGAGGAACTCATGGAATCAACAAAAATTGTTATCATTGTTACGTTGGTTATCGCGGTGTTTGCTTGGGTCGTGGATTTTGCAGTTAGTGAAATCTTAAAGAAGATATTGTAATAACGGGGGACTAAGTTGAATAAGCGTTGGTATGTTGTTCGAACGTATTCCGGTCATGAAACCAAGGTAAAATCTTACCTGGATTCTGAAATTGCACGCATCGGACTTCAAGAGAAAATTTCGAACGTTCTTATTCCATCTGAAAAAGTTTTTGAAATCAAGGATGGAAAGAAGAAATCAAAAGTTAAGAATTTCTTTCCGGGATATGTACTTGTTGAGGCAATTCTCGATAAAGAGTCAACGCATGTTATTCTCGAAGCTCCATCAGTTATGGGATTTGTGCCGGATAAAAATAATCCAGCCCCTCTGCACCCAGACGAAGTCCGTCGTCTGATAGGAAAAATGGAGCAGAAGGAATCAGAAACTCACGTCGTCGATATTCCTTTTCATATTGGTGAGGCAGTCAAAGTCACAGATGGGCCATTTAATAATTTCAATGGATTTGTTCAAGAAGTGAATGCAGAAAAACTCAAAGTTAAAGTAATGGTAAGTATTTTTGGACGGAAGACACCAGTTGAATTGGATTTTTCGCAAGTAGAAATTGAAAAATAAATTATTGATTTGTAAGTATTAATAAGTAAGGTATTCAGTATGGCAAAGAAAGTAACAGGATTTATTAAGCTTCAAATTCCAGCAGGTGCAGCAAATCCTGCGCCACCGGTTGGCCCTGCGCTTGGTCAAAAGGGCGTAAACATTATGGAATTTTGTAAACAATTCAACGCCAAGACGAAAGACCAACAAGGTTTGATTATCCCTGTGGTAATTACAGTTTTCAGCGATAAGTCGTTTACGTTTATTACCAAAACACCACCTGCAGCGACGTTGATCCTTCGGGCAGCTAAACTGGAAAAAGGATCTGGAGAACCAAACCGTAACAAGGTTGGTAAGGTTTCGAAGAAACAGGTTCGAGAAATTGCCGAATTGAAAATGACAGACTTGAACGCAACTAACATAGACTCAGCAATGAGCATGGTTGCAGGTACCGCCCGAAGTATGGGGATTACGGTTGAAGAATAATGTTTAGATGGAGTGAATAATATGAGACATCGTAGCAAACGATATAAAGCTGTTGCAACAAAAGTTCAACCCAAGGACTATAGTATTTCAGAGGCTGTAGAATTGGTCAAACAATCTGCATCGGCAAAATTTCCGGAAGCAGTTGATATAGCAGTTCGTTTGGGTCTAGATCCTAAGAAAGCCGATCAGGCGCTGCGTGGAACAGTTGCGTTGCCACATGGAATTGGAAAGGAAGTACGTGTGCTTGTTATTGCGAAACCACCTAAAGATGATGAAGCTAAGGCAGCTGGTGCCGATCATGTTGGATACAAGGATTATTTGGAAAAAATCCAACAAGGCTGGGCAGATGTTGATGTTATTATTGCAACTCCAGATGTCATGGGTGATTTGGGAAAGCTTGGAAAAATTCTCGGTCCCCGCGGTTTGATGCCAAATCCAAAAAGTGGAACAGTAACGCCTGATGTCGCTAAAGCTGTTAAAGAAGTAAAGGCCGGAAAAATTGAATTCCGTGTTGAAAAAGCCGGTATTGTTCATGCGACAGTCGGAAAAGCAAGTTTTGAAAAAGAAAAATTAGTTGAGAATATAAATTCATTTCTCAGCACCATTATGCGTTTAAAGCCAGCCACAGCAAAAGGTACTTATGTAAAGAGTATCGCAATTTCCACGACGATGGGACCAGGTGTCCATATCGACAAAGCTGAAGCTGGAGCGCATCAATAGAAAGAAATTACGCACTCAAGTTCTCGTAAAACGTTGAATGCTCTGCTAAATGCGGAGGCTTCTCATTCGACAAAAAGAACTAACGGTAAAGGAAAACCATGAAACGTAGTGAAAAAGAGGCGATCATCGCTGAGGTTGCTGATAAGGCAGGGCATGCGATAGCGATGTACTTTGCAGATTTTTCGAAAATCACAGTAGCGGAAGAAACTGAGCTACGGCGTGAATTTCGGAAATCTGGCATCGAGTACAACGTCGTCAAAAATACTTTAACGCGCAAAGCTCTTGAACGACTTGAAGGATATGATCGTGTTTTCGATAAGTTGACTGGTCCAACTGGTATCGCGTTTTCGTACGACGATCCATCTGCACCAGCAAAAATCATCAAGAAGTTTTCCGAAAAGACAGGCAAATTCCAATTAAAGGCCGCCGTCATAGAAAAACATATGTACGATGGCACTAAATTGGATCAGCTCGCTAGTATGCCAAGCCGCAAAGATATGATAGCGGCAATACTCGGAAGCATTCAAGCACCTGCTTCTGGCATTGTGAACGTTATTAACGCAGTTGCACGCGATTTAGTTAACGTTCTCGATGCGATAGAAAAGAAGAAGGCTGCTTAAACAGAAATTGAACAAAATATTTAAGGAGAAATACAATGTCAGTAGTTGCAGAAATTGTCGAAAAAATTGAAAAGCTTACTCTGCTCGAAGCAGTTGAATTGAAAAAAGCTCTTGAAGAGAAATTTGGAGTCACAGCCGCCGCTCCCATGATGATGGGCGCCATGATGCCTGCCGCCGGTGCCGCAGCACCAACAGCTGCTCCCGAGGAAAAGACAGAGTTCACAGTTGAACTTAAGAATGCTGGCGCTCAAAAAATCAATGTTATCAAAGTAGTTCGTGCCGCAACCGGACTGGGTCTCAAAGAAGCGAAAGATCTTGTGGATGGCGCGCCCAAGACAGTTAAAGAAGGTCTTTCGAAAGACGATGCAGAGAAGCTGAAAAAAGAACTCGAAGAAGCAGGCGCTACAGTCGAGCTCAAATAAAGAAAAGTAAATCCTTCACGAACTTTCCAGGCTGAAAACTTGTTAAAGATTTGGAGGATGTATATGTCATTAAGCCGATAGTTCGCCCCTATCTGGGGTAAACGAATTATCGGCTTATGCTGTCTAAGGACAGACAAAAGTTAGTGTTGATTGTTTAAATTGAAATGTCAGCCAAATGGTTGAATTACTAAATCGTAAAAATATCAAGGAGTGGTTACGTTGAAAAACCAATCCAACGGTACCCCAGAGAGATCTTCGTTTGCACGAATTCCCTCAGTCATTGAAACCCCAGATCTGCTAAATGTTCAGATCGATTCATTCAATAATTTTCTACAAGCCGATACTCCTCCGCATCGTCGGAAGAAGCTTGGTTTACAACAAGTCTTCGAAATGAATTTTCCAATTTCCGATGCACGTGAAAATTTCCTGTTGGAATTTTCCGAGTATTACGTAGAAAAACCAAAATATTCCGTAGTCGAGTGTCAGGAACGAGGACTCACCTTTGCTGTTCCTTTGAAAGCAAAATTACGACTATCTGCAAAAAAGGAAGGCGGAAAAGAATTTACAGACACAATCGAACAAGAAGTATATCTTGGTAATTTGCCTGCGATGACTCACCGCGGAACCTTCATAATTAATGGTGCGGAACGTGTGGTAGTAAGTCAGCTACATCGTTCACCAGGTGTATTTTTTGGCGAGTCGGTGCATCCTAATGGAACAATGATGTATTCGGCAAGGATTATTCCATTTCGTGGTTCGTGGGTTGAATTCGCTACTGATATCAATAATGTGATGTATGCTTACATCGACCGAAAAAAGAAATTCCCCGTAACTACATTGCTTCGCGCATTGGGATATTCTTCCGACGATGATATACTTGACCTGTTCGGTCTGGTTGAGGAGATTGATGTTGTTAAGGTTGACCTCAAAGAATACGTCGAACGGAAAGTATGTAGCGATGTATTTGATAAGAAAACCGGCGAGGTATTTATCAATAAAGATACCAAACTGACGGAAGATCACATCAAGCAAATTAAAAAGGCGAATATTAAGAAGCTTCGTCTTTTACGTACTGATGAAGCAGTCTCTGGATCGGTAATCGCAAATACTATTATGAAAGATGTGTCACGTTCATCCGAAGATGCACTCGAGACAATCTATACTCAATTACGATCTGGAGAAGCACCGGATCTTGACACAGCGAAAAATCTGATTGACCGATTATTCTTCAATCCAAAACGATACGATCTTGGCGATGTTGGTCGCCACCGTATGAATATTAAACTTAATCTGAGTATTTCTGAAGATGTAACGACATTAACTAAGGATGATATCGTTGCCATCGTAAAATATCTGATCGATTTACAGCAAGGCAAACGTACTGTTGACGATA
>Ga0233423_10001237_pt1 | contig 12935 bp, 15 predicted proteins | sample Watercolumn_Mata_FD_180713 | JGI IMG/M metagenome (GOLD analysis project Ga0233423, IMG submission 180713) | Freshwater microbial communities from Lake Matano, South Sulawesi, Indonesia - Watercolumn_Matano_2014_112_MG | ecosystem: Environmental > Aquatic > Freshwater > Lake | place: Indonesia... | reverse complement strand
CATAAATAGACTGTTGATCATCGCCTACCACACTAAGATTTTTGTGGCCGGAAGATAGGAGTTTAACCAGTTGATACTGGGCGTGGTTGATATCCTGATATTCGTCTACAAGAACATAGTCAAATCTGTTTTGATGTTTAGTCAGGATCGCCGGGCTTTTCCAGAAAAGACGGACCGTTTTTTCTATTAGGTCGTCAAAATCAAGAGCATTCTGTTTGGCTAGGCGTTGTTCGTATTCCTGAAAGATCTGTTTTTCCAGTTCATCTAAAGTAGAGACATCCACCAGGTCAGTTTTAATGTCAGACACCCTCTTGACCAAGGCAGCGGCCGAGCGCTTTTTATCTTCGGGTAGGGCAAGCGATCTTAGGACTCCCCTCATCACCCTGCGCGAGTCATCATCGTCAAAAATGGCATAGTTCGCCCCTCGGCCAATAGCCCCCGCCTCGCGCCTTAAAATCCTGGCGCTGAAAGCATGAAAGGTGCCGATAAACGGGACGCCCCGCCCCTCAGTTGTTTTCTGGGTGTTGTTAATGATTCTTTCGCGCATCTCGTCAGCTGCCTTGTTGGTAAAGGTGATGGCTACAATCCGGGCGGGATCAACACCGGTATTAATAAGGTGAATGACGCGTTGTGTAAGGGCGCGTGTTTTGCCTGAACCCGCGCCCGCAGTTACCAAAAGGGGTCCCTCGCCATGTCTAACGGCCTTCGCCTGACTATCGCTTAAATTCATACAAAGTGGCTTAGCAGCTTGATTTTTAGGGGAATTGACCTAATATAGAATAACTATTCGTAGAATAACACAAAAGCTTTCTGGCAGGCTGAGGGGGGTTGTCCTGCCGGTTTTTATAGTTCTGGGAGTCGTGACGGCCGATTTGGCCTTCTTTAGGTGGGCGAATCAGGCACCCCTTCCTAGCCCGGAATTTACCACAGAAGACCTACTGGGTGGTACTCAGGACGGCGCCTTGCTGGATTCAGCCGGACCAGTAAGTGAGATTAGCCACGATAATGCCTATGAGGACTTTGGGGGATTTATGTTGGTGGAGAAAAGCTCTCTATTGGGAAGCGAAAGCCCGCTGAGCGCCTCTGGCCACGATGAGAGCGAGCTGCTGACGTATAAAGTTAAGAAGGGCGACACCCTTTCTAGTATCGCCGCCAATTTTGGCATCTCGGTTAAAGAAATTCTTTCCGCCAACGACAAAGGAAGTAGTCTAATTAAGCCCGGGGAAGAGCTAGCCATTCTACCGGTTTCAAAATCTAGTGGGACTATTGCTAAGAGAAATCTGCCGGAGCCGGAGATCGTGGGTGATAACTATTTTGCGAGGCCGGTGAGGGGTGGGTGGAATTGGGGGGTTGTTCACGACAGCAAGTACATGCCAGCGGTAGACATCTCCAGCGCTTGCGGAACCCCGATATATGCCGCGGCCACAGGCAAGGTAATCAAGGTGGGATCACCGGCCTACTATAATCAGGGCTACGGTGGATATATCATCTTAAGCCATCCGAACAGCACCCGTACTATTTATGCTCACACTTCAGAGAACCTGGTCATGGTCGGAGACGACGTGGAGCAGGGAGACCAGATTGCCAGGATCGGCAACACCGGTTTGACCTACGGCAGTACGGGGTGCCACGTACATTTTGGAGTTTCGGGGGCGACAAACCCCTTTGGCAAATAAATCCCCCTAGTTCTCCCTGATTCTTAGCTGGAAGGCTTCTGCTAAGTGCGGGGCGCTTAGGTTTTCTTCCCCCTCTAGGTCTGCAATGGTGCGGGCTGTTTTGAGTATCCTGTAGTACCCACGCGTTGAGAGCAGGGATTTATCAAAAACATTTTGGACGAATTGCCGACTCGGCGTGTCTAGCTGGATGAGCTCCCCACACTGCCTAGAAGACATTTCAGAGTTGGTTTTTATGTTCCACCCTAATCTGCGGAAGCGTTTTTCCTGCGACACCCTCGCTCTTAAAACTTTTTCCCGGGGGTGGTCTTCTTCCTCCCCGGCGGGTATTTTTTCTAGCTCCGCCAATTTTATCCGGGGAACGTTTATCTGGATATCTATCCTGTCCAATAGGGGGCCGGAAATCTTTTTCTGATACCGATAAATCTCGTTGGCGGTGCAACGGCACTCCCTTTCTTCGTCGCCCCAGAAGCCGCAGGGACAAGGATTCATAGCGGCGATCAACATGAATTTAGCCGGGAAGGTCAGGTTCTTGCTGATCCGGGAGACGATCACTTCACCAGACTCTATCGGCTGGCGAAGCGCTTCTAGCAGGTCCCGCCGAAATTCGGGCAGCTCGTCTAAAAATAATACCCCCCTGTGGGCCAGGCTGATCTCGCCTGCCTTAGGGTTAGTTCCTCCACCCATGATGGCCACCGGTGAAGCTGTCTGATGTGGGGATCTAAAGGGGCGCTCGTTAGCAAAGGAGCCCTTCAGTAGACCGACAGAACTCCAGATGCGAGAAATCTCCATCGCCTCATCAAAATCCAGCGGAGGCAAAATGGAAACGATTGCGCTAGCAAGCATGGTTTTACCCGATCCGGGCGGTCCACTCATTAGGATGTTGTGTGCTCCGGCGGCCGCAACCGTCAGGGCTCTTTTGGCGAACTCCTGCCCTCGCACATCCCGGATGTCTACAGAAGCGCGCCGAGCCGGTTTGAAATCCGTGACGGGATAGGGTGAGATGGTATTTGCCCCATCCAAATGGTTAACGAGGTCGGACAGCGTTTCAACGGGGGTAATGCTTACGTCTGTAATGAGACTTGCCTCCTTAGCGTTCTCTGTCGGCAGAAAAAGCTCTTTAATGCCGAGATCCTTTGCCAAGACGGCTGTGTTGAGTCCACCGGGGATTTTGCGGACCCTGCCGTCTAGTGCCAATTCGCCGAAGAACATTTTATCTGCGGCCTCAAGTGATTTGATCTGCTTGGTGGCAGACAAATATCCCACAGCGATAGCTAAGTCATACTGAGTACCGGCCTTCTTGAGGTCGGCGGGAGCCAAATTGACTGTTATCTTTCGGTTTTCTCTGGCCGGGGATTTAAACCCAGTGTTTTTAATGGCTGAGCCGACACGTTCCTTAGCCTCGGAGAGCGCCTTATCAGCCAAGCCGACTATATTAAAGGCGTGGAGACCGATATTTAAGTCTACCTCGACCTCAACGAGTTTCGCCTCAATGCCCTCTAGCTCAGCCGAATAGACTTTGGCCAGGGCACGTGCCATGGGCTTACAGCGCCGCCTTGCAACCCTTACAAAGACTAGATTCTGGGTTGACCGTGAGCAGTTCTATGGATATCTCCTGGCCGCACCTGGTACAGATACCATAGGCTCCGGCACCGATTCTCTCTAAAGCATCGTTGATGTCCAGGAGGCGCCTTTCCAACAGCTGGAGCGTAGCCAACTTGTTTGACATTTCTTCTACTTCATCTGCGTCCTCGTCATCCTGCCCGGGCGTATCGCCGAAGTCACTATTTTTCATAGCATCTAGCTCGCGTTCGATACGTTCCCGATCGCTCTCCAGGGTAGCTGCCAGCTCTGCTAGTTTGTCCTGCGGAATCACCCTAGAATTCTACAAAAAATCTGGCGGTTGAGAAAGCCAAAACCCCTACTATAATGAAGCTAGAATGATCTACGGCCTGACAGGGAAGTTGGAGCAAGTGGGCCTTAACTACGTTGTTTTGAACGTAGGGGGTGTTGAATACAAGGTAGTCGTCCCTCTTAACCAGGAGAAGCAACCAGCGGTTGGGCAAGAGGTGCATGTGTTTACACACCTCAACATTCGGGAGGGAGGGGCTGACCTTTATGGATTTCTTAAGGAAGAAGACCTTGGATTATTCGGGCTGCTGATCTCGGTTTCGGGAGTGGGTCCGAAATCGGCAATGGCTATCCTTTCGGTGGCGCCGGCGGCGAAAATTAAGGCATCTATTGCTAAGGGAGACCCAGATCTACTACGACGGTCATCGGGCATAGGGAGAAAGACAGCCGAGCGCATCATAGTTGAACTAAAAGACAAAATGGGAGTGATCGGGAGTGAAGGCTCGACTGGGTTGGTAGAGTCTGATCAGGATGTGTACGAGGCCTTGATTAGCCTGGGATATCAGCGGCGGAAGATAGAGGATGTTCTGCGCGAGATAGACCCCTCGGTCGTGGACGTCAGGGCGAGACTTAAGGAGGCGCTGAAAAGGATTAGGGGTTAATCTATGGCTTCTTCTTGGGCCACCCTAAACACTATTCTTGAGAGAGCTAAACGATTCCCCCCTTTTCGGGCTCTCTACAGAATTCCCTGGGTGCCATCGGCCTACCACTTTGTCTTAGCCTTCGTCGGTGCTTTGATTTACAGGTTTCCATCTAAGAAACTTGTGGTTATTGGTGTGACGGGGACCAAGGGGAAAACAACCACCCTCGAATTTATTAACGCTGGCTTAGAAGCTGCGGGCAGAAAAACAGCCCTCCTTTCTTCCATAAGAATTAAAATTGGCGGGCACTCCAAGCCCAACTTGCTGGGGAACACTCAACCCGGCAGATTCTACGCTCAATATTTTATGCGAGAGGCGATCAAAAATGGCTGCGAGTTTGCCCTGCTCGAGGTTGGCTCCGAGGGGGTAGTGCGTCACCGCCACCGGTTTATAGACTTTGATGCTGCCGTCTTTGTAAATCTCCACCCGGAACACATTGAATCTCACGGAGGATTTGAGAACTATCGTAAGGCGAAACTGAAGTTTTTCCGGTATGTTGGGCGGTCCTCCAAGGGAGATAGAAGGTTTTTTATTAATCAGGCAGACAAAAACGCCGACTATTTTATAAAAGCAGCGGGGCAAGGGAAAATTATTATGACTACCAAAACCGAGATTCCGCTTAGGATGTCCGGTGAGTTTAATCGGGAAAATGCAGGTATTGCTGAGGCCGTCCTGCGCAGCTTCGGGGTGAAAGACACGACTATCAGGAAGGCCTTGGGTGAGTTTGCTGGGGTACCCGGCAGGATGGAATATGTGCAGAGGAAGCCGTTTGCAGTAGTTGTGGATTATGCTCATACACCCGACTCGCTGAAAGCAGTTTATGAGGATGCCAAGCCGCGGGGGGGTAGATTAATTTGTGTGTTGGGTTCGGCGGGAGGTGGGAGAGATAAATGGAAGCGACCCGAGATGGGCAAGATCGCCGCCCAGCACTGCCAAAAAATCATTCTTACAGACGAGGATCCATTTGACGAAAGCCCGGGTCAAATTCTGCTGGAAATAAAAGACGGGGTTCTTGACGCTGGGTTTGCCCCAGCCAACGTTCGGGAGGTTCTTGATCGTGGCGAAGCGATCAGAAGAGCTATTTCATCTGCCCATCCCGGCGATGCGGTGGTGATTACTGGCAAAGGTAGTGAGTCTTGTGTCCGGGTGGCTGGTGGCAGGAAGATCCCGTGGTCAGATGTGGCTGCAGTCCGGAGGGCTCTGGGACAAGCCCACCCCGGAGCTTAGCCAGACTATGGACTATAATAAACATATGAATAGGGGTAAGGAGTCGTGTGTCAAAATATGTGTTTCGGGAGCAGCTGAGACGGATTGCTGCGGAAAGGACGCTCTCCAGGTGGCCGAGAGGGTGGGGGCGGCTATTGCGAAGAACGGCTGCGTTATGATGGACGGTGCCACCACCGGCTTTCCCCACGAGGCCGCCAAGGGTGCTAAGCGGGCAGGCGGAGTAGTGATTGGTTTTTCCCCCGCGCTTGATGAGGGGGAGCATGTAAAAAGATACGGTCTTCCCCTGGAACATCGAGACGTGATTATCTATACCGGATTTGGTTATGCTGGGCGCAACCTCATACTGACCCGGGCGGCTGATGCTGTTGTGGTCGGATGCGGGCGGATGGGTACGGTTAATGAATTTACACATGCCTTTGAAGACCGAAAACCGATCGGCGTTTTGGAGGGCGAGTGGAAGACCGACGAGCTGCTTAAGTCCGTTCTGGAAAATTCAAGCAGGGCAAAGGAAATGGAGGGCAAGATTATTTTTGAGACCGATCCAGACGTTCTGGTAGCAAAATTGGTGGAGGCAGTTAAAAATGAAAGAATGGCCAACGGTTCTGCTAATGTTAAATAAAGGTCGGAATATGTTTATCCCAGGATGGATACAAAAAAGCCAATAGGAGAGGTTGTCCACTTCTTTAATAATATCGGCGTTGCGGTTATCAAGTTTAACCGGAAGGTCCAAGCTGGCGAAGAGGTTCGTTTTTTGGGCGCGACTACCGATTTCAAGCAGAAGCTGGACTCGATGCAGCTTGACCACAAAGAAATTAAAGAAGTAGCCAAGGGTAAAGAAGTCGGAGTTAAAGTGAAGGACAGGGTGAGGACCGGAGACGAGGTTTTCGCAGCCTAGCGATATAGAAGTTAATGCCCCTATTTTCTGAGGTAGTTCTAGCTTTAGTTTTGGCTGTTGTTTTTGGTTTTGTGGCCCACTCTCTGCGGCAGCCGCCCATCATCGGTTTCATTTTAGCCGGTGTGGCCGTAGGGCTGTTCGCCAGCTCCGGGGAGGCGGCAGTGGATGTAATCGGGGGATTAGCTCCAATCGGAGCAGCGCTGCTGCTTTTTTTGGTTGGGCTAGAAATGAGCGTAGGAAGCCTGCGGAGTATGGGTTGGCCATCGCTGGTGGGGGGAGCGGCGCAGGTTGTGATCACCTTCGCTGTGGGCTATCTGATCGCATCGGCGCTGGGGTTCGCCGCCCTACCCGCCGCCTATCTGGCGGCCGCTCTGACATTCTCCTCAACCATTATTGTTGTTAAGCTCGTCTCCGAGAAACGGGAGCTGACTAGTCTCTATGGAAGAATTACGGTGGGGTTTTTGTTGGTGCAAGACTTGGTGGCCATCCTGATTCTAATATTGCTGTCTGGTGCACAGGGCGGACAGATGGCAGTACTTGGTTTGGCGACTACCCTGATTAAGGGCGGGGCTCTAGTCGCGCTGACGTTTTATGTTTCTAGATTCTTCCCTCGCTGGCTGGATAGGGTCGGGCGCCCCCAAGAAATGCTCTATCTCTTTAGTATCGCTTGGGCGCTGGGAGTATCACTAGTAACCGAGGCAATTGGTTTGTCAATTGAAATCGGCGGGTTCCTGGCTGGTCTAGCTCTAGCAAGCTCCTCGGAGCATTTTCAGATAGGTGCCAAATTGCGTCCCGTTAGGGATTTTTTCCTTATATTGTTTTTTGTCAGCCTGGGGACCAAAGTTTTGACGGCTGGTGCGGTTGTGCCGATAGGGTCAGCCGTTCTCCTTTCACTTTTTGTGCTGGTGGGCAGTCCGCTTATTGTGCTGGTTATTATGGGCGCTTTGGGCTTCAGGGCGAGAACCTCTTTTACGACCGCCGTCTCGCTCGCCCAAATTTCCGAGTTTAGTCTTGTTTTAGCCGCGCTCGGCCTGCGCCTGGGGCACCTTAACCCATCTGAGACCAATCTTGTTACTCTCGTAGGCATAATCACTATTTTTGTTTCCTCCTACCTCATTATTTACAGCGACAAGTTATATAGGATGCTGAAGCCCATCCTCAAAGTATTTGAATTCAGGCGTAAATTGATAGAAGAGGTCCCGATTGCGGGGGAATATAAAGATCATATTGTGTTGGTTGGTATACATCGGACAGGCTATAGTATTTTGCAAACGCTAGTTAAGTCGGGGACCCGATTTGTGGCGGTTGACTTCGACCCCGTTTTGGTTAAATCGCTGCGGAGTAAGGGTGTTCCGATTGTTTACGGTGATATTACTGACGAAGAGATACAGGAGGTGATTAATCTAGGCGGGGCCAAGGCGGTAATTTCAACGGTGCCGGATGTAAAGGATAACCAGACGATATTGTTCGCCGTGAAGGAGGTTAACAAGAGAGCCAGAATTATCCTGACCGCTCAAGAGAAAGAAGAGGCAGTGCAACTTTACAGGGAGGGAGCGAGCTATGTTATTCAGCCGCACTTTGTAGGCGGCTGGGAGTTGGCGCGGGCTATTGGCAGCAAAAATGATTTTAGTGGCTTAATTAAGCTTCAGGAGCGTGATGCCAAGGTGCTTGACCTGCGCGGTTTAGGTAAATAGTTTTGGCTGCTCGCGCGTTTTTCGCTGAGCATCTGCCTTATTATCTTCCCCCCTCTTCTTGAGCAGGGAATCATACTCCCGGGTTAGATAGGAAACCTGTCTCAGGCCACTCAAGATATCGTTTACGAGGTCAGCTCTACGCAGAGCTGCTGCCGGATGGTAGAGCGGTATTAGAAGAATATCCTTCCACCAAAAAATTTTGCCCTGATCGCGCGAGATCTTTCCGTTCGGGAGGAAATAGTCCATAGCATACCGTCCGAGAGCGGCAATGACCTTTGGAGAAATGATGTTGATCTGCCTCTCAAGATAGGGGCCGTAGGTTTCTAACTCTTGGGGAAATGGGTCCCGGTTGTTCGGCGGGCGTCTTTTAAGAATATTAGTTATATAAAACTCGGCCCTTCGATGCCCCGACTCCTCAATTAGCTTGTCCAGGAGCTTTCCTGCCCTCCCCACGAACGGCCTTCGCTCCCGATCTTCGTAATATCCCGGGGCCTCTCCGATCAGCATGGTGCTTGCATCAGGATCGCCCTCGCCAAAGACTAGGTTGGCTTCTCGGAGCGACAGAGAGCGATCTTCAGCCATTTCCTCCTCTAGCCTCCTCAGCCCTAGAGCCTTATTCATGGCTTAATTATACAAATTGACCTGTGCTAGACTAATGCTATGAGTGGCGATTTGTACTTTCGCTATCCGGTTCTGGATCTGACATTTTGGCAGCGTTTTTTAGGGAGGATTGGCGGCGCCATTATCAACATCGTGCTGCTGGTTCTGGCGGCCGTTGCGTTACTCTCCAACATTCCCGGTCTGATGGTGTTGGGGGTGCCCGCTGCTGTCTACCTTGTTCTCAGATTTGGCGGTCGGTGGGTCGGCGGATGGCGGTCTCGGTCCAGGTTTAAGGGGGGGAATCTAGTAGAGTTTGTGACTCCGAGGGCGAAAAAGATGATTCTTTCTGCCTACGATCGATCCGCCTTTTTGGGGGGCAGTTTTGCTTTGCATTTGACGCGGGAATTGGTTGAGGAACCGATTGTGGTGAGGGTATTAAGGGGTCTCGGAATTAACCGGGACGAGCTTGTTTCTAAACTGGAGGGTTATCTACTGGAGGAGAGGGGCGTCAGAGAGACAAACATCTGGAGACAGGCAAGGGTGGAGGAGATTGTGGTGAGGGCATTTATTCTTCAGGACGAGAAGAAGGATCCTATTACCCCCTTTCATCTTTTTATGGCCCTGCCATACGCTGATAATGAGAGGGTGCGAAGACTTTTTGTTCTATTCGGGTTGGGGGCGGATAGTCTTGAGAGAGCCGCCCGATACCACGCTCTCATTAGTGCCTAGTGTTCGGGGGACGAGCGATAATTAGGAGCTGCATATAATGAATAACTCTGAGATCGCGGCTGTTCTGTCGGAGATAGGAGAGTATTTATCGTTACAGGACGAACCTTTTCGCCCTCGTGCCTACCGGGCGGCTGCCGGCGCCGTTGAAGACCTGGGGGAAGAGATCGCGGATATCTATCAGAAAGGCGGCATCAGAGCCCTAAAGGAGATTCCCGGCGTTGGTCAGGCTATCGCCGAGAAGATCGAGGAGCTGCTTACAACCGGCCGTCTTAAATATCATGAGCAGCTGCGGCGCGATTTACCAGTGGAGCTGTCTAAACTTTCCAGTATTGAGGGGTTAGGGCCCAGGAAAATAAAAATTTTGTATGAGAGGCTCGGCGTCAAAACTGTTGACGATTTAGAGAGGGCGGTTGCCGATCACCAAATACGTGGATTGGAAGGCTTTGGAGAAAAATCGGAGGAGAATATTCGCAAAGGTATTAATTTCTACCGGGCTAGGGGGGGGCGCATGGACTTGGAGACGGCCGTGCCCCTGGCGGCTATTATTGAGGGAAGATTAAGGGATCTGCCTGGGTCACTACAGGCAATTACGGCCGGCTCGCTGAGACGGCGAAAGGAAACTATAGGGGATTTGGACTTTTTGGTCGCTTCGCGAGATCCGAGCAAGATTATTAATTTTTTTGTTTCGCAGAAAGAGGTGGCGAGAGTCTTAGCCAGAGGAGACACAAAAGCATCTGTAACCCTTCGGCAGGGAATAGACGCGGATCTAAGGGTAGTGGAGACGGGTTCTTACGGGGCTGCCTTGGCCTACTTCACTGGTAGTAAGGCGCACAACATCGCTATGAGAAAAATCGCCCAGGGCAAAGGACTAAAACTTAACGAATATGGCTTATATCGAGGGGCCAAAAGAATTGCTGGGGCGGCAGAGGCGGAGATTTATCAGAAACTCGGTCTGCGCTATGTTGAGCCGGAGATGAGGGAGGATCGGGGCGAGCTGGTGCTTGCCCAGAAAGACAGGCTGCCCCAGCTCGTCAACTACGGGGCCCTCAAGGGAGATTTACAAGTTCAGACAGATTGGACAGACGGTAAGGGTTCTATCTCCGAGATGGCGGAAGCGGCCCTTAGAAGGGGACTAGCATACATCGCAATTACAGACCACACTCAGAATTTGAGAATGGTCCACGGGTTGGATAGAAAACGGCTCGCGGCGCAGGGCAAAGAAATAGATCGGGTGAACAGAAAGCTGAGAGGGAAAATGAGGGTTCTGAAGGGGACGGAGTGCGACATTTTGAAGGACGGCAGCTTGGATTTGCCCGACGATGTTCTGGCGACCCTGGATGTGGTCGGGGCTGCGGTGCATTCCTACTTTAACCTCTCTCGCGGGCAACAAACCGAAAGGGTTAAGAGGGCCATGGCTAATCCCCACGTTGATATTATCTTTCATCCAACAAATCGGATTATAAACAGGCGCCCGCCATCTGAGATAGACATGGATGAGATAATTCGGTTTGCTCGGAGGACCGGCACCGTTCTGGAGATTAACGCTAATCCGGGGAGGTTGGACTTAAAGGACGACTATATTAAACAGTGCGTTGGGGACGGAGTTAAAATGGCCGTTAACTCAGATGCACACTCAGTGAAACACCTGGATTATCTGGAGTTTGGCGTTGCTCAGGCTAGACGTGGGTGGGCCCGTAGAGAAGACATTATTAATACTCAACCAGCGGGGAAGATGTTTAGCTTTTTGAAGAGGAGTCGGTCGTCCTAATTGTTTCCAGGATACGCCTAAACGTTGCCGGTTCATGCTCTGCTAGATTGGCAAGCATCTTCCGGTTGAGTTTAATATTTTTCTTCGCGAGAGCACTCATCAATTTGCTGTAAGTAAACTGATTTTCTCTGGCGCCTGCGTTAATTTTTGTTTGCCACAACCCCCTAAAACTCCTTTTTTTAGCCCGCCGGTCGCGATAGGCGTATGTCCACGCCTTGAACACCGCCTCGCGGGCGGCTCGCTCTTTAGACTTTCTGCTCCAACCATACCCCTTCGTGTGCTTGAGAAGGTCGCGTCGTTTCCTCGTGGCTTGCACCCCTCTTTTCACCCGCGGCATTTTAGTAAGACTTAAGGTGTGCGCTTACATTAGCTCTGTCTGCCCGACTGATGCTGGCCATACTGCGCTTGTTTTTAATAATTTTCCTGCTCTTCTTTGCCCTGGAATGCCCCAAGCCCTTCTTGCGGCGGAGAAGTTTCCCGGTTTTGGTAACCTTAATTCTTTTTATATAGCTCTTTTTTGCCATTATCCCGGGCATTTTACTGGTTAAAGCAAGTGCTATTCTAATCCAATAACGTTCACTAAATCAAGCTTACCCCGCGCAGGGTCGTCTTACCGCGGTTCTATCTGAGTGGTTAAACCCCTCCCCCCGGGTGAAATGGGCTGGGTCTGTTTGAAGGGGGCACTTACTCTGTCCAGAAACCCCTCTAACTTAGTTTTAGCATAGTCTCGCATGCCCTTTTCCCGTCCTCGCAGAGTCATCTGAACCTCTACTTTGTGCTTAGCTTGGAGAAACTCCTCCAGCCGCTTCAGCTTGAAGGCCAAATCATGTTCTGCCTCGCGGGGACTGATTTGAATACGTTTTAACTCGGGGGCTTTTTGCTGCTTCTGTTTTTTTAGCTCCTTCTCTCTCTGATAGCGGAACTTGTCGTAATTAGTAATCTTGGCCACTGGCGGATCGGCGCTTTCGGTGACCAGCACTAGGTCTAGACCAGCCGCCCGTGCCCGATTTTTGGCCTCCTCCAAATTTAAAACACCGAGGTTTTCCCCGGTTTCTCCCAATACCCTGAGCCGCGGGGCGGTAATTTGGTCGTTAGACTTTACCCCGCCGACCCCACGATTTCTACTCTGAATAGGCAACGCTAATAGGTTACTTTATTGACCTAGCTTTGGCAAATCTAGTAAGCTGTACTCTGTATGAAAGAAGCGCGCGGAGATTATAGGATCTGGGCGGTGGTCGCCTACTTGCTTTTTTTCGTGCCCCTTCTGGTGGCCGAAGCCAAGAAGAGTGATTTCGTGCGATTTCATGTCCGTCAGGGATTAGGGCTCTTCATTGCATTTTTTGCTCTCCGATTCCTTACCCTAATAGCGTTGGCGCCGCTGTTTGTGGTAGTAGGGTGGCTGTCGCTGATTCTTATTCCCATAGTCAACATTTTTCTCCTGGCGGTGCTAATAATCGGCATTATTAATGCCGTTAATGGCGAAAGGAAACCCCTGCCGATAATCGGCAAGTGGGCGGAGAAGCATCTGGGAATTTAGCGCCTCTCACTTATCTCTTCTAGAAACGCATCTCTCCAGAGGGTGTGTCCGAAATCGCTAGCATGGAGGCGATCTTTTGATAGGGCCTGGTCAGCGAGATCGCTCGTCAATTTTCCCTTGCTATACACGTCTAAAATGTGGATTCTGCTTTGATCAACCCCTAAAGACATAATTGTTTCGTTTAATCTTTCCGCGCGCTTTTCTATTAGGTATTGATAAAGCCTTGGGAAGAGTTTAATGCCAGTAAAGCTGGCTGGGCC
>Ga0233423_10001236_pt1 | contig 12941 bp, 13 predicted proteins | sample Watercolumn_Mata_FD_180713 | JGI IMG/M metagenome (GOLD analysis project Ga0233423, IMG submission 180713) | Freshwater microbial communities from Lake Matano, South Sulawesi, Indonesia - Watercolumn_Matano_2014_112_MG | ecosystem: Environmental > Aquatic > Freshwater > Lake | place: Indonesia... | reverse complement strand
ACGTATTGGATTACCTGACCGAGGCGTGTGCAGCGGCTATTCGGGGTGGTCAGCCCTCGTCGCTGTTGCCCAACGCCTTGGCCACCAATACTGCTCCGTAGATCCTAGACCATCTGAACGGTTACGAGGACAATTGCGTCATCCACGCTCGCCCCGGCGAGGTGACGACCATCGGCCATTGGGTGACCGTGGGGCACGGGGCCATCATCCACAACGCCAAACTCGTAGACGATTACGCCGTCATCGGCATGGGCGCTATTGTCTCCGATTGGGCGGTGGTGGGACGTTGGGCCGTGGTCGGCGAGGGGGCGGTGGTCAAGCAGGGCCAGGAGGTCCCCGCCGAGCACATCGCCGTGGGCGTGCCGGCGCGGCTGCTGGAGAAGACGGTGGACGCCGCCTACCAGGCCGAATGGACACGCTTCAAGCGCCTCTACGTGGACCTGGCCCGGCGCTACCAGCAAGGTTTGTAGTGACGACTTCAGTCGTCGGTTGTGGTTACGGCCAGGTCCCCAAAACAACCAAAGTCGTTACTACGAACGCCCGTAAAGAGAAAAACCCTGGCGATGGTTCAGAAACCTTCGCCAGGGTTTTTCATGACAAACTGGCCTTAGCGCGTCATGGCTGGCTCTCGCCCCCCGCGCAGGCGCTCCGTCCATCCCGACAAGGCGCCCTTGACCATGGAGACGATGGGCTGGTAGCCCTTGACCACGATCACCGTCTTGGAACAGCGCTTGGCTACCTCTTCCGGGATCGGGCCGAAGAGGACCTGCTGGAACAGCCCCTCCTGCGTGGCCCCCAGGAGCACCAGATCGTAGTCCTTGGCCGCCTTCAGGATGCCCTTGACCGCGTTGTCCGCCACTACCAACTCCTGCCGCACGGCCTTGGCGCCCGGGAGGCCACTCACGGTCTTGGCCAGCATGGCCCTGCCGGTGGCTTCCTGGCCTGGCCTGGCCACGTAGAGGGTAGTGACCTCGGCGCGATAGCGCCGGGCGATGGATGTGGCCAGACCCAGGGCCAGGGCGGCGTTCGGGCCACCGGCCGTCGGCACGAGGATGCGACGCACGTTTTGCAGGCCCCTGGTCTTGACTACGGCGATATCGCAGGGAGCGTTCTTGATCACCTGATCCAGAATATCGCCAATGGAAGCGCCCGTCGCCGAGCGACGCAAACGCCCTCGCCAGCCCATGAGGATGAGATGGCTGTTCTCCTCTATCGCCGTATCCACAATGCCCTGGGCGATGGCCGGCGCCGTGCGCGTGACCGTGTGGATAGGCACGGCCGGCTCCTGGGCGTGGAGGAGGACCGCTTCCAGCATGGTGCGCCGCGCCTCCGCCGACTTCTCCTCCTCCCGCGGCGAACGCTCCGTCTGGACGACGTGCAGCGCCGTGATCTCGCCTCGCCGCCCCTGAACGATGGTCTTGGCCAGCTCGATCAGGTCGCCGCAGGTGAGCGGGTTGGCAATAGTTACCAGCAGGCGATAAGTGCGTGGCCGCTTCTTGGCCAGTTCGTCTTTGAAGACCGTGCCATTGCCTGAGCTTTTAGCCATCAATAAATCCTACCTCAAGTAATGAATAAATCTATCTATCAAGTATAACGTCCGCAGCGGCTATTTTGATCCCCTCCAGTTACCCTTGCGAAGGTTTTGGAACCTTCGCAAGGGTTTGCCTTCCACTAGCCCAGGCCGATGGCGCGCAGGATGGCCTTCAGACAACCATCCTGCCCGTCCGGTGGGGCGGGTATCGGCGGGAGGGGGTGGGTCTGGCCCAGATAGGCCTGGTAGACATCGCCCCGTCCGTAGCCATAGGTCCACAGGTCTGCCTGCAGCATCTTCGCCGAGCCCACCAGCAGATCCTTGATGGCCTGGGGCGTCAGCGTGGGCTTGGCCTGCAACAGCAAGGCGCACACACCGGCAGCGTGCGGCGTGGCCATGCTCGTGCCGGAGGCCTCAGTGTAGTTGCTGTCCACGGTCGTGCCCATGCTGGTGCCGCTGGCCCGGCAGGCGATGATGTGGTAGCCGGGGAAGAGGATTTCCGGCTTGAGCCGCTTGTCGGCGGTGGGGCCGCGCGAGGAGAAGCTGGTCACGTTGTCGTTGTCGTCGGAGGCGCCGACGGTGAGCACCTTGCGGGCGCAGCCGGGCGAGCCCACGGTGTAGTAGTTGGGTCCGGCGTTGCCGGCAGCCACGCACAGCATCACGCCCTGATCCACGGCGGCGTCGCACGTGGCCGACATGGCATCAGTGCCATCGCAGGAGCCATCGGAGCCCAGGGAGAGGTTGATCACCTGGGCATGCTGCTGTACGGCCCACTCCACGCCGGCCATGACGTCGCTCATCAGGCCAGAGCCGTCGCCCTTGAGCACCTTGGCGGCGTAGATCGTGGCTTCGGGAGCTACGCCCTTGTACTTGCCGCCGCTGGCCGTGCCGTTGCCGGCGGAGATGCCGGCCACGTGGGTGCCGTGGCCGTGGTTGTCCTTGAAGCCCTCGCCGCTGAAGTCCTTAGTCAGGGTGACCCGCCCGGCCAGGTCCGGGTGGTTGACGTCCACCCCCGTGTCCACCACCGCCACGACCACGCCCTTGCCGGTGTAGCCCGCCGCCCAGACCTGCGGCGCGCCGATGAGCGGCACGGACACGTCCAGCCAGGTATGCACGGGCAGGTCCGGCCACACCATCTCCACGTCTGGATTCTTTTCCAGAGCGGCGATAGTCTCCGCCGTCGCTGTCCCAGCCGTGGCCGGGACCAGGTCGAAAATCCGCGTTATCCCAAGCGCCGGGTGGAGGACCGCGGATGCAGAAGCCTCCTTCCTGCGCTTGACGATGACCCGGATGGGCTGTCCCGTGGGTGTCGTGTCCATGATCCGCACGAGGTCCGTCTGGATGCGCATGTCTTTCATAGCTTGCCTCCTCTAAGTCGTAGGCCAGGCACGGTGCCTGGCTCTCCCATTGGGTTGCCTGCGGTAGGTCGGGCGCATCGCTCGACTCCCTAGGCCAAGGCGGCGGGTAACTACTTCTCTGGTCTACAGCGTGTGCACCGCCTTGTCCTCTTCCACGCTGCTGACCCAGGTCTCGTTCGCCAGAGCCAGACAAGCGGCGGCTGGCATCTGCACGGCCACGGCGGGCACCAGGCGCACCACGCGCCGCACCGTGGCCCCGCGCTCTGTCAGGCGCGCCGCCGCCTCGTCTGGGGCAATGCTGACGCGTACGATGGCGGCCACCGTGGCCTGCGGGCTACGCCGCAGGCGGGCGGCGAATGCGGAAGCGATTTTGGCCGGCATGGTTACCTCCCCAGTGCGTGTTGCGTGTTGCGTGTTCCGTGGGACAAAACGGAACACGCAACACGCAACACGCAACATTTGTCACGCAACAACGGAGACGACACTTCAGCCTGCTCCGCATCATGGCCGACGAAGCAGTTGCCGGTCTACGGCGTCGGCGTGACGACTGGTTTGAGCGCCGGGGCTTCCGTACCGCCAGGCTCTGGTGGTGATGCAGGCGTAGGCTTGTACGGTGGCTCGCTGACCAGCTTCTTCAGGTCGTCTACCAGTGAGGTGCCGACGAGGTACACGTTGGGGCCGCCCTGACGCTGGGCATAGTAAGAAGTCCCCTGCGGGTTTTTGTTGCCGATGAGCAGCACCTCCTTTTTGCCCTCGGCCAGACCCAGGCGCACCTGCACCGGCGGATTGTCCAGGCCGAAGGCGGCCAGGCCAACACTGGTGTCCGTGATCAGGCGCGTGGATTTCAGGTTCACCAGACTGTCCAGGAGGCTATTCACCCGCGCCGTGTCTGCTGGCGGCCCGCCAATGGCGCCGATGAACCAGTCACCCATGCCCCCGCGGGCCAGGTAGACGGCTTGGTCGCCGTCCTTGACTTCTAATTCGCCCACGTCGTCACGCCCCAGGGTGAACACCCACTTGGCCTTCTCTTGCGGCGACTCGCCCGCCGGGCCGCGGCGCGTCTCCCAAACGGCCACCCCGGCGAGGATGGCCAGGATAACCAATAGAATCGCTGTGTTACGAAACTTCATGGTCTCACCTGAAACAATCAGCAAATCACAAATCAGCAAATTGCGAACCAACCTTGTGATTTGCCGATTTGCTGATTTATTTACCTTCGTCTCCACCAAACCCAGACCCCGGCCAGGAGCACCAGGAGGGGCAGGCCCACCATCGTGCCCACGATGACCAGGAGCTGCTGCTGGGCTGTCAGGTTCAAAATGCGCATCTCATACGGCTTGGAGCGCAGGGAGATCAGCGACTCTTCCTCGGCCAGCCAGTTGAGGCTGTTGGTGAAGAGGTCCAGGTTACCTGCTCCCTGGAGCAGTAAGGAGTTGGCGGCAAAATCGGCGCTACCAAACACCACCAGCCGGGACTTGGTAGTCTTGTCCAGGGTAGAGATGCTCTTTTCGGCCGACATGGCAATCGTCAAGGGCCCCTGGACGTCCTGGCCGGTGTTGTACTGTAGTTGAGCACTGGCGCTCAGGTTGGTCTCCCCCCAGCTCTGCTCGGTGGTTTGGGCCAAAGCCTCAATGGTCACGCCCTGGGGCAAGCTTTTTTCCTGACCCAGGGAACGCGCCCAGGGATAGTAAACCTGCAGCGCCCGCATGTCCTTGGTAATGGTGGTGTAGGCAAAACGCTGGATGACTACAGTCGTGGGGTTATTCTGGACGAAGTAGCTGGCGACGTCTACCACCACGTCGTTATCCAGGCGCACGCCCCAATCCTGGAGCAGGTAGTTCTCCAGGCCGCTGGGTCCAAACTTCCCTTCCACAACCAGCGGCGGTATCAGCAGCAGTAGCCGGCCGCCCTGCTGCACATAATTACCGATGGTCTGGAACTCCACTTCCTGGATGGGCCTCTGCGGCGCCGCCACCACCAGCACCGCCATGTCCGCAGGAATGGTGTTGGTCACGGACAGGTTCAGCGTCAGCACCTTGTAGTTGTCCTTCTCCAGGGCATCCTTGGCCTGGCTGAAGCCTTGATTACTAAAATCGTCAATGGCCCGCTCGCCGTGGCCAGTGAGGAAGTACACCGCCTTCTGGCCGGGACTGACGGCCTTGAGGATGGTGCTGGTAATGCTCTGCTCGTCCATGCCGAAGGTCTCCTGGCGCTTCCCGCCGCTTTCGATCACCAGGACGCCGTACTTTTCCGGGCCGATTTCGTACTGCTGTGCCGTGAACGGGTCGGCATCGGGATCAACGAAGCTGTAAGAGACCTGCGAGGAGTGGCGAGCATACTCGCGCAGCAGGCTCCGTACTTCCGGCAGGCGATTATCGTCCAGGGTGTAAAAGCCGGTGATCTTCAAGGGCTGGTCCAGGTTGCCCAGGATCTTGACCGTCTGCTCGGAAAGGCTGTAGGTTTTGAACTCCGTGAGGTCCAGGCGGCGCTCGTAGCGCGTGCCCAGGAAGTTGAGCAGCCCCACAATGCCAATGAAAGCGGCGATCATCAGCAGGGTGTTGCCGCCGTAGCGCACCTGGCGGCCGCGCAGCAGGCGCAGGATCTTCTGCGGCTCCAGGAGAACGTAGAGCAGCAGGCAGAACAGGCCCAGGCCCAGCACGGCCAGAATCGCTGGTGTCCACTGCCGGCGAATCAGGTAAGCGAGCGGTGCGGCCACCACCCCCGCCACGCCCAGCAGAGCGATCCAATCGCTATATTCACGCCACCGTTTGCTCATTCAGTTTACCCCCAATCGGCAATCGAAAATCGGCAATCGCCAATCCACTACGCCCACCGGCGCGTCTCCAGGGCGCGCGTGGCCAGGAAGAGGGCCACGGCGATCACGCTCAGGTAGTAGATGACGTTCTGGCTGGAGATGACGCCGCGCAGGAAATCGTTGTAACGGGAGATAATGGACAGATAATTGAGAATATCGGCCAGAGCCCCGCGGGTCAGATTCGCAAAGATGTCAATTAGCCAGAGGGCCAGCAGAGTCGCCAGGCTGATTACCGCGGCCACGATCTGGTTCTGGGTCAGCGCCGAGGCCAGGACGCCCACGGCCAGGAAGGCCGCGCCGAAGAGGGCCGCCCCCACGTAGCCGCTGACCAACACACCACGATCAGGATTGCCAAAGCGCAGCAAGATCAGAGCATAAACCAGGGTCAGAGCCAGCATGAACAGGAAGAGGAGCAGGCTGGCCAGGTACTTGCCCAGGACCACCTCGCCGTCCCGCACCGGTGAGGTGAGCACCAGCTCCATAGTGCCGGAGCGAGTTTCTTCGGCCAGCAGGCGCATAGTCAGGGCAGGCGCCAGCAGGAGCAGGATGATCGGGGCGCTCCCCAACACTGGCTCCAGGGAAATATTCTGCGACTGGGGCGCCTGCATGACTACAAAGGCGAAGAAGATGCCCATGATCAGCAGGAAACCCGCCGTCACCACGTAAGCCACCAGCGAAACGAAATAGGTACGCAACTCCTTGCCGGTGATGGCCAACACATTGCGCATGAGCAAAACCTCCAGAAGACACGATAGGGACGCAGATTTACGCCCTGGCGGGCAGAAAAGTGGTGGGACAGTAGACAAGTAAACAAGTAGACAAGGGGAAGGGAAGTAGCAAGTCCTTGTCTACTTGCTCCTTGTTTACTTGTCTACTATACCGGCGCCTCTTCTTTGGTCGTCAGCTTGAGGAAAATGTCCTCCAGGCTCATGACCACGGGACGCAGTTCCAGCAGCCCCCAGCCGCCCTGCACCGCCGTCGCCGCGATTTCTTCCCGGCGATCCACGTCCAGGGCGCAGGCCACTTCGTAATAACCGTCCGCCTTGGACTCCACGTTGACCACACCGGGGATCTGGCGTAGCTGCGCCGGTATCTCCTCGGCGGGGCGACGTACCTGCAGGACGAAGCGTTCCGAGCCTTGTAGCCTGGCCGTCAGTCGCTCCGGCGTATCCTCGGTGACAATGCGCCCCTCGTGGATGATCATCACCCGACCGCAGACCTGGCTGGCTTCCGGCAGGATGTGCGTGGACAGGATAATCGTGTGCTCCCCGCACAGGCTCTTGATGAGCTGCCGCACCTCGATGATCTGCTTGGGATCGAGCCCGATGGTCGGCTCGTCCAGGATGAGCACCGGCGGGTCATGGATCAGGGCCTGGGCCAGTCCCACCCGCTGGCGATAGCCCTTGGACAGCTTGCCGATGCGGTCATTGAGGCGATCGCCGATGTTGGTCATTTCCGCCACCCGCGCCAGGCTCTGGCCGACGTTCTTGACGCCGCGCACCCGGGCGAAGAAGCCCAGATAGTCGCGCACGCTCATCTCCGGGTACAAAGGCACGGTCTCCGGCAAATAGCCGATGCGGCGACGCACCTCTAGCGAGTCTTTGAAAACGTCGTAGCCGGCCACCTGGGCGCTGCCGCTGGTGGCGGGCAGAAAGCCGGTGAGGATGCGCATGGTGGTGGTTTTGCCGGCGGCGTTAGGGCCCAGAAAGCCCAGGATCTCGCCCGGTTGGACGTTGAAGGTCACGTCCTGGATAGCGGCTTTTGAGCCGTAGTATTTGGTCAGATTGTTGGCCTGGATCACGGATTCCCTCCCCAAAGAAAAGGCACGCTGCACCCTGCGGTGTCAGGTGCCTTCTGCACAGGGCAATATAGCACAAGGGACGCCCTATGTCAAGTCAAAACGTAGTAGCGACTTCAGTCGCCGTTGCCGCGGGAGCGACGACTGGCCGAGGCGGCCCCCGTTTCGGGGAAGTCGTTACTACGTACCCTCAGTCTGGCCTGGCGGCAGGCCACGGGCCTACCCTACTGCGCCGGAAAGCGCAGGCGCAGCTCGTCACGGATGATCAGCCCGGCAAAACCAGGCAGCGGCCCGCCGTGGTGCTCTTCAATGCTGCCCGCTGCCACTTCGTAGAGCTGGAAACCGCAGCGCTGGTAGAGGGCCAGGGCCGGCAAATCGTCGTTGCTGGTGGCCACCACCACCTCGCCCAGGCCCAGGCGACGCGCCTCAGCTACCGCTGCCGCCACCAGCCGCCGTCCCACACCCCGCCGCCGGTGCTGCGGCCACACCGCCAGCAGAACGATGATCAGGCGCTTGCCTTCCACGGCATAGGAGAGCGCACCGGCTAGCTCGTCCTCCACAAGCGCTACGAGGGCCGGTAGCTGCCGCACGTCGTAGCTCTGCCCAAAGCAGACGACCTCGGTCTCATCCCAGAAGTGCACGGCCAGCCGCGCGATGGCCGGGCGGTCAGCCGCCGTCGCCGCCCGCATGACGATTTCCGCGCCCGCGGCTGGCGGCGGGACGGCAGGCGCGGCGACGACGGCCAGGCGGGCGTGCGCCAGGCACACCGGCTGCCCCGTGTCCGTGGTCAGGTATTGGGCCTTCTCGTCACAGAAGTGGCACTGCATATTTGCGCTTGGCGCTTCAGGTGCGACGCACCTCGGAGGTGCGTCGCACCTGAAGCGCCCCTACCCTGTCCCCAGCTCGGTGTATTTCTGGGCACGTCCCCTGGACAAGGCCGCAGGGTAGCGCCGGGCGGAGATGGCCAGCTTCTCCGCCAGGGCCTGGCTCAGGTCCACCTCCAGGGCATCGCTGAGCAGCAGGACAAAGTGCAGGACGTCGGCCAGCTCGTGGGCGACGGCGCGGCGGGCGGCGGCGTCGCTCAGGCGCTGGGCGATGGCGACGTCGTCCTGGAAGCGAAAGTGCTCCAGAAGCTCGGCTACTTCAATGGCCAGGGCGATGGCCAGGTCTTTCGGTTTGTGGAATTGCTTCCAGTCGCGCTCATCGCGGAAGGCGATGACGCTTTCCCGTAGGGCCTGGACAGTGGTCGTGCGGTCAGAAGGCTCATCCATGGGCTGACACATCCTGCTTCAGCAGCTTCGCCGCTTGGCGCACCATGTCGGCCTCACTCGCATAGCTCATTACGCCGGGCGCGGCGGCCAGGGCGAACCAGGCGGCGCGATCGTACTCCCAATCGTGGTGGCTCAGGTCACCGCCGGTGGCCTCAAACAGAAAGAAGTGGACGAACTTGTGGTAGCGGCAGCCCGCAGCTTTGTCCACGTACCAGTAGTCCAGCGTGCCGAGTTTGTCCACCAGGCGCACCGCCAGCCCGGTCTCCTCGGCCACCTCCCGCGTGGCCGTGGCGGCGACGTCCTCGCCCTCCTCCACCAGACCCTTGGGCAGAGCCCATATGTCTTTGGCAGCGCGGCCCACCAGGGCCACCTGTATTTCCTTGCCTTCCCGCCGGTAGACCACGCCGCCGGCAGAGACGGCGCTCTTCACGGGCAGCTTGGGCATGCTCAATCCCTTACAAAATCCGCACCTGGGGGTGCTGGCTCCTCCAACTTATGAGAAGTCGGGCATCCCCAGGTACAAAGCGACAGGTTAGCAACCTGTCCTACCAGGGCTGTCGCTGCGCAGCAGCAGCAGGCCGATGATGGTCTTGGCGTCGCAGATCTCGCCGCTGACGATCATGGCCAGGGCCTGAGCTACGGGCAGGCGAACCAGTTCGATGGCCTCATCGTCATCGGCGCTGAGGCTGCTGGGCACAAGGTCGGTGGCCAGGTAGACGTGCAGGTACTCGCTGGTGAAGCCGGGGCTGGAGAAGAAGCCGCCCAGGCGCTGCAGCTTGCCCGCCCGGTAGCCGGTCTCCTCCTGCAACTCACGCCCGGCGCAGGTGGCGGCGTCCTCATCGGCGTCTACACCACCGGCGGGAATCTCCAGCAACGCCTGCTCGATGGGCTTGCGATACTGTCGCACCAAGAGCACCTGGCCTGCGCCATCTATCGGCACAATGGCCACGGCCTCCCCGTGCTCCACGATCTCGCGCTTGGTGACCGTGCCATCGTCCAGGCGGACGGTGTCCAGGCGCAGGCTGACGATCCGTCCCGCGTACAGGCGCTCTGTGGAAAGTGTAACCTCTGGGCTCAAGATAGCCTCCACCCGCGTAGGGCGGCTTTCTATGACTTTGTCGAAAAATGGCCTTTCGAAGAGAAAGTGCCCCACTGGGTGGCTCTGGAATCCCGAACTTGTTCGGGCGTCTCCCACTCAGCAGCCAGAAGGCGCCTCAACAAGTTGAGGACTCCCCACCGCTGGTCATTTTTCGACAAAGTCTTCTATAGCCGCCTACTATGGATTGGGGCAGGTATGGAAGATTCTGTTGAAAAATGGCCTTTTGCAGGGACAGTGCCCCACTGGGTGGCTCTGGAATACCGAACTTGTTCGGGCGTCTCCCACTCAGCAACCAGAAGACGCCTCAACAAGTTGAGGACTCCCCACCGCTGGTCATTTTTCGACAAAGTCATGGAAACCTGCCCTACGAACTTTACTTGGCTCGTAGTGCGCGCTTCCAGCGCGTTCAAGGCGCTCAAGCGCTTACTACGAACCTATGCCCTGAGGCGGCACTATTGGCCGGGCAGGAAACGCTGGAAGACTTCGTTGCCCAGCAGCCGGCCGCGGGGCGTCAGGCGCACGGCCGCAGCGTCTATTTCTAGCAAGCCCAACTCCCGCAGCTCTGCCAGTTGTGCCCCGTAGATGTCCCGCACGTCCTGCCCAAAGCGCTGTTGGAAATCGGCCAGGCGCACGCCTTCTTGCACCAGCCGCAGCCCCAGGATCGTGGTCTCCGCCATCACCGCCGGCATGTCCAACTCCTGCACTTCCTCGGCAATAGCCTCGCCGCGCTGCAAACGGACGATGTACTCCGCCGGGTGCAGGACGTTGCGCCACCTTCGCCCCCCTCGCCCTGTGGGAGAGGGGCTGGGGGTGAGGTCAGGCAGCGAAGAATGGGCCCCGGCGCCGAAGCCCAGGTAGGGCTGGTTGCGCCAGTAGAGCAGGTTATGGCGGCAAGCCGCAAGTTCCAAGTTCCAAGTTCCACGTTCCAAGTTCCAGGTTCCATGTTCCTTTTCCAACGTGAAACCTGGAACTTGGAACCTGGAACTCGTCCAATTCGAGATTTCGTAGTGGACGTAGCTGGCGGCCAGCGTCTTCTCGGCCAGCTCGTACATGGTGGCGGCGGCGTCTTCGTCGGGTGGGGGTAGCTCGCCGCAGGCGATGCGCCGCGCCAGGGGCACGTCGTGCTCCAGGGTCAGGGCGTACAGCGAGAGGTGGTCGGGCGCCAGGGCCACAGCCTGGGCCAGCGTGGCCTGCCATTGGGCCAGCGTCTGGCCGGGCAGGCCGTAGATGAGGTCAAGGTTGACGTTGTCAAAGCCCGCCGCTCGCGCCAGGCGATAGGCTTCCACGGCCTCGGCGGCGGTGTGGATGCGGCCCAGGAGACGCAGCGTGGCATCGTCGAGGCTCTGCACGCCCAGGCTGAGGCGATTGACGCCCAGCGCCCGCAAGCCCGGCAAGTACGCCAGGTCTACCGTGCCGGGGTTGGCCTCCAGGGTGATCTCGGCGTCCGCAGCCAGGGCAAAGGCGCGGCGGATGGCGGACAGGAGGCGTTCTATTTGCGCCAGGGAGAGCAGGGAAGGGGTGCCGCCGCCGAAGTACAACGTTCCAGGTTCCAGGTTCCACGTTTCAAGTTGAGGAACGTGGAACGTGAACCCTTGCCCTGAGCGAAGCCGAAGTGGTGAAACGTGTTGCGTGTTGCGTGTTGCGTGTTGCGTGCCAAATGCAGCAACCTCACGCTCCAAGGCTGCCACGTAGTCGGCGAGGAGGTGCTCCAGGCCGGCGTAGGTGTGGAAATCGCAGTAGGCGCAACGGGCGCGGCAAAATGGCACGTGGACGTATAGTCCGCAGTCCACAGTCCGCAGTCCACAGTCACCCTGCCGTACCAAGTCCATACGTGTTGCGTGGTGCGTGTTCCGTTACCCAACACGCAACACGGAACACGCAGCACGCCTCCCGCTTCACGCTTGACGCGCTTTCTGTAGATGGTGGTCTATCTCCCCCACCATTTCCTGATGCTGCAGCCACCATGCCGGGTCAAGTTGGGCGTCCAGTTCGGCCACGGTCTTGCCCTGCTGCTCCACCCAGGTGTAGTACTTCAGGTTGTGCCACTGCCGGCGCGCCTCTAGCGTACCCTCGCGGATCCAATCAGTCTTTTGGTGGTGGAAGATGCTGACCAGCCGCACGGCGGCCTCGGTATCGTCCAGGGGACCGTAGCGCCGGGTCAGGTCGGCCATCACGGAATGGTAACGGTCAATGGCGTCGGTGCAGATGGTGACGATGAGGTCGCGGGGGCCGAAGCCGTAGAACTTGGCCGTCTTGATCGCCCCCAGGACATTGCACACGCCAGAGATGCCGAAGATAGTGGCCATTGTCTGCACACTGGCCTCCGGCACGCCGTAGCGATGGAGTGTCCGCCAGCCGGCCTCCTCGGTGAGCAGTTGCAGGCCCTTCTTGCACTCCACGTCGTCCAGGCACATGATGGCGTCCATGTTCAGGACGTTGTGAATCCAGGTCACGTGCTTATCGCCGATGCCCTGGATGTCGTGGCTGCCGTAGCCGTTGCTGTACAGGGTGGGGCACTGAATCGGCTCCAGGCCGACGATCTTGTGCTCCGGCCAGACCTGCTTGAGGCGATCGCCGGCGGCAATCGTCCCTGCCGAGCCCATCGCCGAGGTGAAAGCGGCCACCCGGCCGTTGCCGATGTCCCGCGCCGCCAGTTCCGCCGCCAGCTCGACGATGGTGTTGCCGGTGACGTGGTAGTGAAAACGATAGTTGCCCATGACCTCGAACTGGTTGAGGACGCGCACGTTGGCATCCTGGCGGAGCTCCCAGGTCTTATCGTAGATTTCCTTGACGTTGGACTCGCTGCCCGGCGTCTTGATGACCGTCGCCCCGTAGGACTCGATCTGGCGGAAGCGCTCCTGGCTCATGCCTTCCGGCAGCACCACGACGCTCTTAAAGCCCATGCGACAGCCCACCCAGGCCCCGCCGATGCCGTAGTTGCCGGTGGAGGGCCAGACCAGGGTGTGTACGTACGGGTCTACTTCCCCGAAGAGCTGCTTTTCGATGAGCACGGAGTAGGCGGCGCCGACCTTATGCGAGCCGGTGGGAAAATCCTTAGCGTACAGCACC
>Ga0233423_10001234_pt1 | contig 12944 bp, 12 predicted proteins | sample Watercolumn_Mata_FD_180713 | JGI IMG/M metagenome (GOLD analysis project Ga0233423, IMG submission 180713) | Freshwater microbial communities from Lake Matano, South Sulawesi, Indonesia - Watercolumn_Matano_2014_112_MG | ecosystem: Environmental > Aquatic > Freshwater > Lake | place: Indonesia... | reverse complement strand
CTTTTCACCAGTTCATGACCACTTTCGCCGTTGAAAACTTTCTTGATCACGTGTTTAAGATCAGATTTTTGAGTTGCAACAGGTTACAGGTACTTAGAAGGCGGCCTTGCCGCATAATTCCAGATAACATTGATGTACAGAGACTTGAATCGTTCAGGACGGTCACCTATGAGTTGTGGTCTGAAGAAGCTTACAGGGCCTATCAAGTGGTCAGGAAAAAGGCTGATCGGGAAAAAGCACCTGTTTATTTAGTCGGTTATTCATTGGGCGCACTTATAGGTTGTGACCTCTTGGTATCACGTAAGGACGTTTATTTTGACCGTATGATCCTTTTTGCACCTGCTCTGAACGTGACAATCAAGAGCTATCTGTTGAAAGCCCTTGCTCCTTTCCCGAACCTTGTCATTGACAGTCTTTCACCCAAAAGCTATCGGTCTAACGATGGAACGCCCATGGCGGCGTACAAGGCACTGTTCGAAGCCATCGAGCATTTCGAAATGAATATCAGCGAGAAATTGAATGTGCCAACGGTCATTTTCATCGACGAGAAGGATGAAATGATTTCCTACCCCCAGCTGAAAGATATGATCAACCAGAGAAATCTTGACCAGTGGGCAATCCATCTGGTGCGCAAGGATGAGGATGTCGATAAGGGTATCGCCTCGCATCTGATCATTGATCATACCAGTGCGGGAAGGAACATGTGGAAACAAATTCAGGTCATCGTTCATTCACATGTATTCCCCTGAGTAAAAAATTTCAGATAACAAGGGTTTTTTGTTAAAGATGTCTTCTGATCAGGCAAAGAACAAATCTACACCGATTGATGCTGCAATGTATTGGTGATTGAATATACATGCCATTTTTTATGCTTACCGGAACCCCTTCCATAATACTGCCACTTGGGGAAGTTGAAATCTGAGGTAATGGATCTCGGCATGAGCAAAACAGCACGCAAAAAGGATGTTAAATCAGGAATGTGATAGATATTTGCCTCGAAGCCCCATTTATCCAGTTTATTGAGGATCTCCCTGCAATTAATATTTTTCCAACTGATGGAAAAACGATTAATGCCCCAGTTTTTGAACATGTCAAGGAGAGCTAAAGCCTTACCGGGTACACTCAGGATGAGAGGTACAAGGGAATCGATAGGGCATTGTATAATTGCCGCAGGGTAAATACCAGCCAGTTTGCGAAAACCTGCTTCCTTGAGAACTTCAATTTGCCCGTTGAACCAGACATTTTCACCGTCAATGGAACGATACGTGAGGAGCTCCAGCACCTTCTCTATAAGGAGACCGTTTTCCTTCAGGTCGAGCTTGATCGATTTTCCCGAGTCTTTGAATGGAATCAGGATCTCATTCAGCGTAAGGAATCTCTCGTCCTCCTGCAGGGGGACAGAATCGAATGAATCGTCACGGAGAACGATATTTTCTCTGTTCGGATCCAGACGAACATCGCACTCGGCCCATCGAATATTCGAGGAAAGGAATTGTCTTAAATTCCCTCCGTCATTGACTCCATGCCAGACAAATTGTACATGTCGCGGGAGCACCTCTTCATGAATCAGATCGGTGAAATCGTATCTTTTTCCAATCACGGCGTGTGGGGGCAATTTCCTGCGTTTCGATTTGAATATGGTATTGGCATGCAGCAACAGGATCTGCTTTTGAGGGTCAATTTCGGCTATGGCTTTTAAATTCTCCGGTTCATTGTCTATATACGCAAAAATGTGGTAACCTGCCTTCTGAAAATGGAGAATGCCCGCAACTTTAGAGTCCACCACATCATTGCTAAATCCGCCCGATTTCATCATGAAGAGTAATGCATTACTGAACTGCACCTTATATTCCTGCCCGATTTTATTGAGAGAGCAAAGCGTTTCAGTTCTCATTGACTCTGGCCTCCCCGTGTTCAGACCGACATACGTGTTGGGCTGAATTTGGAACCATCGGATGACCTCCATGACGCCTGCGAAGGGTTTGTGAGCTTCCAGAATTGCCTCGCGAGACCAGAATTTTTCTTTATACCAGTTGATGATGTCGAGTCTCGACTCCAGGGGTATGGCCATTTCATCGAGCAGAATTTCCACCTCTGTTTCATGAGTGGTAACATCCGATACCCTCAACCTCTTAAAAAAGCTCGTGTTATAATGATAATCGAACGATCGAAGGACATACAGAATCATGTATCGCATATCCAGAATGGTGCCATCGATGTCGAAAAGGATTATCATCTTTTTTTCCGGATGCAGTTCCCTTGAACGTTCATAATGCAGAGCCAATCTTTTCATCCACGAATTCATGTATAACCCCCGATTTTTTTACGCCTCTCTTTACTCCAGCGCTCAACAGCCTCTTTGATTGAATCCCTGATAGCCCTGACCTTAGTCAGTTTTTGCTCAAATGTGCCGGTTACAGCGGCAGGGTCAGGGAAGCTCCAGTGCAGTCTTCTCGTCACCCCCATGAATACGGGACACCGTTCTTCACTCGTCTCATCACACACTGTTATGACATAAGAAAAAGTTTTCCCCGACTTCACCATGTCGAATACACTTTTTGTACGATGGTGAGAGATGTCGATATCCACCTCCTTCATGACCTGTACGGCCAGAGGATTGAGGGCCCCCGGTTCCCATCCGGCGCTATGACCCTCGTAAAGGTCACTACAGAGGTGATTCAGCCAGGCCTCAGCCATCTGGCTTCGTGCGCTGTTATGGACGCATATGAACAGCACTCTTTCTTTTTGCACTATCCCATCCTTATTATTTTTTTATTCTCAAAAATACTCTACTTCAAACCTATGCAGTCCTTTTTCCATATACAATCGTTTTCACATTCATTTCTTGTACCGAAGCAGGGATCGTAACCTTCGCTTAACTGAATGTCTCTGATAATATCCTGCTTTGTACGGCCAGTCTTCGTATCAATCCCCCACCTCTTCGCAATCTGACGAACTTCCTGAAGTTTCATCTTGCATACTCCTTTGTGAATACTCTCATCATTTGACACGACATTATTCAACTCGTTATTCACATGATCCCGAAACTGCCGACATCCTAATCTTTTGCTTCACCAATTCTCACATTGTCCTCCTTATAATAAGCTTATGTTAAATCTTAGTGAAAGAAGTATGAATATTCGATGAAAAAAACAACCCCCAGTTTTTTTCTAAAGGTTATTATTACCCATGCGTAATAAAGGCCCATAATATATACCAGAATATCCATGCACCGTTGGGGTAACATAAGGGATGAGATCTGTTCCTGAAGATCCTTTTATAATCGCTCCTTGACACTCATCAGAGAACCGTGATAGAGGTCGCGCGCATATCTCCCAAGGGTTCTATTGATGCAGATGATGCCCCCAAAACAATGTTCTGATTGATCGAAAACATGGAAATCTCTCCTCTCATCTCCGTGATCGTCATTATCTTCATCGCCCTCGTCTTCGATTTCATTAACGGCTTTCACGACGCCGCAAACTCAATAGCCACGATCGTTTCGACCCGTGTGCTGAAGCCACACCATGCCGTTATATGGGCAGCCTTTTTCAACTTCGTGGCAGTCTTTTTTATCGGTGTACAGGTAGCAAAAACTGTCGGTACTGGGATTATAAACCCCGCGATTGTGGATAATGCTCTTATCTTCTCCGCTTTAGCTGGAGCGATAACCTGGAATCTCATTACCTGGTGGCTGGGTATTCCCAGCAGTTCGTCCCATGCCCTCATCGGCGGGCTCATCGGGGCGGGTCTCGTGAAAGGGGGAGCAAAGGTTCTCATCTGGAAGGGAATTATCAAAACTGCGAGTTTTATTGTTCTTTCTCCCCTAATCGGCTTGACCATTGGATTATTGTTAATGATACTCACCTTGAATGTTTCGCGATACACTACAGTATATACCGCAGATGCATTATTCAGGAGGTTTCAATTGTTTTCCGCAGCCATTTTCAGTATCAGCCACGGCATGAACGACGCACAGAAGACAATGGGGATAATTGCCATTGTTCTTTTCAGCGGCGGCTATCTGGGTTCCACCTTCTATGTCCCATACTGGGTTGAGTTTACCTGTTATCTGGTCATTGCCCTGGGAACCATGGCCGGAGGATGGAGGATTGTCAAAACAATGGGGACGAAAATTACGAAACTTCAACCAATGGGAGGTTTCTGCGCAGAAACTGCGGCTGCCGTATCCATAATCGGTGCTACTGTCGCGGGTATTCCGGTGAGTACGACCCATACAATCACGGGAGCAATTATGGGGGTGGGGGCTACGAAGCGATTGACAGCCGTCCGCTGGGGGATTGCGAGAAATATCATCTGGGCCTGGATTTTAACCATACCTATATGTGGACAAATCTCAGCAGCCGTCTACCTGTTGCTGCTCGCTTTCCGGTAAATGGTGGCAATAAGAAGATTGTATTGAGGTTTCGATTGATTTAGTCTATAAATCCACACAGTGTTTTTTATGCAGACATTGAAAATTACCATGCCAATGTTTGTTCCACTTATAACACTGCCATAAAATGTGAACAGATTTTTTGTATAAGAGGGTTGCCATCATGAGAGTGAGAAACTTTTTAAAGGTATTTGCTTCCTATCTCGTCCTTGTCCTACTGGCAATTGCGGTCCTGGATTTTTTTCTGACCCCGAAAATCCGGGACGCTATGACACAAAGTATCGAGGACGACATGTTCCACATTGCACAAATCATTATCCTTATGCCCAGAAGCGACATTGAAAAAAAAGTCCCGGAAATTGCCGGGCAGACGAATTTACGGGTAACACTCATCGACGGGGCGGGCAGGGTGATATCGGATTCCCAGGGTGATGCAAAGCAAATGGATAATCACCTGAACCGTCCCGAGATCCAGCAAGCGAAATCAGAAGGGCGAGGTAAAGCGTCAAGATTCAGTGTGACTCTCCAGGAAAGCATGCTCTATGTTGCCCTCCCCATGAAAGAAAACAATGAAATAAAAGGTTATATAAGGTTGGCTCGTCCTCTTGTAGAAGTCAGGAAGTCGATCGATCATCTGTATCAGGCAATACACCTGACCCTTTTTATTATCGCTATCCCTTCACTTCTCCTTGCCTTTTTCTTTTCAAGGGCTATCGTAACACGACTCACCGGCTGACAGGCTCTGTGAAAAGGGCATGCAGGCACTAAAGGATAAGGTGAGATGAGGTACAGAAGAAAACGGAAAAACGCTTAGAGTTTTTTATAAAGCAATGCTACTTTAGGTCGGTAAATTTATACCCGATGCCTCTGACGGTGAGGATATACTGCGGCTTGTCTTTGTTTTTTTCGATTGCTGCCCGGAGACGGCTGATATGGACATCCACGGTGCGGGGCTCGACAAAGGTCTCATCTCCCCAGACATAATCGAGGAGTTGATCTCTGGTGTAAACCCTGCCGGGGTGTTGTGTCAGGAACCGTAACAGTTTTAATTCTGTCGGTCCCATGTCGACCCTCTTCCTGTCGACAGTGACCTCGTATGTTCCATAATCAATATGGAGCCCCCGGAATGTGAATGTTTCTACTTTCCCTGTTTCCGGACGCGCTTCGGACCTCCGCAGAACCGCCCGCACCCGTGCCACGAGTTCCCTGACACTAAAGGGTTTGGTAATATAATCATCCGCCCCCATCTCAAAGCCAACTATCTTATCCACCTGATCACCCTTCGCGGTGAGCATGATGATGGGAAGCGTTTCCGTTTCCGGATTTTTCCGGATAAATTTGCACACCTCAAGCCCTCTGATGCCGGGCAACATCAGGTCCAGAACAAGCAGGTGAGGTTTTCTGGTCTTCACCATTTCGAGGGCGCTCTCTCCATCATAGACCTTGATTACACTGAAGCCCTCTTTTTCAAGATTATACGCGATCAGATCGACGATATCTTTTTCGTCATCAACGACAAGAACTGTTCTCTTCATACAGACATGCTAAAATAGATATTCCAAAAGCTTTTTGATGCTGCTTACCCTGACACACTCTATTTTCCCCTTCGGGGTTTCACTTCTTGAGGGTACATGGGGAAGAATGCAACGCCTGAAGCCCATGCGGGCAGCTTCCTTGATCCTGGTTTCCATCTGGGAAATCCCTCTCACTTCACCGGTAAGTCCTACTTCGCCGAATACCACTGTTCCCGCATCAACCGGTCGATCGAGAAAACTCGATGCCATGGAAGAAACGATCCCTAAATCAATGGCCGGTTCATCGGCCTTCATGCCCCCCGCCACATTGATAAAAATGTCATGGCCGCTCAGCCGGAACCCGCATATCTTATCCATGACTGCAGCAATCAGGGAGACCCTGTTGTGATCGACCCCGATGGTTGTTCTCCGGGGCATCCCCAGAGTCGTCGGACTGACAAGAGACTGGATTTCAATGAGTATCGGCCTTGTTCCCTCCATGCTCGGAACCACCACGGAACCCGCGGCACCTTCAGGCCTCTCCGTGAGGAAAAACGCAGAGGGATTTGATACCTCATTCAGTCCATTATCCCGCATTTCAAACACACCGATCTCATTGGTCGGCCCGAACCTGTTTTTCATCGCCCTCACAATCCGATACGCGTGCCCCGAATCTCCCTCAAAATAGAGAACGGTGTCGACCATGTGTTCCAGAACCTTCGGTCCTGCGATCGATCCGTCCTTGGTTACATGCCCTACGAGAAAAATGGGGATCCCTGTCTTTTTCGACAGGAGAATAAGCCTCGCCGATGACTCCCTTACCTGTCCCACACTTCCGGGTGCGGATGCAAGTTCCGATGAAAAGACCGTCTGAATCGAGTCAATCACCACAACCCCCGGCAGCAACCCTTTGATATGCTTGATGATATTATCAAGATCGATTTCGACCAGGATGAAAAGATTTTTCGACACGGCACCGACACGTTTCCCCCTGATCTTTATCTGCTTCGCTGATTCTTCACCGGAGACATAGAGGACCTGTAAACCTTTCCCCGCAAGATTCTGGAGAACCTGAAGGAGCAGTGTTGATTTCCCTATGCCGGGATCGCCGCCCACCAGGGTAACCGACCCATTAACTATTCCTCCTCCCAGAACCCTGTCTACCTCGGTAATCCCGGTGGTAATTCGTTCTTTCTCGTCAGCATGAATCTCTTCAATGGGCAAGGGGGGTTCGTCAAACTGCATATCGGAGAGAACTGAGCGATCATGAACTCTCAGTTCCTCTTCCACAAACCGGTTCCATGCACCACAGGAGGGACACTTCCCCAGCCATTTCGGTGACTGGTGTCCGCAGTCCTGACAGAAAAAAGTGGTTTTAACCTTCTTCACCTTTATGCGTCTCCTTGCAGATGATAGTGAACATATTTCTTTTTTCCGTTACAGTCAACTGCTATCCAAAATGACTTGAGTAATCATTTTAATGCTGATATATTTCCTTCCCTGTGAAAAAACTCAGGAGAAAGTGACGTATGCACAACCCCAATTTCAGTTCCGGTCCTTGCAGCAAAAGGCCGAATTGGAGCCTGGATGCGCTCAAGGACGCACCCGTAGGACGGTCTCATCGATCTTCGCTGGGCAAGGAAAAACTGGCAAGGGCCATCGCCGAAAGTAAAGACATTCTAAGAATACCTGATGAATATCTGGTAGGAATCTTCCCTGGATCGGACACCGGCGCTTTTGAGGCAGCCATGTGGACCCTCCTTGGATCACGGCCTGTTACCGTATTGGTGTGGGAAAGTTTCTCCGAAGGGTGGGCAACGGATATTACAAAACAGCTTCATCTCAACCCCACCATCCTCAATGCTGACTACGGGAAAATCCCCGATCTCAGCGCTGTTGACTGGTCGAATGACGTTGTCTTTGTGGCAAACGGCACCACGAGCGGGGTTAAGATTCCTCACTGGGACTGGATTCCGGAAGACCGGCAGGGATTGTCCCTTTGCGATGCCACCAGTGCCGTCTTTGCCATGGAGGTTGACTGGTCCAAAGTCGATGTTCTCACCTATTCCTGGCAGAAATGTTTAGGCGGCGAAGCAGCACACGGCATGCTCATCTTAAGCCCCAGGGCCGTAAGCCGCATCGAATCCTATGACCCTCCGTGGCCGCTGCCCAAAATATTCCGCATGAAAAAAGGCGGGAAAATCAACAAGGCCATCTTTGAAGGAGACACCATCAACACTCCTTCCATGCTCTGTGTGGAAGACTACCTGGATGCCCTTGCCTGGGCAAAAGGAATCGGCCTGGGAGGACTTATCGAAAGGAGCAGGGCAAACCTTGAGGTAATTGAGAAATGGGTCGAAAAAACCGACTGGATCGATTTTCTTGCTTCCTCCAAAGACATTCGGTCGAATACCTCCGTGTGTCTGTCAGTGGTCAGTGATAAAGTGAAGACACTGCCAAAGGAAGAACAGGGGAAATTCCTCAAGGGTATTGCAGGAGAACTGAGCAAGAAGAATACCGCCCACGATGTGAATTCATATAAAGACGCCCCCCCGGGGTTCCGCTTCTGGTGCGGCCCGACGATCGAACCGGACGACATAAAGGCAGCACTTTTGGAACTCGAGAAGGTATATCACGAAAAAATCAAGGGACTGTGACCACAGTAGCAAACCACAGTAATATCAGATTGATTCAGGAGGACCATTTCAATGAAAAAAGTATTGGTAAGTGACACCCTGGCAAAAGAGGGTATCGAAATATTCAAAAATACACCGGGAATTGAAGTCGATGTAATGACGAATCTCACACCCGATGAACTGAAGGGTGTCATAAAGGATTACGACGGACTGGCTATCCGGAGCGCTACAAAGGTGACCAAAGATATCATCGACCACGCCGAAAATCTTTCCGTCATCGGACGTGCGGGAATCGGCCTTGACAACGTCGACATCACCGCAGCGAGTAAGCGGGGTATCGTTGTAATGAACACCCCGGGGGGCAACACCATCACCACGGGAGAACACACCATTGCCATGATGCTTTCCCTTGCGCGAAAGATACCCCAGGCAACAGCCTCCATGAAAGGAGGAAAGTGGGAAAAAAACAAATTCATGGGTACGGAGCTCTATAACAAGACTCTTGGTATCATCGGTATCGGGAGGGTCGGCACCATCGTAGCCGACAGGGCCCTGGGCCTCAGGATGAACGTCATTGCTTACGATCCCTTTATTTCTCCCGATGCGGCAGGGAAGTTAGGCATTGCGTTAGTCACTCTTGATGAACTGCTGAAGAAATCCGACTTTATTTCCGTGCACACCCCCATAACAAAAGAGACGAAGGGAATGCTCAACGCAAAAGCATTTGAGAAAATGAAGAAAGGGGTCTTCGTGATCAATTGTGCCCGCGGCGGAATCATCGTCGAAAAGGATCTTTACGATGCCATCAAGTCGGGAAAAGTTGCGGCAGCCGCCTTAGACGTCTTCGAGGAAGAGCCGCCAAAGAACAAGGAACTCATTTCGCTGCCCAATGTAATCTGTACTCCCCACCTGGGGGCATCAACGGACGAGGCGCAGATCAATGTGGCCATCGCTATTGCCGAACAGATTGCGAACTATCTTACCAAAGGTGAAATCAAAAACGCGGTCAACTTCCCGTCCATAACTGCCGAATTGCTGAACGTCATCCAGCCGTATTTAGACCTTGGCGAAAAGCTCGGGAAATTTGAGGCCCAGCTGGTCAAAGGTGGTATCAAGGAAGTAACCGTGGAGTACAGCGGGGAAATTTTGAATTACAACGTAGCCCCCATCACCATATCTCTCCTCAAGGGGTTGCTGACACCTATTTTGAACGAAAATATCAACTACATAAATGCTCCTGTCGTTGCGAGGGACCGCGGGATCAGGGTAATTGAGTCGAAGAGCAGCGAGGCGAAGGATTATACAAGCATGATAACCCTCACCGTGAAAACATCTCAGGAAGTAGGGTATGCAGCGGGAACCATATTCGGACGCATGGACCCTCGCATAGTCAGGGTGAATCAGTTTACCGTCGAAGTCATCCCGGAAGGACATATGTTAGTCGTATCGAACTACGACAAACCGGGCGTGATAGGGAACATCGGTACCACACTGGGGAACAACAAGGTCAACATCGCGAGACTTCACCTGAGCCGGGAACAAGTCGACCAGAAGGCCCTGGTTGTCCTGACGACGGATACAATGGTGACGGAAGGTGTCATGAGCAAGATGCGGAACCTGCCCAATATCATCTCGGTTACGCAACTGGAAATGTAAACAGGAGGAGACAGCGCATGGCAAATGTCGTGGTGGTAGGAACCCAGTGGGGAGATGAGGGCAAGGGCAAGGTGGTCGATCTCTACGCAGAAAATGCCAATGTCGTCGCCAGGTTTCAGGGGGGGAACAATGCAGGGCATACCATTGTCGTCAAGGGCGAGCAAACCATACTCCACCTGATTCCCTCCGGAATCCTGCATGACAATAAGATCTGCATCATCGGAAACGGAGTGGTCATCGATCCGAAAGTTCTCCTCGATGAAATTGACAGGCTCGTCAGCAGGGGTCTGATGCCTCCCAATACGAAACTCCATATAAGCGAGAGAGCCCATGTGATCATGCCTTACCACCGGAGACTGGACGTTGCCCGCGAGTCCCGCGGTATCGGAAAAAAAATCGGTACCACGGGAAAAGGCATCGGCCCGGCCTATGAGGATAAAATGGGTCGTGTGGGGATACGTATGTGTGATCTCCTGGATGAGCAGGTATTTAAAGAAAAGCTCGCGAGAAATATCGAGGAAAAAAATTTTTATCTGACAACTCTCTTCAAGGAAGATCCTTTAGACGAAGAAGCCATCTATCACGAATACATGGCATACGCAGAAAGGATCAGACCGTATGTAAGAGATACCTCAACGGTCATTTACGAAGAAATGAGAAAGGGAAAGAAAATTCTCTTCGAAGGTGCCCAGGGTTCCCATCTGGACATAGACCATGGCACGTTCCCTTACGTCACTTCCTCCAACACGGTAGCGGGCAACGCCTGTTGCGGAACCGGAGTGGGCCCGTCAGCCATCAATGAGGTCATCGGAATCTGCAAGGCGTACACCACGAGGGTGGGAGAGGGTCCCTTCCCGACGGAACTGACAGGCGAAATCGGAGACAGAATTCGCGATGTTGGTCAAGAATACGGAGCGACTACCGGAAGAAAGCGCCGTTGCGGCTGGCTGGACATGGTTTTAGTGAGACAATCGGTACGGCTTTCAGGCATAACCGGCATTGCGCTGACCAAACTCGACGTCCTTACCGGAATCGAAATACTGAAAATCTGCGTTGGCTACAGTACCCCACAAGGAGTTTTCAGTGATTACGTTCCTTCAAACCTTCGCACACTTGCCCGGTGCGAACCGGTTTACGAAGAAATGGAAGGATGGAAGGAAGATATCAGCAAAGCCGGAAAAATCGAAGAGCTTCCTGAAAAGACTCAAAGATATGTCAAGAGACTGGAAGAACTGGCCGGTGTGAAACTGATGATCGTCTCAGTGGGGGCGGGCAGAGAGGAAACGATCGTGCTGAGGGATCCTTTCGCAAGCTGACCTTTTCCCTTGACAACTTACGACCCTTCTTAGTAATAGGGCTCGCTTCAAAAAAATCCTATGGATGGGCCGTTAGCTCAGGCGGTAGAGCAGCGGACTTTTAATCCGTTGGTCACCGGTTCGATTCCGGTACGGCCCACCAGGATAAATCAGGTAAAACGCACCACGATTTACCTTGATATTCATTAATGTTTTATTTATCTTGCCTGACGTAAGATGTCCCTCTCGCTCTCAAATCTTTATGATACTTTATCATTATTATCTGAGGGACTCTGCACACGAGAGATTATTTAACCCAAGAGTGTAATAAGAGAATGAATCCTTTTTTTCAGCGTGATGTATATATTTATATACTGCTGCTTGCGCTCATAATGCCCGTCTTCGGCTATCTCACCGATTTCGTCTATCGTACGGGTCCCGTGGTTTTTGTCGCATGTACCCTTATCGGAATCTTTCTCTTCATCTGGGGTTTTTTTGAATACAGAAAAGCGAAAGGCAAGAAAGAACCGAGAGCTGTGGACTGGATCAGCAAGGGTTGTACATTCCAGATCGCGGGAAACCATCAGGAGGCAATTATTGCCTTCACCAGAGCTTCCGAGCTGGAGCCTAACGCCGCGATCGCGTTTTACGCGCGGGGGCAAAGCTATTGGGAACTGGGAAACATCAATCAGGCAATAAACGATTTCGATCGGGCTATTGCACTGAATCCCAGATTTGCAGAGGCTTACGAGAGGCGCGGCGTTTCCCACGCACGGATTGACAAGTACGAGCAGGCCATAAAGGATTTCGACATGGCGATCGCGCTAAATCCCAAACTTGCGGTTGCATACAGCAATCGCGGGACTGCTCATGAAAAACTGGGAAACCCCGAACAGGCAATAAAGGACGCTCAGGCAGCCGCCCAGTTGGGACATGATAGGGCGCAAAAGCTTCTCAAAGAAAAAAAATTCGATGGTAAATCTCGCACTTTTCTATCGAGGTGGATCTCCCGTCGGCTTACCCTTGAACCCCCGACAGGATCAGTTCAAAATCCGCACATATTAAAGACCACATTTAATCACCGAGGGATATGCCAATCTCCCTCGCCGTCTTGATGGTATCGCTGTTAAGGGGAACATTCTTTATCTGTCCGATCACTTTCTCCAGAGGAACCGACTTCACGTGGGGCGGGTCTAAAGCCACCATTATGCCGAATTTCCGTTCCTCAACCATGCGCACGGCGGCCGCACCGAAACGGAGGGCTATCAGCCGATCAAAGGTCGTGGGAGCCCCACCGCGCTGGAGATGACCAAGAACGATGGAACGCGTTTCCTTCCCTGTCCTCTGTGCGATTTCCTTTGCCAGATATTCAGCGATACCCCCCAGGACAACATGCTGGCGTCCAACCTCACCCTTACCTTTGTCAATAGCCCGCCCGCCTGCGGGT
>Ga0233423_10001233_pt1 | contig 12948 bp, 16 predicted proteins | sample Watercolumn_Mata_FD_180713 | JGI IMG/M metagenome (GOLD analysis project Ga0233423, IMG submission 180713) | Freshwater microbial communities from Lake Matano, South Sulawesi, Indonesia - Watercolumn_Matano_2014_112_MG | ecosystem: Environmental > Aquatic > Freshwater > Lake | place: Indonesia... | reverse complement strand
TCCAAGAACGGGGGGATTTTTTTAGCCTCTCGGACAATCTCCGCGAATTCACGGTACCTCATCGTCGAAGAGTCCGGTTTCTCTTCCATCAAGTTTGAGAAGCGAAGAGGCTCCGTCGTTATTATCCTGAATCCCCTCTTTCCCTTGCCTTCCATTGGCTTTATGACGAAGGGCTTGTTGGGGAAACCTAGGTTGTGAGACGCTTTTTCGAGTCCCTCACAACTTTTTATTAGGAAGAATTTCGGGATAACTTCCTTAACATCTTTCCCTTTAAGGAACGTATAAGTCTTGAATTTATTTAGGGCTGTCTGAATGGGTGAGGGGTCACTCACTAGGACTTTTATTCCCTTTTCCGCAAATTCGTCATTGGCTTGGGAAAGGTTTTGTAGTTCCATGCTTGAGAGGGGTAGAACGGCATCAGCATTCTCGTGGACTGCGATTTTCAGCAGTTCCTTCGCATACGAGGGGTCTGTTCCCATGGGCACGATGTATGATGCGTCTGCCAAGTAAAGGCCTGAAGCGTCTTTTCGGATGTCCGTCGCGATTATCCTGATGCTTCTTTCGTCCACTCTTCTTAGGCTTTGAATGATGCTTGGTCCACCGGGAGCACCCGACGCAGTGACTATAACGGTTATTGGTTTCATCTCAGGATTAACCTTAGGGCTTTGAATGCTTCAGCGTATCGCGTTCTGGCTTGCGCGCCGCGCATTCGGGCAAGCGATTTTATGACTTCCATGTCGAAGTAATACCTTTCTCCCTGGCTCTTGTAGCACGTCAATGCCTGCATTTTCCGTTTCAGCGCATTCTCGTCAAGTTCCACGTACAGGTTGGAGACAAAGTCCAAGCTACTGCTGATGACCTCATAGCCGATGATGTTTCTGTCTCTAAACAGTCTCAAAACCTCTTCTCCGACTAGCGAGTGGTCTTGGTGTAGGTCGCCCGGCGAAGTCGTGAATATGACGTCTGGGTCTATTTTTTTCACGATTTCTATCAATTTGTACCTGATGTCCGCTCTGTAATCATGCAGGACTCTTCTGGGGAAATTGAGCACAGTAATATTATCTAGGTTCAGTCCGAGAATCTGCGCAGACTTCTTCAACTCAGAAATGATGTTTTTGTTCTTCGAATCCTCTGTGGCGGGGGAAACAATGACGTAATGCATTTTCACATCATCGTTCAGGTACTTAGCTATTGTTCCGCCACAACCAAGTTCGACATCATCAGGATGTGGACCAATGAAAAGCCAAGATTCAAACAGCTCATTCATTTTCAATGTAAACGAAACCTCAGGTTATTTCAAAAATATACACTTTGGAATCTATAAATAACTTTCTAGCACATGAAAACTAGCTATTCGTAAGGATATAGGGCATGATATGCATTAATTTATGATTTTTAGAATCCTTTCATAATAATATTAAAAGAAGAGGCTATTTTAGAATCTTTTTTTAATATGTTCCTTAATACATAGAGGAGATTTGAATGAAAATTTTGTTTATTGGCGACATTTGCGGTATTGCTTCTTTACAAAGGAAGTATCTCAAGCAACTATACGGAATCGAAGGTAACGTTGTTCAACGCGTCCGTTATGATTTGGGCGGCGTCAGCCAGTTCTACAAGGCAACGATGAAGGGCTCCTCCAATAGCCTAAAAACGTACAGCATCAGCCAGTCCCTCGTCCACGATGTTGTCCACGTTCACGCCTACGACACTCTCGTGAGGTGGGTAAAGTGGCTGGCGCGAAAACCCATAGTTCTGCAGTACCACGGGTCTGACATAAGAGGGCGGAGAGAAGAGAAACGGAAATACTACAAACACGCGGATCAGATTATCGTTTCGACCCCCGATTTACTGGAAGACATGCCGGAGGCAACGTATCTCCCTAATCCAGTTGACACAGAGCTTTTCGTGCCTCGAAAAAAGAAATTTTGCTTGGGAACGGCATTCCATTTCTTATACGATGCCGATGATTACGCAAAAGAATTTACTGAAACCTACAGTCTCAGTCTTGTGACCCATGACCGTTCAGTTGACCCAATACCCTATTACGAGATGCCCCAAGTCCTATCCAAGTACGAGTATTACGTTGATGTGAGAAGGTCTAATGGAAAAATCGTAGAATGCCTGAGCAGAACCGCTCTGGAGGCATTAGCCTGCGGCGTGAAAGTGATTAACTGGAAAGGCGAAGTATTGGTCCCGCCTTTGCCTAATGAACATAATCCCGAGGTTTCGGCTGAAAAACTGAAGAAAATTTATGATGGGATATTGAAAAAGTAAATCTCAGATTATTTTCATTGAAGTATTTGGGAGTATGGAATTTAAAAAAGTTGATGAAAATCAATGTAAAGGTAGTCATGACTGTTATGGTTTTTGGATGAAAATTCATTGATTAATAGAATATTCTTTACCGCCTAACTTAAATATCCGAATTATTTGTTTATAAAAACACGTTGGGTGCGAAACAGATGACAGAACCCGAACCTCAATCTGAACAGAAGTCTGGGATTCTTTACCAGTGCATGAAGTGCGGCGCCATGGTCAAGTCCACGGACCTCGAGCTCGGCATAAGGTGCCCGTTCTGCCGCTACCGCGTCCTCATGAAGGTCAGACCGCCCATCGTGAAGCGCATCAAAGCCCGCTAAACATTACTTAATGCGTCTTCTACATTCGCACGTCTATCCAAATTATTGGTTGTCTTCGAAATCAGCTATTCGAGCTTCCTGTATACCGTTTCAGAGTTATAGCTTTAAATGAAAGATTGGGCTCAGTGAGCATTGTCGGATGGAACGTATATGGTTGATTACAAGGTCAAGAACGTCGAACTCGCGAAGGACGGCGTCCTCCTCATCGAGTGGGCTTCGAAGCACATGCCCGCGCTGAACCAGATCAGGCAAAGGTTCGAAAAGGAGAAACCGCTCAGGAGCTTAACAATCGGCGCTTGCCTCCACGTGACCAAGGAGACGGCGGTCTTGGTCGATACTTTGAAGGCGGGCGGAGCACGAGTCGCACTCTGCGGGTCCAATCCGCTTTCGACCCAGGACGAGGTTGCGGCTGCCTTAGCTAAAAGCGAGGTCAGCGTCTTTGCTTGGCGAGGTGAAACGACGGAGGAGTACTACTGGAGTCTGAACAGGGTGATTGACCAGAAGCCGATGATCACGATGGACGATGGCGCGGACCTCGTTGGAACGCTGCACACGTCAAGAAAAGAGGCTCTGGCTTCTGTCAAGGGCGGCACGGAGGAAACCACGACCGGCGTCGTGCGGCTCAGGGCGATGAGTGAGAAGGGCGACCTCAAGTACCCGATAATCGCGGTGAACGACGCTTTCACGAAGTACCTTTTCGACAACCGCTACGGGACAGGTCAAAGCACGATAGACGGGATCCTCCGGGCCTCGAACGTGCTTCTGGCAGGCAAGAAGTTCGTGGTCTGCGGCTACGGGTGGTGCGGACGAGGCCTCGCGTCGAGAGCACGAGGGTTAGGCGCACACGTCATCATCACTGAGGTTAATCCGACCCGTGCGCTCGAGGCCGTAATGGACGGTTTCCTAGTATTACCAATGTCTGAAGCTGCAGAAAACGGCGACATCTTCGTCACGACGACCGGAAACATAAACGTCATCCGGAAGGAGCACATGCTGAAGATGCAGGACGGCGTGTTGCTGGCTAACAGCGGGCACTTCAATGTCGAAATCGGCGTACAAGACCTCGCGGACATCACAGTCTCGAAGAGGACGATTCGGCCTAACCTTGAGGAGCACGCCCTGAAGAACGGGCGAAAAATCTTCCTCCTCGCCGAGGGCAGGCTCGTAAACCTAGCGTCGGCTGAGGGGCACCCCTCCGAGGTCATGGACATGTCCTTCTCGAATCAAGCCCTGTGCGTCGAGTACTTGGCGAAGAATCCTAACCTGAAGGCGGGAGTCTACAGCGTCCCCAAGGAAATCGACGAGAGGGTAGCGAGCCTGAAGCTCAGCGGCATGGGCATACACATAGACGAGATGACCGAGGAGCAGAAAAAGTACGTCACGAGCTGGGAGTCAGGCACAATCTAAACCCACAAAATACCAAAAAAATTACTTTTACAGAATCGGCAAGGCGGCTTCTGAGGGAAGAAGCATACAAATGACGGTGTATCAATTACCGAGTGGCATGCGATATTCGACTTTGGATGAAAGACGGCTGTTCTACGAGGGCGAGTTCAACCTGTCCAGAGTCAACGATTGGTTTGGGGCACGGGTCAAGAACGTCGTTTTCGCCGTGATTATAGGGAGGCACACGGGGATTTTTCCGCCCGAATACGTGGAGGACAAGTCCACAACCATCCTCATCGACGAGTACAAGGACCTGAACGAAGTTAGACGCCAAATCGTTGAGTTCGCGCCCGAGTCAGTCTATTACGACAGGAACGTCTACGACGAAAAGGGCAGGATTAAGGGTCAAGAGCTAGCCTTCGACGTTGACCCCGAGAACCTCACGTGCCCAGTTCACGGAACGCTGGAAGACAAGATGAGGCGCAATCAGGGGCTCAGCTTCTGCGAAACAGAATTCAGGATGGCAAAGGAGGAGACAGCCAAGCTTTTCGAGAAACTTGCGTCCTCCTTTTCCGAGTTGAGATTGGTCTATTCCGGTAGGGGATTCCACGTACACGTTCTAGACAGCGAAACTTATGGCTGGAAATACCAGAAACGGTACAGATTAGCAAAAAAACTGAAGAAAAACGGTTTCTTGATAGACGAATGGGTCACGTCTGGCACCATGAGGCTCATAAGGCTACCCTACAGCCTCCACGGGATGGTCTCAAGAATCGCGGTTCCCCTTAAGGTTGAAGAGCTGGAAGACTTCGACCCGGTGCATGATGAAAGATGCCTCCCCAAGTTTCTTCATTTATAATAACTTAAGATGTTGAATTTTTCATTCATTTAAATTGTAGTAATTTTTTTGAAAGTTAATTAGGAAGGCAACCATGTATAAAATGTAAAAAATGCGAGGCGAAGAGGGCATGAGCGAAGAGAAAAAGAAGAAGCATTACTACTACAAAAAAAAGGAAAAGAAGGCAAAGGAAGTAAAAAAGAAATAAATAAACATCAGAAAACACTTCACAGCCACTCAGACTAGTTATGTAAACCACATTTCAAACAAAAGCAACCCACTACTACGCAGTCAACAGCAGATTTCACGTTTCCTTCATCCTATAATGTGCATATTCCATTCGGTGAACCATTTGCGTATCGACGACGTGAACTGTCTGAAAGAAATAGCTAGAGAGGTACGTTCATCCGTCATCCCCATTTTGTGAGTAAACGAATCCAAGCAGGTCGTGGGCAGAGGGTTCGGCGGAGACCAGAAGTTGCTTGTCGACAAGGTTGCTGAAGAAGCGATAACGCGTTATCTTGAAAGGCACAAGGTCGAGTGCACTTTTGTTGGCGAGGAGCGCGGCGTCCAAACAATCGGAGAAAAGCCAGAGTTTTATCTCGTTGCTGACGCTGTTGACGGGACAACGAATGCGACGAGGGGCATAAACTTCGTTTCGGCATCGTTAGCCGTGGCTCCGGCGGACGATTTGGGTCAGGTGGAAGCCGCTGTGGTTATGAATCTGTGCCACGGCGAGACGTTCGAGGCTGAGAAGGGCAAGGGCGCAAGGTGCAACGGTAAAAGGGTCAGGGCCTCCGACGTTGTTTCACTTAAGGACGCGGTGCTAGGTGTAGACGTTTCGCGTTCACCCGACTCCGTGGGGCGGTCAGCCCCGTTCATGCGGAAGGCGAAGACCGTGAGGTCCTTCGGCTCAGCGGCTCTGGAGATTTGCTACGTGGCTTCGGGGCGTCTGGATGCTTACGTGGACTTGAGGGGGATGCTGCGGACGGTTGACTTCGCGGCGGTGATGCTGATTGTGGAAGAGGCTGGGGGAATCTTCGTCCAGTCCGACGGCAGGGGGTTCAGTGGCTATCGCTTGAGTGAGCTGAACCGCTTCTACGTGCTGGCTGCGGCGAACGAAGGCATTTACCGTGAATTAGCATCCAATATTACCTAGAATTTGTAAAGTTTATGTGAGGGTTTTAGACGATGAGGGTCACGCAGTCGATTCTTCTAAGTCCCGACGCAGCCTTCATGCTGCTGAACGGCTCAGAACGGGTCATGGTCATTTCTGACCTTCACATAGGATGGGAAGTGGCACTCGCCAACGAGGGGGTCCACGTGCCTTCCCAGACGGGGAGGCTTCTTGAAAGACTCAAAAACGTCATCAGCTCGGAGAAGCCCGACCGAATCGTCGTCCTGGGCGACGTCAAGCACACCGTCCAGAAAATCGGGGTCGAGGAATGGCGGGACGTGCCCTGGTTCTTCGAGGAGGTCAGCAAAAACGTTTCCAAGGTGCAGGTTGTGCCCGGCAACCACGACGGAGATCTGGAGGCGCTGTTGCCCGAGTCCGTGGAGCTCCTTTCGCCACGAGGAACCATCATCGGTGACGTGGGGTTGTTTCATGGTCACACATGGCCCGATGTGAAGATGCTCGGGTGCACCACGCTGGTCGCTGGGCACGTTCACCCCGTCGTCGCCTTCTCAGACCCCATGGGATTCCGCATCACGAGGCAGGTTTGGGTTCGCGCGCCGTGCGACAGCCTCCTCTTGGCGAAGTTTGTACTCAAGGGAAATGGCGTAAGCGTCAAGAAGGGCGAGGAGCCAAAAGCTGTCCTCAAAGCCAAATTCGGCGTCGAGCTCAGGGCTGAAAAGTTCGTCATAGCGCCCTCGTTCAACGATTACTTGGGTGGGCAGGCTGTGAACGTGTCCTCGATTCCGAAGAGGAGGAAGTTCGAGGGCTTCATCGGGCCCGTCCTGCATTCGGGAAGCGTCAACTTGGACAAGGCTGAGGCGTACCTTCTGGACGGAACCTTCTTGGGGGCGATTGAGCAACTCAAAAAACTCGGCTGAGACAAACAATTTTATTCTTTATCGATTATGGCTTAGTGATGATTGTATGGAAAAGGGCAAGGCTGAAACTCGGTCTCTGCAAGAAGTTTGCGAACAGGCCAAAGCGAACGGGCAACTCACGGAAGGACAGTTGGCTGAGCTGAAGACGGTTTTCGGCCAACGGTTCAGTAACGCTTGGGAAGCTGTTGAGGACTCGCGCGTGAAGAGGTACGTCTTCCAACCGAGCGACCGCGTGGTTTGGATTGTCGTAGGGAGGAAGAGGGATTACCTCATCTTGCCCGCCGCTGGTTACTGCTCGTGCGATGACTTCTACTTCAGCGTCATGGAGGGGAAGGCATTCCTATGCTACCACCTCATCAGCCAGAGGATTGCGGAGTCACTGGGGAGGTTCGACCAAGTTGAAGCGGACGACGAGCTGTACGACGTGTTCATGCGGGAGTGGAAGGAAGTAACATCTTAAATATCCGCGCCTACACAATAAGTGAAGGCTTGACAAAACATGAGCATCGAGGAATACTTCAGCACGCTCATCTGGGTCCTCATGGGGCTCACGTTCGTCGTCATCTCGCTCATATTCCTGTACATGATCTACGGAGAAAAAGAGGAAGCAGTCGAAACCTCAAGCCCGACGAAGGCAACAACAGCAGCAAACCGCGTATTCAGGTTCACAAACAGGATTTCAACCTTCCTCTAGGTTATTTGCCATTTTAGGCAATGCCTGAGACGTTAGGTACGATTTTCAAAAACACCACTAAAATGCATTATGCTTCAGATAGGCTTTAATGCCCTTCCGCTTATTGTCAGAAAAGGTTGATGCGCCCGAGATGCCGCTTGAGGACGTCGTGCAGAGGATTCTCAGTTCCCGCCCAGACAAGACGCGCGAGGAGCTGCAGGCGATGATTGAGGCGAAGGTTGAAGAGGCCAAGGGCTTCCTGACGCATGAAAGCGCGGCTAGGGCGGTCGCGGTGGAGCTCGGAGTCGAACGACTGGAAGTCTCATCCACTCACGTGATGACTGTGAAGGACTTGGTTTCTGGTCTTGGCGACGTCACGATTACGGGTCGCGTTGTCTTTGTCGGTCCTCTCCAGAAATTTTCGAGCCGAGACGAGAGGGAGGTGAGGATGAAGCACTTGGTCGTCGCCGACGGTACTGGGGAGCTGAGAGTCGTCGTTTGGGGCGACAAGGCTGACTTGGCTGACTCGCTGAATTTACTCGGTCAGGTCGCACGGTTCACGCACGGCTATGTTCGCGCAGGCTACAACGGAAGACTCGAGCTGAGCATTGGAACGAAAGGAAGCATCGAGGTTGCTTCGTCCGATGCATCGGCAGGCGAATTTCCGCTCTTGGCTGATTTTCACAAAAAAATTGACCAGCTGACCAAGGACGCCAAAAAGGTGAACGTAATCGGTAAAATTGTTGAGGTTTTCCCGCCTTCAACGTTCAGCCGCGAGGACGGCAGAGAAGGGACGCTGAAAAAACTTGAATTACAGGACGAGACGGGGATTGTGACGGTTGTTTTCTGGGACTCGAGGGTTCAGGAATCGGCTGACGTAAAGAGTGGAGACTTGTTGCAGGTTTTTGGGGCTAAAATCAAGGAATCGCTCAGTGGAGGCGTGGAGCTAAGCGTTGACTCGTCCGTCCGCTTTGCTCTTCTGAAGGAGCTTCCCGCCGGGTTCGAAAGTTTGTCGACAAGACCCGTGCAAATCGGGAACCTCAAGCCAGGCTTAAAGGTCACAGTTGAAGGGAAAATCGTGACCCAGCCTGAAATCAGGGAAGTAACAACGTCAAAAAACGAGAAAATCAAGTTAGCCACTTTTGAACTCAGCGACGAGACTGGCAGAGCCAAGGTTCTGCTATGGCGGGAAGCCGCGGCGCTTGCTGAAAATTTGGGAATAGACAAAAAAATTAGGTTGCGATGCGTCTACGTGGAATATGGCTCGTTCGGAAAGTTGATTCTCTCCTCTAGTTCAGGTACAGGGATAGACAGAATATAAAAAATCTTTCCCTAGCAAACCTAGTGGAGCTTCTGTCTTTCTGAACCTTTTGTTTATTTCTTGACCAGCACTATTTCCATCGAAGACACGTTGGACTTTGGTCTGTCGGGGCTCGAGAGTTCCTCTGTGCCGATTATGATGTTTTCGATTACCACGTCCTTCATGAACACTCGTCGGAGCAGCTCCGCCGTGTCGACCGCTCTGCTGATTGCTCTTCCTCTAGCCTTCACCACAACCCTCTTGACGCCAGAGTTGAACGATGTCAGACAAGCAACAACGTATGCCATCACCGGCTTCTGACCCACTAGGACATAATTCTCTTCAGGCTTCGCTGCAGGTCTGGGTTCCGGTCTCTCTACTGGTTTAGCTGCCACTGGTTTCTCTGCCGGTTTTGCTGCCTTTTCGACTGGTTTAGCTTCTGGTTTCTCCGCAGGTTTTTTCGCTGGTTTCTTTTCTGTCTTCTTCACATTTTTTGCTTCAGCCATTTCGTGTTTTCCTCCTTAATGTTTGTTGGGTATGTCGGTTTGTTGGTAGTTAGCATATGAGCTCCGTTCGTCTTCATATGTCTTTCTGTGGAACCAAAGATACGGTTAAAACAGGGAAAGCAGCACAACCAAAGCGAATCCGAACGCTGGAAACACCAGCACCGAGGTTTTCTTCGCCCTTTTCGCCCCCTCATCGGTAATCAGCGAAAGTTCATCGATTTGCCGTTCGCCAATCACCTTCAGATCTTGGACCGTCACCTGCTGCCATGAGACTTCCGCAGGCTCAAGATTCTGTAGGGCCATTGTTGTGGCATGCTTAATGTGTTCCATCAGTTTTTGGTGGTCAATAGCCTTTCCGAGTGGGTTGTACCCCATTTCGTTTAGAACAACGGCGTTCACCACGTGAGTGTCAGTCGTAAGAACCTCACCCCCGTTAATGCCCAGTTCAAGCAGGCTGTCCAATATTTTTTCGCGCAATCCAGACACCATGTTGTTCCCGTCAACAGTCACGTATACAGTGGTTTTGCCGCCAGCCTTGAATGCGGTCACAGTTATTCCGCTGGGTCCCATTCCGTCCTTGACGCTGAACTCAGTGGGCACAACTTTGGCAGCACCAACTTCAAAACGCGATTGCTTACGGCTAGATGCAAGTTCGATTGCACCTTTGAACGCCTTTGTAATGGGCTCAACAGCTTTCTCAGCGTCGAAATGCCCCTGAATGCTGTTATGCGCGTCAACCGCCACGACCCTCGACAGCCCCTTCTTCTGGGCTTCCCTCAAAACGATGTCGTTCAGTTCCAACGGTAAATCCTCCATCGTCTCAGGCGCTAACGTCAGCGTCACTAATCCACAATCCCCAAACAATTGGCATCCGACCGTGGCTCCGCCAATCTTAGCGGTTTCGAACGGCGTCGCCCTGTCACTAAATTCGGTAAACTTCACCGACTCGACAATGTGGCTTATGAGTTTATTGTTCTGGTCCTGAGAAGCCAAGTCTAGCTCGTGCCCCGAAATTCCGTGCGGAACCGAAACGACGCATCCGAGCTTCTTCTCCATGGCTGCCTGAATCATGCCTGGGACTGCGCTACTGCCTATATTCTTGAACGGTCCAGGATGAATGGCTGGGACAACCATCACGGTCTTCAGGCCATTTTTGGTTCTAAACGCAATCAGCGAGACAGTTACGTCTCTTTCTTCGCTGAGCCGTTCAAGGACATCTTCAAAGGGCTTTACGAGTCCTTCAGTCCAGTTCGCTAGGAATGCTCTGAACATCTTCACCGACGTGACCCCGAGCGACCTAGTGCGTGAAGTTTCCATCTCGGCAATGAAGGTTCTAACGCCAACGTAAGCTAATGCGCCTGCCATTAACGCGTAAAACATTGAGCGACCAACAATGGCAAATGGTAGGTGGCTGACGAGGAATAGAACTAAAAACAGCGTTGGCTGAAACGTTGCTACGAAAATGACCCTCGCGAGGCTTGTGAACGAAAGAACGTAATAGGCGAGGAAGCATATCGACAGAGCGGCGAAGAAGCCCACAGCCACAACTTTCGGATAAACAGTTGCATCGCCAAACCAAAACGAAGCCAGAGACGCAACACACGAAGCAACCGTGACAATCAGGTTAGAAGCCAGGGAAACGAATGAGCACCGTCTTAAGCCAATTATCAAGTCGTTTTTTAGGACTACATTACCTGTCACGTAATTCGCGACGAACGTTGCAACAAAAAACGCCAGTCCAACTGCGGCTCCCCAAGCAAGGCTTTGCAGCGAAGCCGAAATTTGGATTTGCCCTAAGACGCCTGCTGCGACGCATTGGACGAAAAGGAGTGCCACTATTTTCTCGTAAGACGGGATTGTGAAAAGGAGCGAGTACCGGCTGACGGCTCTTTCAACGTGCTCTCTCTGCAACTCAGCGTCTCCAAAGCATCATACGATAGTGCCATTAACCTGTTCAAAAACTTTAAGGTTTTTACACAATTCAGCTCAAAAGAAAGAATTTAGCCACTGTTTTTGGTCCAAAAAGGTAAAAAGACCCACCATCCCGTGATAACAAGAACCACATTTCTGCCCCAATCCAGCCATTAGGGGAACAGAAAGCCTTATTATCCCAATATAACACCTTTCTGGTGAAGGTTAATGTCGGGCAATGCGGCTCCGCCCTCCGTTTTATTGATGCTTGAACGCCACTTGGGGCGGAAAATCAACGTTATCCTAGACCAATCCTACGGGTACGAGGGAATCCTAGCTGCAGTTTCGAGAGACCCGCCCGGACTGTGGCTCTCTGAGGGCAAGGCGACCGTTCTCAGGTCGACAATAGCGCAGCCCATCCCGCAGGTCGTGAGCCGCGAGGACCGGAGCGAAGTCTTCATAAACCTCACCTCAGTCCAAAGGCTCGAAATCCTCCACGAAGACTAACACGTCCCTCAATATTCTACGCATGCCCTTTTGCGCCCCGAATCAGGTGGGGTCCGCTACAGCGCTGTTTGATGATGATAATTGAAAAAAGTTTGATGATTAAATCAGATGGGGCTTAGGGCAGCCCATTTGTTAGATAAAATCTGAAAGCCAATGTTACACAACACAGGACAGGTCCTAAACGGTATGTTGTTCAAACAAAAAAAGATAATGTTGAGCAAATCAGACAGGGTCTTTAAGCCAGAATATTGCCACTCAAACGCAAAAAATATTTGCCACTCAAATCAGATAGGGTCTATGGCTGCATATTGTTAGTCAAAGTTGCAGAACCATTGTTGAACAAAACAGGCGGTCTATTCAGCTTAAGCGTTTGTTGGTCAAACACCGTTTCCTATTGTTGAACAAATCAGACGGGTCTAGGGCGTATTGTCACGCAAACGGAAAAAACTATTGTCACACAAAACAGACCAGACTGAAGAGTCAGCCTAGAGAACCGAAGACAGCCGTTTCAGCAACCAATTAGGTCCAGTCGAGTATGACGCCCATGGCCTTGGTTCTGTCCTTCAGCAGCATCTGGTACAGCTCGGGCGCCTTCGTGTAGGGCTCAAGGTGCGAAATCAATCCCCCGACGTCAACCTCGCCATCTGCCACGAGGTCGAAGAAGAACTCGTCGTCCCGCAGCTTCGTCCACGGGTTCTCAGGCGACTCGAACGCGGGGTGCGAGCTGTTGTGGGTGCCGATTATCGTGTAGCTCGGCGAGTTGCACAGGTCGTGAAAGTCGAACACCGTCGGACCCCGAGGACTGCTCAGCACAATAAACCGCCCCTGCCTAGCGAGGACCTTGAACTCAGACGGAATCAGGGTCGGGTTCCCCGTCACCTCGAAAACAATGCCCGCCATCCGCCCCTTCGTGTGCTCCGAGACGACCTTCTGAACGTCACACTCCCCCGAGTTAACCCCGACGATGGCTTTATCCTTCGGAAGCAGTCCCAGCCTCTCGTCCTAAACGTCCACGACCATCACAGGCATCGCGCCGCACAGCCTGCAGAACCTTGCCGCAAGCTGCCCAAGGAGCCCTGCGCCGTAAATGACAACGGCGTCTCCAAGCCTGACGTTTGCCCGCCTCACGC
>Ga0233423_10001232_pt1 | contig 12957 bp, 13 predicted proteins | sample Watercolumn_Mata_FD_180713 | JGI IMG/M metagenome (GOLD analysis project Ga0233423, IMG submission 180713) | Freshwater microbial communities from Lake Matano, South Sulawesi, Indonesia - Watercolumn_Matano_2014_112_MG | ecosystem: Environmental > Aquatic > Freshwater > Lake | place: Indonesia... | reverse complement strand
GAAGCCTTTTTCCCCCTCGTTGAGGGTGAATTCGAAGATGTAATCCCGGCTGGGCAGGTTCTCGGGATGGATTCCCGGCGGCAAGTCCTTTTCCATAAAGAATACCGAAGTATAAGGAGACTCTTCCAGCCGGGTATCGGTGACCCAGACCTTGCCGAAGCTGTGCATGAACCGGAAAAAGCCGTAAGACCGGTCGATAAAATATTTGGTGCAGACGCCCCGCACCCGGCTGCCCACCTCCCCCCAGGGCGGGGCCCCGGCAAACGGCGGGGTCGTGGGCAGCAGTCCCGGCACCAGATAGCCGGGCACGAACAGGTCCACTTCCCGGCGCAGTCGCATGGAGACATTGGCGAAGGCCACCAGCTCCACCCGGCACCCCTTGTTCTGGACCATGGAGACCACGCTGCAAAAATCACCGTCACCCGTGAACAGATAAATCAAATCCAGGCGTTCCGACTGGGAGACGATATCCAGACCCATCTCCATATCCAGATTGGCCTTGCCGTAAGTCCGGCCGGAATCGTCGGTGTACCAGCGGATGGGCTTCTCGATGGCTTTGAAGCCCAAATCCCGCAGCGTCAGGATGAAATTCAAGGTAGTCTTGTAGTTGGGATCGGAGCTGGCGCGCTCTTCGTCAATGGCGACATAGGCATTGAGGCGCATGACTTCATCGCCGTCTTTGCCGGCAAAACGGCGGATCACTTCATAGCGCATGCCGTAGCCGCCGTTGCGCATGATATTCATGGAGTCCACGTAAACTCCGATTCGGCGTTGGGACATAATAAACTGACTCCTTATCAACCCTGCCCTGGAACTAATATCCGCATGCAACCTGGCGCAGTCACTGGTCAGCGGCGCCTGCGCCCCAGCCCGGGGCACGGGTGCCCGGCATCCATGCGAGTCTGCTTTGATAGCCATCCGTGACCATGAAATTTTAGAGAAAAAAGCCGCAAGCCGCAAGCTCTATCTCCCGCCGGCCCCGGTCTCCCAGGCGCCAACCGCTTATCGCCGCTCAATCTTCGGGGTTATCAGCGGGTGGCCATCCTGGCCGGGCATGGTTGCCCCACCCGGCACAATGCAGTAAAATGGGTCCCGGGGGCCGGCAAAAATGCGGGAAGTCTGGCGCATGTGGAACTATGCCACCATGGTGGTGCTGACGGTGCTTACCGCCGGCACCTTTGCCGCCATCCTCATTCCCTTCAAAGGCATCCCCCTCATCCCGGGCATCACCGAACTGCGGCCGGCCAATGTCATCCCGGTGGTCTTCGGCCTCCTGTTCGGCCCGGCGGGGGCCTGGGGCGCGGCCTTTGGCAACCTCATCGGCGATTTTTTCGGCACCCTGGGGATCGGCAGCTTTTTCGGTTTTTGGGGCAATTTTCTGGCCGCCTACCTGACGTACAAGGTCTGGAACGGTCGGCCCCTCAAGGACCTGGCCCGCCACCTGCCCCGCTTTATCGCCGCCGTGGTGCTGGGCGCCTGGGCCTGCGCCCTGATGGTGGGGTTCGGGGTGGAAATCTTCAAGCTGTTGCCCTTTTCGGTCATCGCCCTGGCGGTGTTTATCAACAACGCCGTCATCGCCCTGGTCCTGGGCCCGCTGCTCCTCAAACTGCTGGAGCCGCGGGTGAGCCGCTGGGACCTTTCCTGGCTCGAACAGATGGACCCCGAAGACCGCCGCCCCGGCCCGGCCCGCCGCCTGGGTCTGGCCCTGGTGTGGCTGGGCGCCGGGGGCGGCTACCTGGGGGGACTGGCGCTGGGCTTCGGGTTGATTCCGGCCGTAGGGGGCATGGTGCTGCCCCTGGCGCTCCTGCCGTGCCTGGCCATGCTCCTTGTGGGGTGCTGCCTGTTATGAACCGGGTGCCGCCCGCCGCCCCCCAAAATCCCTCCGAGGCCCGGCCTATCGTCAAGATCACCGACCTCGCCTTCCGCTACCGCCGGGGAGACCGGCCGGTATTTAACGGCCTTAACCTGGCGGTGCGTCCGGGAGAGCGCCTCGCGGTGCTGGGTCCCAGTGAAGCCGGCAAATCCACCCTGGCCTTATGCCTCCAGGGTCTGATCCCCCGGATGATCAAGGGGGATTTTCAGGGTCGGGTAGCAGTGGATGGTCTTGCCACCCAGGATTGCCGCCCCCGGCAACTGGCCGGGCGGGTGGGGATTCTCCTGCAGGACTTTGAAGCCCAGATCTTCTGCACCCGGGTAGATCAGGAGGTGGCCTTCGGGCCGGAAAACCTGAGCCTCCCCCGGAATGAGCTGCAACGCCGGGTTACCCGGTGCCTGAAGCTGACGGGTTTGGGCGGCCTGGCGGACCGGGACCCCGGGACCCTGTCCGGGGGCCAGCAACAACTCCTGGCCCTGGCCGCGGTCCTGGCCCTGAACCCGCAGCTCCTGGTCCTGGATGAGCCCACCACCGACCTCGATCCCTTATGGGTGGCGGAGTTGCTGGAAACCCTGGACCGCCTCTGCCGCCGCCGGAACCTGACCCTGCTGCTGCTGGGGGAGGACCTGCGCCTGGCGCGCCGGTGCTCGCGCCTGGTGCTGCTTCGGCAGGGCGAGATCGTGGCGGACGGCCCTCCGGCCCAGGTCTTGCGGGAAGTGGACCTCCTGCGGACCCTCGGGCTCAACCCGCCGGAGTTGCCGGCCCTGTTCCATGATCTGGGCCAGACCAGCCTCCCCCTCAGCCTGGAGGAGGCGGTGTCCCAGGCCCAGGGGCTCGGGTGGGGCCAGGCCGCGGCGGCCCACGAGCCTGCCGGCCCGGCCCCCGCCGAGGCGAGCCCGGGGCCTGAGGTGCTGGCGCTGCGCCGGGTGACCTTCGCCTATCCGGACCAGGCGCCGCTGTTGCAGGAGTTTTCCCTGGCCTTCCGGCAGGGAGACCTGGCCGCCATCCTGGGACCCAACGGCAGCGGCAAGACCACCGTCCTCAAACTCCTCCGGGGTTTATTGACCCCGTCAAGCGGCGAGGTCTGGCACCCGCCGGATGAACCATTCCGGGTGGGGTATGTGTTCCAGAATCCCGATTATCAACTCTTCGCTGAGGAGGTGTGGGAGGAAGTGGCCTTTGGCGTCCGCCTGTTGGGCCTGCCGGCACCGGAGGTAACGCAGCGGGTGGAGGCCGCCTTGAGCCGGGTGCATCTCCTGGACCGGGCCCGCCACGATCCCTTTTCCCTGACCAAGGGCCAGCGCCAACGTCTGGCGGTGGCCGGGGTCCTGGCCCTGGCCCCCCAGGTGATCATCCTGGATGAACCCACCACCGCCCTGGACCACCGGGAACAGGAGGATCTCCTGGAGCTGATCCGGGAACTCCACGCCCAGGGCCACACCGTGATCATGGTGACTCACTCCATGTGGGCCGCGGCCAGCTATGCCCGGCGGCTGGTGGTCCTGTTGGACGGCCGGGTGCTCCTGGACGGCCCCCCGCGCCGGGTGCTGGCGGCCGAAGATTTGTTGGCCCGGGCCCACCTCATTGTTCCGGACGTGGTGCGTCTCAGCCGGGCCTTGGGGTTCACGGCCCTCACCCCGGCGGAATTTCAGGCCCGGGTGGCCGGGGACCGGTAAATCCAGGGTTGCCGCAGGCGGCCGGCGGCCTTATCTTTAACCAGAGTGGCGGGCTCGGACGCCCGCCCTACCGGCCTCGTTAGGTTTTTCCGGTGGGCCGCAGGACTGGAGTAACTGCTTACTACTGATGGGATTATGACCACACTGCGCCACCATAACGTCGAGCCCCACCTGTTCGTGGTGCTCGGCGCCACCAGCGACCTGATGCGGCGCAAACTCCTGCCGGCGCTGCATCGGTTGAAGACCGGCGGGGCCGTGTTCGCCCCCCTGATCATCCTGGGGGTCTCCCGGGCCGACCTCGACGACGAGGGCTTCCGGACCCTGGCCCGGGAGAGTCTGGCGGCCTACGGGCGCGGGCCGGAGGACCTGGCCCGCTGGTGCGGCGAATGCCTGTACTTTCAAAGTTTAGGGGCCGGAACTCCCGAAGACTTCAACGCCCTGGCAGCCCGCATCCAGGCCCTGGAGCAGGCCAACTTCCTGCCCGGCAATCGGGTGTTTTACCTGGCGATGCCGCCGGCCGCCTTTGTAGCCACCATCACCGGGTTGGGTGAGTCGGGCCTGAACCGGGGCCCCGGCTGGACCCGGTTGGTAGTGGAGAAACCTTTCGGCCGGGACCTGGCCTCGGCGCAATTTTTGAACGCCCAGGTCCACCGGTATTTCGACGAATCCCAGGTTTACCGCATCGATCATTACCTGGGCAAAGAGACCGTCCAGAATCTCTTGATCTTTCGCTTCGCCAACGCCATCTTCGAGCCCCTCTGGCACCGGAACCTGGTAAAGAGCGTCCAGATCACCGTGGCGGAAAGCCTGGGGGCTGGAGGGCGGGCCACCTACTATGACCAGACCGGGGCCTTCAGGGACATAGTGCAAAACCATCTCGCCCAGCTTCTGACCCTCACCGCCATGGAAGTGCCGGTGGCCTTTGACGCCGACAGTATCCGCACGGAAAAGGCCAAGGTTCTGCGGGCCATCGCCCGGGTGGAGCCGGAAAATGTCATCTATGGCCAATACACCCGGGGGGTGGTGGACGGCCAGGAAGTGCCGGGCTATCGTGAAGAACCGGGAGTCTCGGCCGGGTCCCCCACCGAGACCTTTGTGGCCTTAAAAGTCCACATCGAGAACTGGCGCTGGCAGGGGGTCCCCTTTTACCTGATGACCGGCAAACGTCTGCCACGGCGGTTTACCCAGATCGCCGTCACCTTTCGCTGCCCGCCGGTATGGGTCTTCGAACCCGGCTATGCCGGCACCTGCAACCCCAATGTGCTGGTGTTCACCGTGCAGCCCGACGAGGGCTTTGACCTGCACTTCGAAGTCAAGACCCCGGGAGAGCCCTTGCAGCTCAAGACCCAGCGGCTCCGTTACCGCTACTCCGAGGGGTTTGCCGACCTCCCCGATGCCTATGAAACCCTACTGCTGGATATCATGGCCGGCGACCCCACCCTGTTCGTCCGGGCCGACGAGGTGGAATGGGCCTGGCGCATCTTCGCCCCGGCCCTGGACCCGGACCCGGCCAAGGTGCTCTTTTACCCGGCGGGGGCCTGGGGTCCCCCCGGAGCGGCAGGCTTTATTGAATGGCCGGACCCCACTTTGCTTTATGCCTAGACTTGTGGTAAGTATCCGATGACAGACGGGAGATTACCGCTGTCAGCACCGTCCATGCGGCCGAAAACCAAGGGAAGGCTGCTTACTGCTCACTAAACTATGTGGACTGCGGCGATTCAGATGAATTCCACCCCGGACCAGGCAGCCAACCTGGGGCGCGCCCAGGCCCTGGTGGAGGAGGCGGCCTCCCGGGGGGCGCAATTGGTGGCCTTGCCGGAGCATTTTGCCGACTACGGCAAGGCCGCCGATATTGCCGCCGCCGCCCAACCCCTGGACGGCCCCTTGGTGTCCCGCTTCCGGGAGCTGGCCGGCAAGCTGGGGATCTTCCTGCTGTTGGGCTCCGTGGCCGAGCGCGTCCCCGGCAAGGCGCGGCCGTACAACACCAGCCTCCTGTTGGGACCCCGGGGCAAAATCCTGGCCCGCTACCGTAAAATCCACCTGTTTGATGTGGACCTGCCCGGCCGGCCCCCTTACCGGGAATCGGAATGCACCCACCCGGGCGAGGAGGTGGTCACCGTCGCCCTGCCGGGCACGCCCTTCACCGCCGGCTTGGCCATCTGCTACGATCTGCGCTTTCCCGAGCTGTTCCGGGCCCAGGTGGGCGCGGGGGCCAATTTGCTCTTCCTGCCGGCGGCCTTTACCCAGACCACCGGCCGGGATCACTGGGAGGTGCTGCTCCGGGCCCGGGCCGTGGAAAACTTGGCTTACGTGGTGGCGCCGGGGCAATGGGGGGAGCATGTGCCGGGACGCCGCAGCTACGGCCGCTCCCTGATCATTGACCCCTGGGGGCTGATTTTGGCCCAGGCCCCGGACGGCGACGGCGTAATCCTGGCCTTTCTGGATTACGACCGTCTCCAGCGGCGTCGCCGGGAATTGCCCTGCTTGCGCCATCGCCGCCTGCTGTAAGCCGGGCGGAGCATAGTGCACCCGGGGAGAGGGGCCAGGAAGCATGGCCCCCTGCTCCGCTCCCCAACCCACTCCCCCAACCCCTTAAGAGGGGCTGGGAGGGGAGACTCATGTCGGACTCCTGGGCCAAGTCGGCCATGCGGCGGCTGTTTCGCTGGTATCTCAGCAAATTTCCCCTCCGGGACGGCAAGGCGTTTTGCTACCAGCGCCTGCATGCCGCCCTGGCCCCCGGGGACCGCTTTGCTGTGGTCCGGCTGGACAAGGGTTTTCGCATGAAGCTGGATCTGGCCGACCCGGAACAGCTCAAGGTGTATTTCTACGGGCACTATCACGAACGCTATGAAGCCGACCTGGTGCAGCGCCTTTTGGGGGATGACGAAGTTTTCTGGGACATCGGCGCCAACGTGGGGTATTTCACCCTGGTGGCGGCCGCGGCCCTGGCGCACCGGGGCGAGGTGGTGGCCTTTGAGCCGGGGAAAAACGCCTATGCCCGGCTGCAGGAGAACCTGGCCTTAAACCCCTACCGCAACATCCGGACCTATCCCGTGGCGGTCACCGACCGGGAGGGTGAGGCGGTCTTGCACCTTTTGGGGGACATCGCCGACAGCAGCGCCAATCTCTATCAGGCCGGCCAAACCCAGGGGCGCACCGAAGTCTGCCGCACCGTGGCCCTGGACCCCTTCCGGCAACAGGAGGGCTTGCGCCCCCCCCACCTCGTCAAGCTGGACGCGGAAGGGGCCGAGTTGGCCGTGCTTCAGGGAGCCGCGCACCTTCTCTCCCAGTCTCCGCCCCTGCTCTTGATGGAAATGGAAGAAAAAAACCTGCGGGCCGCGGGCGCCAGCAAGGCCGCGATCCGGCAGGTCCTTTTCCGGTACGGGTACCGCGCCGCCTGCCTGCGCAAAGGGCGCTGGTATGCCACTCCGGACCCGGCGGCGGCCCCCGGCCGCAATATCTTCTGGTTCAATCCCGGGGTGGCGGCGCACCGCCTCAAGGCCAGCCTCCTGCCCGTGGTACCCCCCCATTAATACCAGGCTGAGACCTTTGTGAAGGCGATTTTATACTTGACATACCCAATGGCCTGTCATATATTAAATCTAACAAGGAGATAGTTCATAAATAAGTCAATTATTTCAGCAGGTTACTTTCACAATGAAGAAGCCGCTTACGCCTATGTGGAATCAAGAATCTGGCCCGATGGTCCGGTTTGTCCCAAATGCGGGAGCAAAGACCGCATTGGTAAACTTCAAGGGACAAGTACCCGCATAGGCACCTATAAGTGCTATGTCTGCCGCAAGCCTTTCACTGTCAAAATGGGAACTATCTTTGAAGATTCTCATGTCCCTATGCGCCTTTGGCTTCAGGCCATTTATCTTATGTCTGCTTCCAAGAAAGGCATTAGTTCCCACCAACTTCATAGAACCCTTGACGTGACTCTCAAGACCGCCTGGTTTATGGGCCATCGTATCCGTGAAGCAATGAGAGAAGGTGAATTAGCTCCCTTTGGATCCAATGGTGGTGCCGTTGAAGTTGATGAAACCTTTCTCTGGAATGAAAAAGATATGCCTAAGCGCCGTGGTTATGCCCACAAGCGCAAGATTCTCTCGTTGGTGGACCGTGAATCCGGAGAAGCCCGGAGCATCGTTATTGACGATCTTAGCGCCAAGGCCGTTGTTCCTATCCTAAAAGAGAACATCGCCTAAGAAGCCAAGGCAATGACCGATGATGCTGGGCAATATAGATTTCTACATGAACATTTTGCCGAACATGGCTGCGTTGCTCATAGTACTGGTAAGTAAGTTTCTCTCACTAATCGGTCTATACATACCAACACCGTTGAGGGCTTTTTCTCTATCTTTAAACGTGGCATGAAAGGTGTATATCAGCATTGCAAAAAATGTCACCTTCATCGCTATGTTGCCGAGTTTGATTTCCGTTATAGCAAGCGCATTGCTAACGGCATTGACGATACTGAGCGGGCCGAAAAATTCCTTTGTGGCGTGGTAGGCAAGAGGCTCACCTATCAAACGACTCATTGAGGAGGACAAAAATGAGCCAAAGGAAGAAAAAACCTGACCCCGATGGCAAGGAGCAATCTGCCAGGTTTATTGAGGTTGCCGGGCAGGTTCAATCTGATGATGCCCAAGAAATGTTTGAGAAGGCGATTGGGAAAATTATCAATAAAAAAGAGAAAAATTTCTTAATTAAACTGGATATTCCCTAGCCAAAATCTTATACATAATACCAAATACCATCAATCAAAAGCAGTTTAGGGTCTGGCAATCCAGAACCGCCTATCGAACCATCGCGGCGTGTGAATTGGTGAACGAGAGCCACCTGTTGACCGTTATCATCTAAATATGCTAATATCTCACTAAGCGTACATACTGGTTCGGTTGCCTTTTCCGGTGAAGGGTGGTTCGACACTTTTACTATTGAGCGCAATTCTCCAGAACGGAGTCGATCCCTAAAACACCCATTGTTAAACATTAATCGAAGTTCTCGGGGAGAAACTTTTCGTCTAGGAAGCGAAGTTTTCATACATGAATTCATCACTTGATAATAGCATCAGGGAAAAATTAGCAAGGTATCTTCTTGGAAAAAATTCCATAGAGGATTTTAAGGATTGGTTTATCCCTGTACTGTTGGATGTTGATCATAGCGAGAACCAAAATGCTATTAATATGGCTTATGAGATCGAATTGCGACTTGCCGAATATTCCAATGGCTATTGGGATGAAGATGAATTAAAACAAATTTTTAGGCCGCTAATTGAAAATTATGAAATTGAAGCCGATATTAATCCTGGGCCTAAATTTTCTGCTAATCCACAGCAGAACTACCAGCCGCTAATACCTCCTGTTTCCTTTCATATATTACATTCATAGATACTTTGGTATATAATTGTTCCCCTAACAATATTTCAAACCAATATATTCCTGTCTCTTCTATCTGAACATTGTAACCAAGTATCATATTTGCCGTAAGTTCTCCTCCACCTAATACAAATGGGAAAGTAAATGTGGGCAATTGTTTGCCAGATGGAGATAAAGGTTTTATATTTAATTCATATTTGCCCGAAGCATCTCCAGATTTAAATCTAACCAGTAAAGTGATTGCAAGATTCATCGGGGGCAGATTTTCTGGGGCATCTTTACCAGCCAATGTAATTGTCATACGATCAATAATGCGGATTGCGCTTATGACTCCATCTTTCTCATTGAGCACTTTTTCGCAAAATGCCGCAATTTGCAAGAATGGTCCACCTATAGAACCTTCCATATCCAATTCCTCCCATGGGTGATTATAAAAGACCAATATCATGATAGGATCGCTATCACAAGATAATTTCATTTCTGCCCCCTTTTCATGGGCATGTCAAGTATAACATTCCGTTTGCGAAAGTCCCCCCCCCGCTCATTCTGAGGGCGCGAAGCGACCGAAGCTCTGATACTCCTTGCCAAAAGAGCCTTGTGCACAAGGCCCCGGCGCCCCGCCTACCTGGTCAACAGATCGATCAGCATTTTCGTGCCCATGACGATCAGCAGGCCCGCAAAGACGCGCTTGAGCCGGTCCACGGGCAGGCTATGGGCCAAGCGGGCCCCCAGCGGCGCAGTCAGGACGCTGGCCGCGACCACGCCGGCCAGCGCCGGCAAATAGACATACCCCAGGGAGTACGCCGGCAGACCGGCAACCCTGAGCCCATTGACGATGAATCCCACCGTGCCGGCAATGGCGATGGGAAAGCCGATGGCCGCCGAAGTCCCGATGGCATGATGCACCGGGAGATTGCACCACACCATGAAGGGCACCGACATGCTCCCGCCGCCGATCCCCACCAGGCTGGAGATGACGCCGATGCCGTTGCCGACGGCAAACATCCCAAGGCGGCCGGGCAGGGTCCGCGTCGGTTGGGGTTTTTTATTGGTCAGCATCTGATAGGCCATAAAAAAGAGAAAGACCACAAAGATGCCTTTTAAGAGGTTGGTGGAAAGGCTGGATGCCAGGCAGGTGCCCAGGAAGGTGCCCAGGAGGATTCCCAGCACGATGCGGCGCACCACCTGCCAGTGCACCGCGCCCCGCCGGTGGTGGGCCCAAAAACTGGACACCGAGGTGAACACGATGCTGGCCATGGAGGTCCCCAGGGCCAGGTGCATGATAAACTCGTGCGGTATGCCCTGCCAGCTCAGGACGAAAACCACCATGGGGACGATGACCAGGCCGCCGCCGACCCCCAGCAGGCCGGCCAGGACCCCGGCAACCGCCCCGACTCCCAGATAAATGAGCAGTATCGCAAGCATCTTCAGTTCCTTGGCCCGCCACCCGGAACCGAGGCAGGTTGCCGCCCCGGCGCCGGGAGAGGGGGTTCGCCCCATGGCCCCGAATGAAAAGGGCGGGAGGATGATCCTCCCGCCCGATGGTGTTCCTGAAGGTCCCGGGGTTCAGCGGGCCGTGGCTTTGGCCAGTTTTTCCCGGTGGGACATGCAATTGCGGCACAACGGCGCTTCCGGCATGATCTCCAACCGGCGCGGCTCGATGGGCAGCCCGCATCCTTCGCAGTATCCGTAACTACCGTTTTCCAGGCGATGCAGGGCCTCTTCAATGGCCTCCAATTCCGCTCGTTTCGGTCCCAAAAGGGTGAGATTGGTTTCGGCCATCAAACTGACGGTGGCTTGATCCTCTTCATCCCGGGCGGTAGCCAGCATTTCCTGATAGCCGTCCCCGATGTTGCTCCGGAGCTGCTGCTTGACCTCTTGCCACAGACGCCGCTTGCGATCCAAAAGGCGTTCCTTGACTTCCTGCTGTCTCTCGGGGCTCAGTCCTGCCATCGTTCACTTCCTCCCAGGATCGATCTCGGGGCGTTTTGCGACCCCGAGCCTTACTCCAGAAAATCTTCCAGGGCGGCTTTACGGGTGGGATGTTTCAGCCGTTTGAGCGCCTTTTTCTCAATCTGCCGAATGCGTTCCCGGGAAACTTTGAAAGCCCGCCCGATTTCTTCCAGGGTGTGTTCCACTTCTTCCCCGATCCCAAACCGCATCTTCATAATCTTCTCTTCCCGGGCGGTGAGGGTGGTCAGGATGGAGCCGGTTTTCTCCCCCAACTGGGACTCGAGGATGGCTTCGTAAGGAGATACGGCCTTGTCATTGCGGATGAAATCGCCTAAACGGTCGCCTTCGTCGCCTACCGGGGTCTCCAGGGAAATGAGTTCATCCGCCAGGTTGGTAACCAACAGGATCTTCTCCTCCTGGACTCCGGAGCGCTCGGCAATTTCCTTCAGGCTGGGTTCCCGCCCCAGTTCCTTGAGCAGATCATAGAAGGCCCGGTAGCACCGGTTGCGGATTTCCTGCAGGTGCACCGGAATCCGGATAGTCCGGGTCTTGTCATAAATGGCCCGGGTGATGGTCTGCCTGATCCACCAGGAAGCGAAGGTGCTTAAGCGGTAGCCGGTGGTATAGTCATAGCGGGTCACCGCTTTCATCAAACCCAGGTTGCCTTCCTGGATCAAATCCGAAAAGGTCAGGCCGCGGTGGAGATATTTCTTGGCGATGCTCACCACCAGACGCAGATTGGCCTTGATCATCTGATCCCGGGCCTGATTGACTTCGGACTCCATGTGCTTGATGCGTTTGGCCAGATCCTTGACCTCCAGGGCCTCCGGGTGGTGTTTCTGGACCTGGAACAGTCTCTGGTGAATCACCTTGAAAAGCTTTTCTTTCCCCTGAGCGCTCTTATCCGGGGTCTGGTACCATTGATGGATTTTTTTCTGGAGATGCGCGACCTCCTCCAGATCTGATTGCGCCACAGATACCAGGTTCAGGATGTCATCCTGCCCTTCCTTGATAATCCGCCCCAAACTCCTTTCCTCTTCCGGAGACAGGATTGAATACCGCAGCATCTCCCGGAAATAGGCGGCCACCAGGCCTTCGTGTTCGGGAATCTCGTCGGCTTCCAGGCTGTCGTCCAGTTCCTCCTCGCCGCCTTCTTCCGCCAGGGGGCTATAGCCGGACGCATCCAAATGCTCGCTGACATCCAGTTCCTCATCCGCCGGGGCGTCAAAAGGGGCACGGAAATCCAGGGCTTCCCCCTCCTCTTCCGGAAGATGGAACTGGTCATAAGCCAGGAATTCATTGCCACCTAATTCAATGAATTTCTTCAGGTAGTCTTTTTCCATGAAAGTTGGTCCTAAGGGTCCTGCCCTGCAAGCTAAAGATTAAAGAGTTTATACTATCGCTAATTAGACTATTGTCAAGAGAAAAAGTTAATCGAATGTGGCGCTCTGGTGATTATATCGGTCAAGTCCACCCAATTCTTCAACAAATTTAATATAATTACCCTGATAGCAATGTCAATGGATGATCTGCACGGAATCTTGTCCAGAGCAAAAAACCGGGCAACCCTCGTCTTGACCCAGGCCGGTGCAGGGGGCTATCATACCGCCATCTCACCGGCGAGGTGGAACTCATGCCCCATCAGCTTATCACCCATCTCAAGGAAGGCACCGCGGTGCAGCAATTCTTCCTGGTCCGCCAGGTGGAGGGCCGCACCGACAAATCCGGCAAACCCTTTCTCTCCATGGTCCTGGCGGATAAGAGCGGCACCATCGTGGCCCGGGTCTGGAGCGACGTGCTGACCAAATGCCCCGGCCCCTTTGCCCCGGGGGATCATGTGGGGATTCAGGCCCAGGTGGAATCCTACAAAGGCGAATTGCAGCTGAACATCCGCTATATCAACACGGTGGGCGCTCTCCGGGACCGGGGCCGGGATCTCCGGGATTACGATCCGGAGCTCCTGTTCCTGGCCACCCCCTACGACCGGCAGGTGTTGTGGGAGGAATTGTGGCGCCTGGCCGAGACCGAGATCGGGCCGCCCCTCCAGCAGTTAGTCCTCAACCACCTGAACCGC